>Ga0315336_1002809_pt1 | contig 25203 bp, 18 predicted proteins | sample ASW5metaG_FD_204512 | JGI IMG/M metagenome (GOLD analysis project Ga0315336, IMG submission 204512) | Ammonia-oxidizing marine archaeal communities from Monterey Bay, California, United States - ASW #5 | ecosystem: Environmental > Aquatic > Marine > Intertidal zone | place: USA: California... | reverse complement strand
TGCACGAAGCAGGTACTGGAGCGCTGACTGTTCTGAAGGCACGGCCTCTTCCAATTGCAGATCAGCAAGCCAGTCAGCTGCTGGAATCATTGCCTCTGCTGCGCGTTCCAAATTTTGCACAAAAGTTTGTATCTGGTTATCCACTCGGGTCAATTGGCGGGCGCGGGTTCGACTTGCAAGCGTCTGGGCCTGCTCAGCCAAAGTTCTTTGCAGGCCAGACAGCATGGCGGCGTTGTCCCGAAGTTGCTGGTCATCCAAGAATGTCGAGTCTTCTGCTTGTTCGCGTATTAAATTCCAAGTAGCCACAAGTATTTCTTTCTGGCGCTGCGAAATTTCATCCTGTTGTTGGCCACCACCACCACCGCCGCCGCCGCCCTGCATGGACTGGGAAAAACTGCGGTCAAATGGTTGAACTTCAACAAAAAATAAATCTGTGCGCGTAGACTGATCCCGGTCCTTTGCCTCTACATAATAAGAAATTAGATCGCCGGCTTGAAGCCTAGATGTTTCTTGATTTTCCACAACAACTTCAAAAGAATCATCAGCCTCATCGGTATTATTTCCCTGCAAAAAATCGATCGTGGGACCTGAAAATGAAAACCCCCTTCCCGCATTTGCAATAGGCTCCGGCGGAACCAGTGTTCCAATCTCTTCTAGATACAGGATTTCCTCCGCCAGCATATGGCTTCCATTAACATCAAAAAGGCGCTCCTGTAATTCCCCACCATTGACGGAGTAATGAAGCTTCAGGGAATCCAAGCCAAAATCGTCTCTCGCTTCTACCCGAACTGTTACCTCCTCTATGCTACTAGCGCGCCAGTCGCGTGCCGGCTTAACAAGACTCACGACCGGCTTATTGTCCGGAATCAGCGTTATTAAGTAATCATCGGTTAGCCTTACGGGATCCCCATCAAAAAAAGTAGATACAAAATATTCTCCGTCCTGAGAAACCTGCAATGTCGCACTCGATACATTGCCATCAATACTCATTGTGAGGGCTTGCCCGTTGACTATGAGTTCAGCTTCACCCAGTGACTGATCGGTTGTGATGTCCAAAAGAACGTCTGTTCCTTCCATAGCACGAATATCACTGCCCGGATCTTCCACCTCCTGCTCAAGCTGAGTCCAGTTCGGATAGTGATAAGTTAATTTGATATTCCTTACTAAGGGCAAATCCACAACATTGACAGCATATTCAGCACTTCGAATACCTGCAGCAACTACGTAGTAGCGCAGGGGTTGGCGGATACCAAAAAAAACAAAGTCGAATTCTTCGCCATCCAAACGTTCCATCGGAGCGCTTTCCCAGGCATTACTCCCATCAAAAAGTGCAAACACGTCAGCCCTTACAGGATCAAAGCCTTCTGCCACCGCTGAAATAGCAAGATCACCGCCACGGCGAACTGCTTTATCGCCCGGAGCGACAACGATTCTTTGTGGCGGCAGCGTGTCTGTAAGAGCCCACCCAGCCCACAAATGGCGTACTCCATACCGCCAGTTACCCGGACCAAAAGCAGCAAGTCCTACGAGGATCATCACTGCCATGACAGCCAAGGCAGTGGGAATAGAAATCTCCCATTTAGGCACTCGTAATGAAATCGGCAAAGCACGAGCCAAGCGCAAAGTGTCTTCTGCCAACAATCCTAAAAATGGCGAACTCGATCCTGTGCGCGTAAGTCCCTGATAAGTCTCAATCCGGCCATCAAAACCAGGTGCTCGTTTCTCGATTTCCCTAATGCCCTGAGTCCGTCGCAGTACCCTGAGGGGATAAATCAATGACACCGACGCAACAAGGCCTAAGATCAACACCAACAGGATACGGGCACCAATAACAAGCTCAGAAGCAAAAGCCTGCCGGATGCCCAAGTACACTGCAGCTAAAGTTAAAAGCAGCGCGGCCAGAGCTAATACCGCTACACCCCGGGCCACAACAAGCTTCATCAGACGCCGACGGAACGCCGCCAGATAGGCTTCAAGTTTTGCCTGTTCTGTCACACAGAAACCCCTCTTCGCACATTGAGATAGTAGTTGCCGACCCAAGATTCTATCAGGACAATTATCAATAGCATGGTAACAATCCAGGGCCAAAGTCCTACAGGCTGAGCATCGATTTTTTCTGTCCCACTAATCACTCTTTGCTCTTCTGCCCCTGAACCTAAATCCCGCCAGCCCCCAAGTGTAGTAGAGTCTATAACGGTAAGGTTTGATTCTGCCGGATCTAGATTGATCGCAATAAGCTGCGTCGCCCCACCACTAACAACCTCATAAAACCCAACCTGGTCAACTAAGACCTCATCACCGGTTCCTCCAATCCCCAATACTCTATCACCGCGGGGATCAAAAATTTGCCCACCCTGTATGCCCAGAGTACCCGACGTCAGACTGCTACCCAAGCGGGCCTCGTTAATCAAACCGATGTTTCCTGAAAGATAACTCCCGAGTCCGGCAATAAATGGGACGAATACAGGCTGCACGGGCAAATCATTCCATTCCCTATCCAGCGAAGAGGTGAACAGAAGCAAGCGACCCCTCCCCCAATCGCTCTCCACCAACAAAGGGGAACCATTATCTAAGCGAATCAATACCTGATCGCTGGGTTGTGGAGCAACATTCACGTAGCGAAAAAATTTGGCACTCCTGAGTTCATCGATACTTTGCAGCCCTGGGTGGCTTCGATCCATCGCACCTACGACCGCATAACCTGGTCCTGTGATTTCACCAAGCTGACTAAATGTTTGAAGCATCTGTCCACCCAGAGGCACCCGCTCAAGCCCCGTTGCCCCCTGATCGAGAGCCATTAGAACCGAGCCCCCCGTTTCCATATAGTCTGCCAATAGGTCCGTTTCATCTGGTCCTAGCGATCCTACATCAGTGATAACAACAAAGGCATACAGGTTCAGGTCGCGGTCCCTGATAGACAATGGTCTGGCACGCTCTACCCGAAAGGACCGTTGGTCTAAAGTTTCCAGTGCCGATTCCAAAAAAAGCATGTCGTGCCTCTGAGGGTTGTTGCCGACTAACAAAACCGGTAAAGGCACCGGCCGATCAAGCACCAAAAAGCGTTGGTCATCAATCTCCAGCTCGTCCCTCATTTCAAACCTGACGCTCACGCGGTTCGAGCCAACTGCAAGATCGAGGTTACGAAAAGTAGCCCGAACAAGTTCATTGGGCTCAATGACGATCTGTTGTCTCGCGATCTGCTGACTATTCAGCCGCAAAATCAAGTGCTTCTCGACTGGCTCCGCATTAAAACCTCTTACACGTACTGTAAGTTCACCTGCTTCTGGCAAATACAGCATTCCGTCTACGCTCCAGTTCTGATCATCTGGGTTAGCCACATTATAAATCTGTAGCTCCAGAGGTATCCGGGGAGCCAGGTCTGCAAACCGAGCAGGTAAAGAAATTTCTTGGGCGTCAGTTATGATGTGCAAGATAGTTGGCAGTTCTACCTCCCGTAGCAAACCGTCCACCGAATCCATTAGCTCCCCATAGTCAATGCGAAACAATCCTGGCTCGACTACGCCAAGAGCCCGGGTAATGCTGCCCTTATCCACGCTCGATTCCGCTATCGTTTGAGTTGTCCGGCCTGCAGAGACAAGCTGTACAAAGTCGGTTGCTTCCAAACTATCAATAATAGTGCGGGTCTCAGCAAGAGCACGATCCCAGCGCCTTCCGTGAGACATGGATAAGGATGTGTCTAATACTATGAGATGAAAAGCGGAACTTTCACCTTCTGCAGTAACACCTGTGCGCTGCAATACCAGCCCCGCAAAAGCTAAAGCCAACAGCACCAAGACTCCGATACGTAATGCCAAAAGTAAGAGATATTGGAGTTGTTTGGCGAGTACTCTTTGGGGCTCCCCGGGCTCCAAAAACATGGAAGAACTAAAAAGTTGACGATTAGGATTGTCTGAAGAAACCCGATGCAACCAGATGGGCAGTCCGATCGCTAAAAGGCCAAAGAGGAAAATGGGCGCTAGCAGGGTCACAGCATTTTCCGATTTAATTGCATCTCAGCCCCGCCGCTGCCGAAACAAAAGATAATTCCGAAGAGCGATCTTCAGCGAATCGGTAATTTGAACCAATTCATGACCTGCCCCCGCTCGTGCCGCTACGTCCTTCAGATGATCAATGTGTTCCCCGATCCGGTTCCGATAGCGAGAACTCATAAAGATGGGCGATACCTCAGTACTCTCTCCAGTCTCCAAGTCTTCCAACACAGTAGATTCCGTTAGCTGGGGTTCCATTTCCTGCGGATCCAATAGCTGAAACAGGATGACATCCTGACCTTGGTAGGCAAGCGGTTGGACCCCTTTTATCATATCGGCGGGGTTGCAGTAGAAATCGGAAATTACAGCCACCAGCCCACGTCCGGATTGATATTGTCGAAAACGTTCGAAGGGCACTTTTAAGTTTGTTCCTCTACCCAAAGTAGCCCGATCAATTGCATGTAATACGCCCGATAATCCTCCCGAGCGTGAGGACGGCGGACGATGCTCTCGAACCTCTTCATCAAATATAATCACACCTACCGCGTCGTGCTGTTTAGCCGCAAGATAAACTAGTGTAGCGGCTAGGTATTTCGCATATTGAAGCTTGCTAATCTCGGTAGACCCAAAGCCCATCGAAGCGCTTGCGTCAAGCAAAACAACTAAATGCGTATTCGTTTCTCCAAGAAAACGCTTAACGTAGGTTCGATTAGTACGCGCGTAGACATTCCAGTCAATAAATCTCGTGTCATCTCCTTCAGCATAGGCACGATACTCGGCGAATTCTTGACTGAAACCAAAAAAGGGAGACCGATGCATACCCGTGAGAAATCCATCAACCGCGGCACGAGCAACCAACTCTAAATTGGAAAGCCCTGCCAATACCTCAGGTTTCAATAAATCTTGGGGCGTGCTAGTTACCTTTTTTGGCATTAGCTCGCTTTCGCACGCTGCTTAGAAGCATCAATCTGCTCAACTAGTTTTGTCAAAACCTCATCCACATCCACACCATCTGACTCTGCGTAGTAATTCGTCAGAACCCGGTGCCGCATTACCGGCAGTACCAACGACTTTATGTCGTCTTGCGTGACATGATAGCGGCCCATCATCAAGGCACGAGCTTTTGCAGACAATGTCAAAAACATAGTGGCGCGCACGCTCGCTCCATACTGGACGTATCGTTTTACTATTTCAGGTGCTAGTTTATCCTCCGGTCTCGTTGCTCTTACCAAATTAACGGCGAATCGGTTAACGGTCTCCGACACAGGGACCTGCCGTGTCAGCCATTGAAACTTAAGGATCTGCTCTGGTGTCGTGCATGCACTCACTTCAGGTATATCCACTCTGGTGGTGTAGCGGTCAACCACCTCCATTTCATCCTCCGCATCTAAATAATCCAGAATTACATTGAAAAGAAAACGGTCCAGCTGAGCTTCCGGAAGGGGATAGGTACCTTCAAGCTCTATAGGGTTTTGTGTTGCTAATACAAAAAACGGTGGTTTTATTTGATGGTGTGTCCCACGCACCGTGACCGAAAGCTCTTGCATGGCTTCCAGAAGTGCTGACTGGGTTTTTGGCGGCGTGCGATTGATTTCGTCAGCCAATAGTATGTTAGTGAAAAGAGGCCCAGGAACAAAGGTCCACACTCTACGGCCGGTGGTATTGTCATCCTCAATAATGTCAGTGCCCGTGACGTCTGTTGGCATTAAATCTGGGGTGAATTGAATTCGCTTATAGGTTAATCCCAGAGCCGTCGCAAGTGTGCGCACAAGCATCGTCTTAGCTGTGCCCGGCATACCGGTAATCAGGCAATGGCCGCCTACAAGCAGCGTTATCAATAAATGATCAATCACGCCGGCTTGACCAACGATGACTTTGCCAACCTCCTGGCGAATACCGTTTAAAGTTTTTTGGAAATCCTCAGTTAAGGCACGAGCCTCATCCGTCCCTAAAACCTCAGGTAACTTGGCACTCAATGGACCACCTCCAATAGTAGTTGTTGGGCATCCCTGTAGTGGGGAGCAATTTCTAGAGCATACAATAAATGTTCCCGCGTCTTTGGCTCATCTTCTAATGCATGATAAGCCTGGGCTAAGCGAAAATAACTAGCCGCTCGATCGTATGAATCCATGGCGAGAAGTGTCTTATATTCCTGGAGTGCCTGCTCCGGACGAGCGTCCTGTAATAACCAGTCACCAAGTTGAACATGGAGATCCTCTTCCAGTGGGGCAACGTAGATGACATCACTGAGAACACTAATTGCTTCCTTGTGGAGACGAGAGTCGTGTAGCAATTGACCAAGCTTTGTCAGTGCAATCGGATCATGTCCACCAAGTTGCCAGTACGACTGCAAAGCTGTGGTGATTTCTTCCGTCTCACCGAGAGCCTCGTAAACTTTTGCCTTCAGAGTATGGGGGTTGCCTTCGCCCACATACTCTGGATACAGAGCAATAGCCCGCTCCGCTGCTTCAAGCGCCCGCGGCCAATCTTCCCGCTCTGCAGCCTGATATGCTTCCTGGGTATAGGCTTGCCAGCTAGTAAAATCATCTATAACCGGCGCAAGCTCGGAATCGAGAAATTCCTTGAACCCCGCATCAAATGCCTCAAGCGTGAGGCTAAAAGCATTAACTATTGCATCCGGCGTGCTCTGGTCTTCCCCAAACAACCGCAGCAAAGTTACGAGTCCATGTTGGCCCCAGCGGGCCTCAATGTACTGACAAATTAGTCCTGCCTGCATATAAGATACTATTACCTGATCCTCATAAGTCGGCCGTATGAAGCCGCTATCAAGTTCTGCGGTGGGCAATAACTTTCCCTCACGGATGGCATCCATTACAACCAGCGGAATGTGTCGCCCAGGTAATGGGCCTGTACTCCATTCCTCAAACACAGAAATTCCCTCGCTATACCATCGTGGTACTAGATGATTAGTTGCCTCCAATGTGAACACATGGGCCATTTCATGCCATAAAGTAGTTCCCCAATGATAATCTCCATCTCCACGGCCTGAAGGACTGTCCATGGCTACCAAATAACCAAAAGTGACACCAAGAAGTCCGATTCCGGGGAGTCCGGATATGCGCACGGCGAAATCATCATGCTCTGGATAGAGCTCAACTACTACAGGCTCAACAAGATTAAATCCGTATCGCTGGGAAAAGACTTCTATGCTGCGCTGAACAAGATCGTGCACGTAGGACTGCAGTACCTCAGCCTCTTCATTGTTCAGACGCATGATGACTCCAGAGCCTGAGGAAAGGTCGCTTCTAGGTGCGTCTACCTGAATTACCTGGAAATTTTCAAAGCTGTCAATGAGACGAAGAGTATTGACTATCTTGGCACTGAAGGGGTCACCTTCGTAAGCCGTGGCTAAATGAGCCTGGGCTTCCACAATACGATTCACGCGGAGGAGATTTATTCCTAGCTCTGCGTGAGCCGACCAAAGATCCGGCTGTAAGTCTACTGCTTGCTGAAGCAAACTGATGGCCTCCCGATAACGTCGTGTGATCACATAGAAATGAGCTGGCGTTGCGTAAATCTCACCGTAAATAGGATTGAACTCTAGGCCAAGGGATGTCCACGGACCGTCAATGACACCTCTCAGTAAATCCACAGATGCTTTCAGTGCATAAACTTCAAGGGGCGGCAAATTTTGCAAGTCTGCAATCGCCAGAGCTTTATCTAACAATTCATCGGCATCATCTATTGAACCATCTTCAAGCTCCATGCGAGCAAGTAACAAATAGGCCTCGAGAGCCTCATCATCCTGGGTTAAAACCTCTTCCACCCAGGCTCTGGCACGAACCCCAAAACGACCTGCTGAGACTTTTGCTAATCCCAGTTTAGCTCCTGCATGGTTAGCTTCTAACTCTAGGGCTTCCTGAAACAGACTGCTCGCCTCATTGTCTTGGTGGGTAGTGTGAAAAAGATACCCCCACCGAACACGCACATTGGGATCCTCAGGATATTGTTTTATCGATGTCTGAAAATGACTGTTTGCTAACTTGAGATCGCCAAGTGACCAAGCGGCTTCTGCCTGAAGCCGCACATCGATATCCTCCCTCAACAATAATGAATAACAACGTTGCGCATCCAACCGCTGACCTCGATAAAGAAAATTATCACACTCTCTCAGGCTAGCGTTTCTTTCTGTCGAGTAATTTACGACCAATGCAGAAATATCAAATGGGGTGAGCAATAACGTTCCAACGACTGAATACCAAATACAGGCAGATGCACCGCCCCTTTTGGCCACCCACTTACTGAACAGACTGCTCTTCATCGATCTGACGTTGGACGAGAGCCAACTCCAACAGTAATTCTTGCAGCGCATTTAGATAACTATCAGTCCCCATCTCCTCGCGCTTCATGCGGAGTTCGTCGATTTGCTTCTCTAATTCCTGTGACTCGTCTCTCAGAAGCTGGATTTTCGGAGTATCAGACTTACGAGGCCTAAGCCGAGCTACTATGAAACGCCCTGGTGCATCACCCTCAATTTGTGCGTGCTCGGTTGCTAAGGTTCCTTCAGACTCAAAACTTCCCGCTACCCTGGCTTCGGTATATCGGAACGCCTCTTCGGCTGTGATAATGCCATTCTTATTAACATCTGCTTCCTCAGAAGTCAGAGATGCTACCCAATACTCACCAAAGCGAGTTGCATTACGTTCGCCGCCACTTCTAGTAGCCGTAATGAGAGTACGATCTTCCCCAGTCCACTGACCAACCAAGGCTCCACTGGCACTGCTAGTATTTACCAACAATTTTTCACCTGCTGGTACAGCATTCACCAATTCCAGCAATTCATCATCGCTGATATCAGGCCCGGTTAGGTTAAATTTATATTGCTCACCATCATAGCTGCCGTGGCCAACGAGAAAAACCGCTAGACTATCGGAAGCAGAAGTAGATTCTGCAAGGTGTTGTAACTTGGATTTGAGGGCAGTTTTTGTTGCCTCCTCACCATAGATAAGTGAGACGCGTAAATCATCACCAAGAGTCTGTTCTGCTACCTGAGCAAGTGATTGGGTTTGCTCCGAGAATATTTTCTCGTATCGGGATTCTCCGCCAATACCACCAACAATTAGATAGTAAAGCTCCGCATGCGCGGTGGATACTCCGATTGCGATACTGAGAACAACAGTAGCTAAGCCCCTCACAGGCGTCCCCATGCCAAACGCAGAAGCCATTCACTTCCCTTCAAAAAAATCAGGAATAAAAACACGATTGGCATATTCCACAAATCCAAAAACCTTCTTTCCATAATCCCGGCTTCAGAAAATCGAATAGCTTCCGGTAATGCGTCTAATTCAGCAAGTGAGAAATACTGCCCGCCTGTGAGATCAGAAAGGCGTTCCAAGAGTGGGCGATTTTGTTGAATTTGAAAATGCTCAGCGATACCATCTTGTCGTCGCGCGGCAAGCAGTGCGCTGCCGAGGTGCGTTTCCCCAGCCCGAGCTTGAACCTCAAACCTGTACATGCCCGGCGTATCTGCTTCCAGCGTTGCCTCATAGGTACCCGGCGCACTCGGTACGGATATCATCTCCATTGATCGTGCCGGACCCGAATCCAAGGTGAAAGATAAGGATACACTCGCATCATCCACCGGGTTAAATCTTGAGTCCCTAACCTCTCCGCGAAACACCACCTCAGCATCATCACCATAAAACAATTGTTCTGCTGACAAAGTCACCGGACGAGGCACCCCAGATACCAGTGCATGCAATAACTGACGCCAGAAAGTTTCGTGACTTTGGTCCTCGTGATCCATTTGCATTTGCCAACGCCAAGTACCGCCTGTTGCCATAATAAATGCAGTACCCAGACCGAACCGTTGATGGACCAGTAGAGGGTGAGTAGTACCTTGAATCACCGCCTCCAACAACGTTACCGCACCCGGCTTTAACGCGCCCAAATACTGAAAATCACCTATTTCGGGCATGGCTTCCCAGCGGGCTCGACTGACATTGAGATCAGAATCCAACCTAGTAACGAGTGATTCTTCGCCCGGTCCAGTGGGGAATACCTCCGCGGGCCAGCGTATAAAACTGGGCGCGTCTAATTCTGGCAAAGTAGCAGGCAAAACTTCAGCCACTATAGTATTGCCCCACCCACCGTCCGCTAAACCGCGGCGACCACCAATCATGAGTAGGCCACCACCCCGATGGCTCACGAAATCGTGAATCATTTCCTGTTGGTGCTCGCTAAGTTGAGCCGCGGCAAAACTACCGATAATGAGTGCATCGTAAGCAAATAATGTCTCTCGGTCAGATGGAAAACCACTTTCAAGCTCGTCGGAAGATTCAATTCCCTGACGATAAAATTTGTTGGGGGTAGTTCTCAGTAAGGTAACCAACCTGATAACTAAATCCTTCTCGATGGCCCTACGAATGAACTTATACTCCCACCGCGGCTCACCCTCTATGTACAGTATGTGCCGACGCTGATCCGACACCTCTATCGGCCGAAATTGGGAATTATTTATAGTGTTCGGTTCACCTGGAATTGAGTCCAGCACAAAATGGAGATCCTTGAGTCCGGCGCCACCCAAATCAAAATCCACCCAACTGGTAGTAGTACCGGCGCTATCAGAAAGAGAAAGGTTCTTAGATACTAAAATCGTTTCCCCATCATATACTCTGAGCCTTGCCTCGTCCGCCCCAGCGTGGCGAACACTGACTTGGGCATTAACCCGAGCACCTGGTGACACCTGAGGCGATATAGACACACGCTCCAACTCCACGTCTTCAGGGATTTGCTCGCGGCCAACACCTACTGCATGCACCGGAATACCGAAGCCTGCTATCTCAGCCAACTTGGTATTGTCCAGTTCGTTTGAATTATCACTACCATCGCTTACTAGTATCACTGCACCAAGTGCCGAAGAACCCGCTCCTCTCAAAATATCCAGTAACGCACTACCGATGTGCGTCGCGGGCCCAGGAGGCGGCACCTGTTCTAGCGACTCAATAGAAGTCAAATCACGGGAAAACGCATGCAACTGTACCTCAGCAACATCCCCCAAACTGTCTATGACGCCGTTTTCATTGAACGCTGCAACCACCTGCTGCAGGCGGGACTCCCCCTCTCCGTAGCTCATGCTGGCAGAGGCATCCACCAGCACGGCGACGCTATTGTCCCTTGCGCGCAATTGCTCTACTGAAAGAGTCGGCTTCCAGAGCATCATCAATATGAGGGCAACAACCGCTGTTTGAAGAATGCCCACAACCAGTAGACGGGAAATTTTTAAAGATTCCTTGCGTCGCGCAAGACCAAGGCCTACAAACGCAGCAGCTAAGAAACATAGTGTTACCAACAGCCAAACGGGCCAATTGCTGGCAAAGAGAAAATCGCCATTTTTAAAGGTAGCGAAGGAATATTTGAAAAAAAATTCGAACACTTTAATTTCTTTATATGTGGCCCAAAAATTTACCCACTGACCCTACCCTCATTCCCATTGTCACCGCTGCCAACAAGCCAAATACGACAACGGGCGAGAGAGTAAAGGTACGCGACACTGCCACAACGATAGTATCACTTGGTCGACAGTAAGAGGAATTCTAAAATTTGATTGTCAGTACACTGTGGAAAGGACGCTAAAAGTCCTGCTATATGATTTAGTCTCGAACAGCTACGATGTAATGACAATTTCCAAGTATTTTGTTTCCGCTGCTGGCATTATGATGACCCGTGAATACTATTCAAAAGATAACTGCCTTAGTTATTGTAGCGGGCGTTACCCTGTCAACGGTCGTCACTGCAGAAACCGACGAAGAAAGTACGAAAGCTTCCAGAAACCTGCCAGACTCTGAATTTCACTTTACGCGCCTCGTGTACAAAGATTACGGCTCCATAGGCTTCGGATTCAGGCGGGGCCGCGGAAGTTGGACGGTGGACATGCCCGAAGCAGAATTTCATCTCAGCCAGGGCTTAAGGAGACTGACAAGACTGGATGTCGAACCTGTGAGTCGGTATACGGCAGAGGGTGGACGTTGGCTTCAGCTCTCTGACAATGAAATCTTTAATTACCCTTGGCTCTACGCGGTAGAGGTGGGTAATTGGTATCTAGATGATATGGAAGCAGCTCGATTACGGGAATACCTTCTGCGGGGTGGATTTCTAATGGTTGACGACTTCCATGGAACTCGCGAATGGGCAGGCTTTCTAGAATCAATGAAGCGAGCATTTCCAGATAGACCGATATTAGAAATTCCCGATAGCGATGAAGTGTTGCATGTTTTATATGACTTAGATCAGCGTATTCAGATTCCGGGTATTTCACCTATTATGAGGGGCCGTACTTGGGAAAGAGATGGGACCATGCCGCACTGGCGCGGGATTTACGACAACGACGCCCGCCTTATGGTAGCTATAAATTTCAATATGGATCTGGGAGATGCCTGGGAACACGCTGACGATCCGAGATACCCAGAGCCTATGACTGCCTTGGCATATCGCTTCGCAGTCAACTATGTCATCTATGCCATGACGCACTAAAGAGAAACCGACGCCCGTTACGTCGGATAAAAAGCTTATATTGAAACTGAATTCCTTTTGCTGATATCGTTCTCAGCGCCCCATGCCCATACCGCCGCGCCCGGCCATGCCCATGCCCATGCCGCCCGGCCTGGGCCTAGCAACCCATTCTTCCTCCGTTACTGAACCATTCCTATCGCTATCCAAGGCATTGAAGAGCCGATCAACATTAACGCCTCTGTTTCTAACTGCCGGCAGCTCCTTTACCTCATCCACAGTTAAGACGCCATCTTGGTTATTATCGATATCGGCAAAATTAGGTGGGCCAGATGGCTGAGCCAAAGTCTGCCCAATTGATAAAACTGCTATTGCCGACAGAAAACCAATCGATGCGATTTTCATATAAATTCTCCCCAAAAAAGTAAATGTCCAAAAAATATGGGCGCTGACGCTGTCAAACGCTTCTAAGAAGCATAGTTCCCTTTCATTTTTTCTTTGTCTGAAGCCCGTGGTACTGCATTTTCTCGCGAGCCTCACTAAGAGACATACCCTGGGCAATCATTTCTCTGATTTTATTTTCGGCTTCCTGAATGGACTCAGCCGTCGTTAATACCTGATCCTCACTATCCTTAGGTAACACCACTACGCCATCAGCATCACCGCGCAGCAGGTCACCGGGACAAACCCGGCAGGTACCGATATTCACAGGAATATTCGTAGCGTCCACCTGTACCCTGTCTTTGCCCGTACGCATAATGTACCCACGACTGTAAATCGGATATCCAAGCTCCAAGCACAAACTTACATCACGGCAAACGCCGTCTATGACAGTTCCGGAAAGACCTTTCTTATGTGCTAACCAAGTCAGTATATCCCCCCAAACTGTTGCATCCATTCGTCCCTGATTGTCCAGCACACAGACAGTACCTTCCTCCAATTCATCAATGTAATCGCCCACAGTTCCGGGTTTGACACCTGCGGGGCCATATTTCAAGGTAAAAGCTCGGCCGGTCATACGAAATGAGTGGTCCCGGGGTTGAATACCCAAACACTGGCCGCGGATTCCATGCTTGTCTAGCGCATCGCTAAGAGTAGCTGTATCTAGCCTAGAGGCCCTTTCTATGTTGGTATCCATATGGTTTGCATCACTTGTTATTTGTCGAAATATACCAAATAAATAAAACCTTTCATCAAAATATAAGAGAGCAAATCCCTCTTTCAATCCGGAAATGTCTTTTAAGAGACTTTCCAGATAGAAGGTAATCCTATAGTTTTGCTCTTAGAATAAAGACGGGGAATGAAAACATGAACGATGCCAGAAGCACTCAGGGCTCGGTCGCCGAGTCATTTCTGCGCGCTCTCAAGAAAAGAGGCTTGGACATTGTTTTTGCTAATTCAGGCACCGACTTTGCGCCACTGATTGAAGCGCTGGTTAGACTAAAAACGGCAGGCGAAGAAACGCCTGACTTCATGACCGTTCCCCATGAGAATTTGGCCATGGCCATGGCGCACGGCTATCACCGAGTATCCGGAAAACCGGTGGCTGTCATGGTTCACGTCACCCCTGGAACCGCCAATGCTATTTGCGGACTGATGAATGCCCAGCGTGACCATGTCCCTTTAATACTCATAGCCGGACGCACACCCATAACCCAAGCAGGCTCCATAGCTTCAAGAACAGCCCCCATTCACTGGGGGCAAGAAAATTTTGACCAAGCGGGTATGGTCCGTGAGTACACTAAATGGGACTATGAACTTAGAGCCGGACAGTCTCCCAGCCAAATAGTAGGGCGAGCGATAGATATTGCCCTAAATGAGCCTAAGGGACCCGTATACTTAACCTTACCCCGGGAAGTACTAACGAACCAGGACAACAATACTGTTGCGACTCCTGCACCTAAAATAATTTCGACCCCAGAACCAAACATCAGTGCAATCAATAAATTGGCGGAATGGATTGCTAGGGCCGAACGTCCTGTTATCGTTACTTCACACGTCGGCCAAGATATCGAAGCATTTAAGCATCTTGCTTGGCTAGCTGAAACATTTGCGATTCCCGTCGCCGAAAACTGGGCCAATTACGTCAACATAGCGGCAAGCCACTCCATGAGCATCGGAGAGAATGCTACAGACTTTCTCTCTGAGGCAGACCTGATTGTAGTTCTAGACAGCGAAGTACCATGGTTCCCTCGGGAATTCAGTCCTTCGCCTGGAACTAAGGTAGCTCACCTTGGTTTAGATCCGCTTTGCGTGGATTATCCCATCCGCATATTTCCTGCTGACCTAATAATTCCAGGACGGTCCGCTGGCGCCCTACTTTTGCTGGGGAAAGCTTTAGAAAAACAAAATGCTGATAAAACCTCTAAAACAGAGTACCGGCGTAAAGTAGCTCAGAGCTATCGTAACAACCGAAAAAAGGCCCTCCAAAAACAACTTGCAGATGCTCAGAAAAATAAAAGAATCCAAGGCAATTACCTTGGTGCTTGCCTCAAAAAAATCCTTCCCAGTGACGCTGTGATAATTACAGAGCTAGGTGTCTCGGCCAGTTCGCTTTCACTAGAGAAACCGTATACGTTGATCGGTGGTAACGTTTCCGGAGGACTAGGTTTCGGCTTGGGGGCAGCTCTAGGCGCCAAACTCGCCGCACCGGAAAGAACAGTGATTGCAACTGTTGGAGACGGTTGTTATATGTTTGGGAATCCGACGCCATTTCACTACGTCTCACGGGCTGCAAATCTCCCTGTGCTCACAATCATCATGAACAACTCAAGATGGCATGCAGTCGAAGCAGCTACCCGAGTTGTTTATCCTGAAGGCCACGCCGCTCAAGCCGAAACAATGCCCCTAGTAGAGCTTGAACCCTCACCAGATTTCTGCAAGGTAGCTCAAGCATCAGCTGCATTTACTCGGCGGGTGGAGAAACCGAAGGATCTTCGTCAAGCCATACTTGACGGGCTCGAGGCAGTTTCTAACGGACAACAGGCATTGCTGGATGTACGTACCTTCCCAGGAAGAAGTTAAGACATTTTCAAAAGGTATCGCGTCGCTAATGGGGAAAGGTTAGTGGTCACAGATTTTTTTTCTCTCTCTGTTGAATGACTTCACGCGCATCTTCCAGTCGCTCCGGCGTTCCTACATCAAGCCACAGCCCATCATAACGCAACCCTGTCAATAACCCCTGCTCGATTGCAGAGTCAAAAATAGGGCGCAAGGGTTGTCTTTTAGGCTTAAAATTTCTGAAAAGCTCAGGATCTAGCAGCGCTATTCCAGCATAGGTCAATCGCGGTGGAGTTACTGTCAATTGACCATCTGAAGTCAACCCAAAGTCCCCCGCCGGATGGTGCGGTGGATTAGGAACCAATACCAACAATCCCTTTCCTGTCGAAAAAGTAAGGCTGGAAAAATCAATATCGGTAAGAACGTCCGCGCTCACAAGCAAAAAAGGATCATTCCCCAGTAATGGTAATGCGCAAATAATACCGCCCCCAGTATCTAAGGAAGGTTCACCTTCATGACTGTAGGTAATCCGCAGTCCCCACCGTCTGCCACTCACTAGATGATCTCTAATTAACTCACCCTGATGGGATAAATTAATTACCACTTCACTGACTCCGACCTCAGCCAACCGTTTTAGATGACGCCCTATTAGGGTTTCGGGTCCCAATTGCAGCAGTGGTTTCGGGGTCCCGATAGTCAGTTTTCCCATCCGCTCGCCGCGCCCTGCTGCCAAAATCATTGCCTTCACTGGCTGAATCCGAGTTCATGTATCATATGCGCGGACCCTTACAATTGATTGAAGCTACTTAGGAAGTATGCCATTGTAGCTGCCTTTGATGCGCCCCAAACTTTTGTTTTTCGAGAAATCCTCTTTACGACACGCTGCGTGGCTCCCAATGTTTGGGCTTGTTCCGTTCACAACTAACGGGCAGGTTTGCTTATCCACCGAGGATGTCCAAACCACACAGATTGTGCAACGAACTTCTGCCGATCAAAGTAGTAATCAAATTGAAATCAATGCCGGCCATATAGACCTTTCTAGCGAAGAGGGTGTGCAATTCTCTGGAGAAGTTGAGTTTCGATATGGAGACCGCAGTATCGTTGCCAAAAGCGCTTATTTCGATCGGGCGGATCAGCGCATGGAAGTTATTGGCACTGCTACCTACTCGGACCCGAACCTTACTGTTTTTGGTGAAGGCGCTGAGGTAGACACAGAAAATGAAGAGGTCCTGTTCAGGGTGGCTGGATTCGAAATCCCCGAGGAAACAGCTAGGGGGTCTGCGAACGAAATTAGAATTCGGGGCAACCGAACCGTCAGTTTGCTATCGGTTAACTTCACAACTTGCCCCGTTGACAAAGTGGACTGGGAGTTTCTTGCATCCGAACTCGACTTAGATACCAATGCTGGATTTGGGACAGCTAGAGACGTGAAACTAAGATTCAAGGGCCTTCCCATCCTGTATGCCCCCTACATCACGTTCCCTATTGATGATCAAAGAAAAAGCGGATTTTTGACGCCACACTTTGGGCAAAGTGACAGAACAGGACTCGACCTAGAAATACCGTACTATTTAAACCTTTCACCAAACTATGACATGACTTTGAAACCGCGCTATTTGAGCAAACGCGGACTCCAACTGAATACAGAATTTCGTTATCTTAGGCCGAGAAGTGGTGGGGAACTTAACCTAGAATACTTACCCGACGACGACAAACTGGACCGTGCACGACGCTACTTTAACCTAAATCATGAAAGTTCATTTGGTGCCAGCTGGCATTTAATAACCAGCATTCAAGATGTCTCAGATGATTCTTACTTCGAGGACCTAGGTGGCAGTCTGAGTGTCACCAGTCAAACCCACCTAGACAGATATCTCCAGATCGCTTACCAAACACCCCGTTGGTCCTTCCTAACGCGTATCCAAAGCTATCAAACTATTGATCCCAGAATCGAGTCCAGTGAACGTCCTTACGAACGAATACCTCAGTTGCTGTTCGACGGTGACTGGTCTAGAAATCGATTGGGCATTCGGATCACATCCGAACTCGTAAACTTCGATCGAGACCTTGGTACAACCGGATGGCGCTTCGATTCAAATCAAGAGCTCAGTTTTTCTATGAACAAGGCTGGCATGTTTTTAACACCGGCAATCGCCCTACGCCAAACAAATTATTGGCTTAATGATGCGACATCTGATGGACAGGATTCGATTTCCAGAACACTACCCATTGCAAGCCTAGACGCAGGACTAACGCTGGAACGTTCAACAAATAAGTTGGGTGACTGGATTCAAACATTAGAGCCACGGGTACTCTATGTACGCATTCCGTATAAGAATCAATCTTTGCTTCCTGTGTTTGATACGATCGAACCTGATTTTAATCTTGTGCAGCTCTTCCGAAAGTATCAGTTTCTGGGTCCGGACAGGGTTGCCGATGCCGATAAGATCAGTTTTGGTATTACAACCCGTCTAATTGATCAAAAAAGTGGACAGGAAAAACTTACGGCAACATTAGGCCAAACTCGTTATAGAAGTACTGAGGGTGCTGTGCTACCAGATAGTCTGCCCAGCATCTCTAATGAATCAGATTATATTGCCGAAATCTCAGTCAATATCTACAAGGCCTGGAATCTAGGAATAGACTACCAGTGGAACAGCTATACGAATGCAGCTGTTCGAAAAGAAGCACGTTTTCAGTATCGACCAAGTGAGCGACAACTTTTCAGTTTTGGATATCGCTATCGTCGCGATTTGCTAGAGCAAGGTGACATGTCTTTAGTGTGGCCTATGGGAGACAGCTGGAGAATAATTGGGCGATACAATTATTCTCTGCTAGAAAAGAAACCACTGGAGAAATTCCTAGGACTAGAGTATGAATCCTGTTGTTGGCGTGCCCGTCTTGTAGGAAGACGCTTTATAAGCCGAAGAACCGGGGAGTCTGATAGTTCTATTTCACTACAACTTCAACTAAAAGGCTTCAGCGATGAATTCACGACTCCAGAAGAACTGCTCGACCGTGGTATTCTTGGCTATCAAGGTTTCGGCGGAGGGCTATAGCCTCATGAACGGAAAAGTTTTCCCAACCCTTGCATTGCTCGGGTTATGGTCTATTAGCGTATTAGGATGGTCTCAAACGCGCGAGCTCGGAGGAACGGGAGAGCTATTAGATGGTATAGCCGCTATTGTGGATGACGGAGTCGTACTAAGAAGCGAGTTCAACGAAAGACTGGGACTAACAATCAACGCTCTTAACCAAATTCAGCTTCAAACACCTCCAGAGCGGCGGCAAGCTATGCCGCCGTTATCAATTCTGGAGGAACAAGTTTTAGAGCAGCTCATAATGCACCAGATTCAACTACAGCGAGCTCAGCGTTTCGGGATAATAGTCAGCGACGAATTCCTGAACCAAGCGCTCTCAGGGGTTGCAGAGGAAGCAAATTTAACGCTCGAGGATTTGCCCAATGCACTGGCACAAGAAGGCATCGATTATGCAATGTATCGCCAAGATACCCGCGAACAACTTATATTGGATCAACTCCAGCAGCGCGATGTAATTACTCGAATTGTTATTGCCCCACGAGAAATGGAACTATGCCTGTCACGTAGCGAACAAAACGCAAGTGACGAAATTGACTACAACGTCTCACATATACTCATAGGGCTGCCCTCATCTGCTACTGATAATGAGGTTAATGAAGCCCGTCAGCACGTTGACGAGATCTATGAAAGGTTACAAACAGGAGAGGAATTCTCGCAGTTGGCAATCGCGTATTCGGAAAGTCAGACTGCATTAGATGGGGGAGCGCTCGGCTGGCGAAAAGGTGTACAGCTCCCTACTTTGTTTGCTTCGGAAGTCATTGCAATGGAAGCTGGTAACGTTACTGATCCGATTCAAAGTGGCAGTGGCTTCCACATAGTGAGACTCAATGATATCCGTGGGGCCGAGGCGATCATGATAGACCAAATCCGAGTCCGGCATATTCTGCTGCGACCCAACGAAATCCTTGATGACTCGGCAATTTTGCAAAAGCTTATCGGAATACGAAATCAGATCATCGAGGGGGATGACTTTGCTACGCTCGCCCAAGCTGTATCTGAGGACCCCGTGTCGGCGGCGGAAAGTGGTGATTTAGGTTGGGTGGGACCTGGCACCTTTGTGCCAGAGTTTGAACAACAGTTGGCAACCCTAGAACTTGCAGAACTTAGCGAGCCCTTTCAAACGCGTTTTGGCTGGCACGTTGCGGAAGTTACTGAGCGACGCTCCTACGACACCACTGAGGAGATGAAGGAGCTGAAATGCGCGGAGCAAATACGCTCCTCAAAGCTAGAGGAAGAGCGGGAACTTTGGCTTCGCCGACTTCGAGACGAGGCCTTTGTAGAGAAACTCATATAACTCATCGTGAGGGCCATCTCGGTGGCATCTAACCTTCCTACCATACTGTTGAGTTCAGGCGAGCCATCTGGGATCGGACCAGATATTTGTGTGACGCTCGCCATGCAAAAAATCCCTGCCCGCCTGGCTGTTTTGGGAGATCCGGACCTACTTGCGGAAAGAGCTGGCACACTTAAATTGGACCTCAATATTCGAGAACAAAAAAAACTCTCAGATATCGTCCCCCATAGAGCTGGGCATCTGGACGTACTAGGAGTGTCACTAAAAACTCCTGTCTGTGCAGGCCAACTAAACTCTGCGAACGCTGAGTACGTGATTGAATTACTTAGACGAGGAGTCGAGCTCTGCAAAACTTACAAAAAATCGGCATTAGTGACGGCACCAGTACAAAAAAGTGTGATCAATCAAGCCGGAATTAAATTTACCGGGCATACTGAATTTCTTGCAGACCTTACAGGAACGCGTACACCGGTTATGCTGCTGGTTGCAAAAAATATGCGCGTCGCGCTCGCAACTACACACTTACCATTGCACGAAGTAGCATCCGTTATTAATCGGCAAAACTTGAAAGAAACTATTAACGTCCTGAGCAATGATCTAGAGCAACGATTCGGTCTAAATAAACCGCGTATAGTCATACTTGGACTCAATCCCCATGCAGGCGAAGCAGGTGTGATAGGAAACGAAGAACAGAAAATTATTAAACCGCTTATCGAAGAACTATCTAGTACTGGCCTGAATATTCAAGGACCATTACCTGCCGATACCGCTTTTACCCCAGCACGCCTAGCTGAATGCGATGTAATTTTGGCGATGTACCATGATCAAGGGTTACCCGCAATCAAAGCTCTCTCGTTTGGGAATATCGTTAATGTCACCCTAGGGTTGCCAATCATTCGAACTTCCGTAGATCATGGTACTGCTCTCGCGCTTGCTGGCACGGGAAAAGCCAAAATAGAAAGTCTAAAACAAGCTGTGCTGCTCGCCATAAAACTCCTACTTAATTCGAAATCTGTATGAATCTGAGAGCAAACAAGAGACTCGGACAACACTTTCTGCACGACCCAGCAATTATCGAAAAAATAGTGGGAGTAATAGCTCCGCAACCGGATGACCTAATGGTAGAAATCGGAGGAGGTCATGGCGCCCTTACCTTCCCCTTAGTCAAGCATTTAAATCAACTTCATGTAGTTGAGCTAGACGGTCAACTAGCAGATCAACTGATCGACAAATGCCCAAAACCCGAGCGCCTCAGAGTCTATCGCCTGGATGCCTTGAAATTTGATTTCTCGGGCCTTGCTCGGAACAAAGCTTCGCTGCGCGTAATCGGAAATCTACCTTACAACATCTCCACTCCACTACTGTTTCATCTTCTTGTGCATCGTGCCGCTATCAGAGACATGTATCTCATGTTGCAAAGAGAGGTTGCCAATCGGATGACAGCCACACCGGGCAGCAAACAATATGGTCGACTCACGGTTAACCTAGCCTTGTGGGCGAAACCTAAAAAATGTTTTGATGTCGGGCCAGGCGCCTTTAACCCAGCCCCTGAAGTTTGGTCAACAATTGTTAGCTTGCAACCTAGCGCCAAACCTCGCTTTGCAGTAAACGACCCAAACCATTTCTCCAAACTTGTTACACGTGCGTTCTCCATGCGCCGAAAAACCATCGCTAATAGCTTGAAGGGGTGGCTTGAACCGGAAAAAATTAGGCGGGCGCAAATCAATCCACGTGCGCGACCAGAAACACTGACCCCAGAGGAATTTGCCAAACTGTCAAACCTTTGCAAAACGATCGTTGACCCTAGCCAGCCGAACAAAACCCTTAGATGATGTCTTGCCTGCCCCCGCAATATATTGATCTCCGTACAAATGTTACGCACGTTGCAATCGGCGCACTAAATGTTAATGGCTTAAATTAATGACGCTATATGCAATCGGTGACATTCAAGGATGTGATTGCGCATTTAAGCGATTAATAGATGAAATTTCTTTTGACCCTAAAAATGACCACCTGTGGCTAGTGGGCGATCTAGTCAACCGTGGGCCCGATTCCCTAGGAGTTCTGCGTAGAGTTATGCGCCTGAAAGAAAACGCTACTGTGGTTTTGGGAAATCATGACCTTCACCTTCTGGCTGTGGCTGCTGGTGTAAGGAAAGCTGACCCTACTGATACAATCAGTGCGGTCCTTGAGGCGCCTGACAGCGATGAAATCCTGGACTGGATCCGTCAACAACCCCTCCTACATCATGACCCACACACGAAAAGAGTACTTGTCCATGCAGGGCTACCCCCCTTCTGGAGTGTAGCTGAGGCCATTCAACACGCTAGAGAAATTAACGAACAGCTGCAATGCACTAACTGGCGCAAAAACTTGAAAACCATGTACGGCAATGAACCCAATATTTGGTCAAAAAAACTTAATGGCAAAGAGCGACGTCGCTTCACAATCAATGCACTTACACGCATGCGTTTCTGCGACAAAAATGGACGGCTAAACTTTGATCATAACTGTAAACCTGGCTTACAACCCTCTAAGTTGTTGCCATGGTTTGACGTACCCGGGCGCCTCAATCAGGACAACCATATTGTCTTCGGTCACTGGGCTGCACTGGGTATCTTATCGAGAACGGATATCACGGCGTTGGACAGCGGATGCGTTTGGGGAGGTACTCTGACCGCAATCCCGCTGGAGCCTAGAGGGGGAAAAGTCACTGTAAATTGCGCCAGTATCATAGACCGATAGATTTCAAAGATATCTACCTGAACTAGCCGAGAGATGTGCTACAGGGTAATAGTGGGAGGAAATTCGAACACACCTGCCATTAGAAAAGATAGGCCGGCCTATTTAGACACCTGAGCTTTGATGTGTGGGTGAGCTTCGTAGCCATCGAGCTCTATGTCTTCATACTGATAATCAAAGATATTAGTGGGGTTACGCTTTATAGTAAGCTGAGGTAAAGGTAGCGGCTCGCGGGTCAACTGCTCATCCGCCTGAAGAAGATGATTGAGGTAGAGGTGGCAATCTCCCCCGCTCCATACAAAGTCCCCTAATTCCAGCCCAGTCTGATTTGCCATCAAGTGAGTCAGCAGCGAGTAAGATGCGATATTAAACGGCACACCCAAAAATATGTCTGCACTACGCTGATAGAGTTGGCACGATAGCTTTCCATTCGATACATAGAATTGAAACATAGCGTGGCAGGGTGAGAGCTTCATATCAGCAAGCTGACCAACATTCCACGCGCTAACCACAATCCGGCGAGAATCTGGGTCAGATTTTATTAGCTCAACTGCACGTGCAATTTGGTCGACATACCCACCATCGGGAGTAGGCCAAGCCCGCCACTGTGCGCCGTAAATCGGGCCGAGCTCGCCTTTTTCATCAGCCCACTCGTCCCATATGTGTACGCCGTGATCATGCAAATAACTGATATTTGTGTCGCCACGAAGCAACCATAGCAACTCATAAATTATTGAACGTACATGCAGCTTCTTAGTCGTCAGTATTGGAAATCCCCTGCTTAGGTCGAAGCGCATCTGGTAACCGAAGATACTTTGAGTGCCCGTGCCGGTACGATCACCCTTTTTAGTACCATCTTCACAAACCTTTTGCAGTAAATCCAAATACTGTTTCATCAGGATTTACCCTCAGAAGGTGCGCTCCGCATATACACAAGAATTAACATAATGGCTCCCGCTACAAACATCGGTAACGACAAAATCTGGCCACGTGTAAGCCAGTCGAACGCTACATACTGATTGTTGTCAGGCAATCTAATGAATTCTATGCAGATCCGGAAGGTGCCATATAACGTTAAAAACAATCCAGAGATTGCCATGGTTGGGCGTCTCTTTCTGGAGAAAAACCACAGGACCAAGAACAACACCAAGCCTTCTAAAAATGCTTCATAAAGCTGGCTCGGGTGCCGGGATACTCCATCGACAACGACAGCCCAAGGTGCATCGGAACTTGTTTCCGCTCCCCAGAGCTCCCCGTTAATAAAATTGCCGATTCGCCCCAAGCCTAAACCCGGTGCAATCCAGGGAGCTAGAAAATCTGTGATTACAAAAAAAGGTTGCTTGAGGTTCCGAGCAAATAGTCCCATGGCTATCATCACACCCAGAAGCCCGCCATGGAAAGACATTCCTCCCTCCCAAACCTTAAAAAGATTGAGGGGATTTTCGATAAGACCAGCGAAATTGTAGAAGAGCATATAACCGACACGCCCGCCCAATATGACACCTAGCGCGACGTAAAAGACCAGATCATCCAATCTAGCACTAGGAATAGGACTAAGAGGGTTTTTCGCTCTTGCCCGGGCGCCAAGCCAACCCAACGCAAACGCGCCAAGATACATCAGTCCATACCAGCGAATCTGCAATGGACCGATAGCAAAAGCAACGGGGTCAAATTCAGGATAGTTAAACAGTGAGAATACCCATAGAATAAATAAGGCCTAGTGTAATCGTGGGCCTACGAAGGGGCCAGTCTGATACACGATCCTGCTATAGTCGAGTCATGGCTAACCAACTCCAAGAAGAGACCAGTCCCTACCTTCTACAGCACGCTGATAATCCGGTGCAATGGTATGCGTGGAATAAAATATCCCTAGAGCTGGCAAAAAAATCAGGCAAACCAATTTTACTATCCATCGGATATTCAGCATGTCACTGGTGCCATGTAATGGCGCATGAATCATTTGAGGATCAAGAAACAGCTCAACTGATGAACAAACTTTTTATCAATATCAAGGTGGATCGGGAAGAACGCCCTGATCTAGATAAAATTTACCAGACAGCTCACCACATTATCACCCGCCGCTCTGGTGGCTGGCCCCTCACTGTTTTTTTAACGCCTGACACCCAACTACCAATTTTTGCTGGAACTTATTTTCCGAAAGAACCACGTTACGGGATGCCTCCATTCCAAGATGTTCTGCGTCGAGTAGAAACCTATTATCGAGAAAACGAACTGGAAGTTCGTTCCCAGACCAAAAAGCTGAGCGATATGCTCAAAAATTTAGATCAATCATCCGAGGTTAATCACGAAAATCTCGACCATACGCCCTTGAAACAAGCAAAACAGAAGCTCGGTGAAGTTTTTGACGGTGAGTACGGCGGTTTTGGTGATGCACCCAAATTCCCTCATCCTACGAATATTGAAATGCTTCTGGACGCATGGCGCAATAGCGCCGAAGAATCTGATCCGGACCTACAAGCCCTTTTTATGGCTACCTTGAGCCTAACGCGCATGGCTAATGGCGGGCTCTATGATCAACTTGGGGGTGGCTTCTTTCGTTACTCAGTAGACCGTTACTGGCTTATCCCTCATTTTGAGAAAATGCTTT
>Ga0315336_1002808_pt1 | contig 25206 bp, 20 predicted proteins | sample ASW5metaG_FD_204512 | JGI IMG/M metagenome (GOLD analysis project Ga0315336, IMG submission 204512) | Ammonia-oxidizing marine archaeal communities from Monterey Bay, California, United States - ASW #5 | ecosystem: Environmental > Aquatic > Marine > Intertidal zone | place: USA: California... | reverse complement strand
CGGCACGCTCTTTAGTGACTGAACGATCACCATTGGCACTCTTCGCCCATCAGATTGCTGAGTTCTGAGGAACTGACCCCGCTACCAAGATCAATCTCGATCGAGAATTCATACCTACCCGTTTCCTGTAGCTCCTTCAGCATCAGCGCCGTCTGGTTTCGCAGCAGTTCAACATGGCGTGCGGATGCCCGACATTCCATGATTATGTCTCCGGGCATATGGATCTGCATCAGGCATCTGCCCTGGTCATCGCCCTTGATGATGTTCTTTCCGGTGAACCCGGGAATCATGGGATGGGTATAGGTGTAGGTGCTTGGTGCGCACGAAACCAGGTTCTCGATATAGAGCAAGGTGTCGCTGACATAATTTTCGATGTCTAGCGGTGGCTGCTCATCGATTGTTACCTCGCATGACTCGGACATTGCCTTACCGGCCCGATCTGCAAGTTGTTTGTCCGGTGTTAGGCGAAGCGGGAAGGGGCCATCCCGCTGGGCCTGAAGCTGGTCGGCCCAGTATCGCTCCATGGCTAACTGTGCCTCGATGGCCTCCGCCGGCGCCTTGCACAACAACCCGATTGCCCCGACGATGATCACCTTGAACTGACACAGAGCATCCTTATAGCCCTGGATGACAAACTGGATCTTCTTGGGTGGGGTAGTCGGTACCGAAAGGGTTAACTCAGAGGGTTCACAAGCCTTCAGATTCGTGCTCAGAGTCTGTGACTGTGATAGGTACTTGGCAACAAACCCCGAGTTTTCAAAAACCCATTGATCATCACTTGGGACCTTACCTTGGGTAGCGCCTATTTCCTCGAATGATGCGATAAACCACCGCCCGTTTCTTCTGACAACCTGATACCGGGCACGTTCATTTGCGTCGTCGTCCAAGGACGAACTGGATGCGCCCGATTTGTCCTTGAAGAAGACCAGTTCAATAAACACACCGGGGTCGCTTTCTGTACTTGGGGATGGCAGGGCTGGAGGAACTGCGCCCCAGCCCCGGCCATGATTCCTGCGCAGGAAATCAGCATCTTGACCCGGCTCACCACTAAGCCAGAAATGCGACAGACCCGCCTTGTTGGCGAGTGCGATGAAGTTCGGGTCCATATCGTTGCCATAGGCGGAGCGTGCATAGCTCACGTAATCACCTAACCAGATGCCGATCTGGTTGATGTCCAATTCCATGTCCACAGGCTCAAATTCGTCGATCAGCCATGTTCTGTTTGGTCTGCTCAGCATATAGCGGCCGGCAGTAGCGGTCGGTGGCGTGGATTGCGTATCTGTACTGAGCCCTTTCTGGAAGTGAACAATGATCTCAGCGATTTTTTGTTTCTGGGTTACCTTTGAGAAACGATAAGGAAATCCGCTGTTGTCCTCAAGAAACAGCAGATCAAGATCGGCATTTTTGCTCTTTCTCCAGAAGCGCGCCTGCTGGCGCTGTAACCGTTTGCGTTCCGTTGACCCAAGATCAAGGTCCGGCGTTGATGCGGCAATGGCAACGTCAAGGTAAAGCCGCAGGACCGGTTCCACCAGAAACGAGGATCGATGCAGCATCTTGCGGGCGTAGGAACTTCCGTCAAGTACAGCCCGATAGCAGAGTGTTTGGTTTTTGTACTCCTCAAGCCACTTGTCGACGCGAAGCGCTTTTTTGCACTCATCTTCTGCTGTGTTACTGCTTTGACCGATGGCTTCGAGCGGATCGGCAATCATGCCGACGAGAAAGACGAGCATCAATACAACAGGGAGCCGTTTCATTGGGCGGTTTTCCGATTACCTCACCGTTCACACAAGTTCAAAAAGAACACTGAAAACCAATATGTTCCTCCACGAGTTTCAAGTCAAGTTGTCGGAATGGGGGTTTTTTGCCAGTTCTAAATCTGTGCTACATTTTCCGTGAATGTGTCTCGGATGACTCGAAAGGGTTTGCCCAGGCCAGAAAAAAATTTTTGGAGGGATAAGAAATGAAGGCTCGTCTCTTTTCAGTTTTATCAGCTATCCTGGTTGTCACAGCCGTTTTGTTTGCGCCCAGCGCATCTGCTCAAGGTAATGTTCTTTACTTTATTCTTGACGCCTCGGGCTCGATGTGGGAGCGGGTCGAGGGCGAACCCCGGATTGTTATCGCCAAGGAGACACTCTCCAGTCTGATCGAGCAGACGCCGGCAGAAATCCGAACCGGGATAACGGCTTACGGGCATCGCCGTAAGTTTGACTGTTCAGATATCGAAGAGATTGTGCCGCTGAAAAGCCTCGATCCAATGACCAAGGTTCGGATCCAGGAGCGTATCAGCAGTCTTAACGCGGTTGGTAAAACCCCCATTACAGATTCAATTCTGCAAACGGTAGACCGCCTTAAAAGCGAAGAGGGCGAATCCACCATTGTTCTGATCAGTGATGGCCTTGAGAGCTGCGGCAAGGACCCCTGCGCCCTGACCACCGAACTGAAATCTGCGGGAATTAATTTTGTGATGCACGTGGTGGGCTTCGGTCTGCTGAAAGAACAGGAACAAAAACTCGCATGTATTGCTGAAGCGGGTGGGGGAGAATTTTTCACCGCAGGCAATGCGGCGGATCTTCTTGACGCGTTGACCGTTGTTAAGGAGAGTGTGGTTGAGCAGGTCAAGGTTGAACCTGCGCCAGAGCCGGTTGTCCAGAAGGTTGAGTCTTCCTCGACCTCGATCAAAATAAAGGCCAAAGGACCAGGTACAGTTAAATTGCTCCCTGCACCTTGGGTGCAGGAGCCCAGATACTGGGCTTTATCCGATGTTGAGTCGGGCGAGATTCTCTACAAATTTGAGCGCCAGGGTGTTACACCACAGAAGGTGCCGGCAGGTACCTATCAGCTGGTGTGGCATCAGAATGAACATCGGGCCGCCCAGGTCATCACCGAGCAGATTGTGAAGGTTAAATCTGGGGAGGTAGTCGAAGTTCCTGTTGCAACCGGCGTGCGTCTGAATATGCCGCAATGGGTCGAGATCCCTTATTGGTGGGGTCTTAAGGCTGTGGACGAGAAGATGGATATGAGACCTGGTGTCTGGTTTAGGGACTTGCAGGCGCAGGTGGTATCTGGAGGTCGATACCACCTGATTTGGTACCAAAACGAGCATCGCACGACCCCAGTCGATCTTGGTGTAATCGATGTCCAGATGGATCAGTTGAACGAAATTACCGTGGCAACTGGATTGCAGCTGGTCAAAGCTGACTGGGTGCCAGAGATTCGCCGTAGATGGTGGCAGTTATTGGATGCTGATGGTCAGGTGGTGCTTAAGGTCAGCAATTTCGAATTCAAGCCGCAGATTGTTCCAGAGGGAGAGTATCAATTGGTCTATCGCCAGACTAAGCATGGAGCAACTGACTCCCCATTCGGTGCTGTCACCATCCGGGCTGGTGAGCTGACACAGTTTGTGGTGAATACGGGCGTTGGCTTCAGTTATGCAGATGGCACCGAGCCCCCTTATATGGTTGAGTTTTCACGCCTTAACGAGGCTGGCGAGGTTGAGGTGTCGGTTCAGCTGAAGAAAAGTTGGGGCCCGATACCTTTGCAGCCAGGAACCTATCAGGTGAATTATCAGGAGGTTAGAAAAGGGCCAGTCATGACCATTGTGGATTCATTCGACCTGCCCGCGGGCGTCTTTGTCGAGATTGAGATGTAACAGACGGCCTGCGCACTGCCTGAAATTCGTAGAGTCGGTGGGCTGTGAGATGCTTATCTTCAAGAGGTAAAAGGGCAGGATGTCAAGCATGGTTTCTTACAACCTGCTACTGGGGGTGGCGTGACATTCGGGTCTCTTGGCACTGGCTCGCCTGTCATTCTCCGGGTGCTTGTAGGTGCCTGCACCCTCGCATGGGTAGGTCATGCGAGCGCTGGCGGTCTGGGCGATTTGCTTCAAGCGGTTGAAAGTCTCGATCAGAGTATTCAGGAGAAGGTCCAGGGGGTACTGCGATCGACTGAGTCCACCCATCAAGAAACCTCCGAGGAGCCAGATTCAGAAACGACCGCGACATCCGTGGACTCAGACAGGATTCGGATAAAGGCTGAGCCCAGAGTTGCCAGCGAAAGCGTCGAGGTTGAAGAAGAAGACCAAGAAGAACCCAACGTTATTTCATCGGAAATCATACGGCTGACGCCCGACGCGATCCTCAAAGAGGATCCGAGTGGAGAAGCCGGCATAACCGAAGGGAGCCAGTCGGTCATGAGCGGGTCATCTGCAGGTGCTGAAGATAACCGTCAGTCGGAAGCGGCGCCACAGACTTCAAAGGCCGCAGATACCGAGGCAAAAAACTATAACGACGAACAAGCCGGGATTTTGTGGCTCGGTAATGCAACCGATATTGTCGAGCGTTATGGCGTGGGTGGTGGGGTAGCCACGGTCAAGGCCGTGTGGCAGGTACGCCTTCGCGAAGGGTACCGATTAAATATCGTGGACGCTGATGATAGGTTGTTGGGACAACTGATACGGTTGGATGATGATGGCAGCGAATGGACAGCAAGCCAGTTTGGCCAAACGATATGCTCCGGCGGTGTTAAGCAATACGGTGGCGGTGGCAGCGGGGTGTTAGTAACAGACTCGCCGGCGGGATGGGTCTACTACAGCCTGGTCGATAATGACCCATTACAAGATTTACTGTCTGACGGTGCGTACTATGTTTCCGCACACGATCTGAGCGATGGCAGCACCTTCTGGAGTTCCCCTATATTTTCCTACCGGAGTTTTCTTGTAGGGTTCCGCTGGTCAGTAGAGAATTCAAATCCGATTCCGGATAAGGCGCATGACGGAATGCGGGTTCCTGTTGATTTATTCCGGACTAGTTTTCGCTACTTTACGGGTGATTACAGTACTTGGGACCCCGAAATTCGGGTATTGGTGAATAGCCAAATGAGTGGCTCCTATTTGCGTCCGATTTTGACAGGCACCTCGAAATGTGTCAGCAAAACACAGAGAAGAGCCTTCTGGAGCGTCGACAGAATTCACGAGATCAAGCCATCACTGGAAGAGGTGCAAAGGAATTGGCGGCCCGAGTACGACAACCCGGCCAATACACTCTCCGTGACTGCATCTATCGAACAGCCCGCAGTTCCGGGAAAATTCCGTTTCACCCTTTTCGATGTCACCCGCGAGAAGGGCTGGGCAATGAACGCCGGTGACAGAGATGATGATTCTCTGGATCTGGAGTTTGTCGATGGACTGGATGGTTTTCTGGCTCCGGAGGAGACCCCAGACGGCTGGACGATCGAGACCAATCGCACCATGACCGCAGCAACGGTAGTGGTAAAGGCTAACGATTATGGCGCCTGGGGTAAGCTCAAATGCGAGGTAAACCCCGGCGGCCATTGGTTCCCGTGTAGCTCGGAAAACGGCGAGGGCTATGTCACGATTCCCCGAGATCATGACGAAAATAAGATCGCCGATTTCTGGGAAGAGCAAAAGGGCGTCTCCGGCGATGCCGCGGCCGACGATGACGAGACCCCCGAAGGCCGCGAGCCCGGTGACGGGTTCTCCAACTACGAAGAATACCGGGGTTTTCAAATCAAGGGCGAGTGGACTGATACCGACCCCAAGGAAAAGGATCTTTTTGTGCACAACGATGCGGACGACAAAAAAGTGCTGATCGATGCCGGCATAGATCTCTTTGAAACAGCATCGGAACTCACGGTGCACAAGATTGAAGCCGACGAATATGACGAAGAGCGCGTTGTTAATTTCAATCGCGGTGAGCACCAGGCGATAACGCGAAACTTAAAAGGCCAGAAGGGCCTTCATATTGTTGTCGTTAAAGACCTTGGTGACGATGTTTGTGGGGAAGCTTTTTCCTCGGGTTCTTGGCTTGGCGGCCCTAATGTAACCGAGCAGATACGAATTCATCCAAGCTGCATCACGCCAGAAACGTATTATCAGGAAAACTACACTTACGATAATACCCCTGGGGAAGAGATTGTGGGGGCTCGTCCAATAACAGGAAGCGAATACCTGGATTTATTGTTTTCGGATACTCGGGTCAGGCTTTTTCCTATGGATGTCTCGACTGTCGCCCACGAACTCGGCCACGGCGTCAACTTGTATCATCCAGGATTGGATTTGGCGGAGGTGTTAGACGAGTGCGGTAGCGGGACAGCAGTCCAAGGAGGAGTCTATTCCGGACCTGAAGCGAATCTGATGCGGTACAACCATCCGACCCTCCAGTATGTTGGCGGCAAGTGTTATAAATTTCCCGTGCAGCTCGATAACGCTCCCCAGACGGCTTTTGTCAGAGAACTGAAAGGCTCGGGAGTCAATACCGGGCCACTCAGAAAGATTCAGGAAGAAGACGGCAGCGAGTACTGGTTGCCGATGGCGGGAGACGCCACATGTACCGGCACGCTCGCCACCAACATGAGCCTTAACCAGGATAAGAAAAGCGGTTACCCAGAGGGATGCTAACCATGATGCGCAAACTTTGGCTGATGGTTGTTCTGGTATTCGCGCTTCCGGGGGGTGTTGCCGCACAGGTAGAGCTGCGCCTTGGGGTCTCCCCGGGCCAGCCGCCCGGCCCCTCGGTTCTGGAAATTGCACTGATCAGTCACCAGAGTGACGTTGACACCTTAAAGGGGTGGATAGCCCTTGAAGCGCCATTACTTATTGAGACGAGTGCAGATGATGATGCAACCACGGAGAATTTCAGTCTGACTACCGTTGGTGTGCCGAGCGTGTATGTCTATGGGGAGCGGCTCAGTATTAACCGGGTTTTCAGGGTGGATCCGGCGTTGCCCGAGAACTCCAGTTGGAAAGTGAACGCGGTATTGGGCGACAGGGCTCTTGAATCAGACGCCAAGACAATCAAGCGTCTTTCCGAGCCTCTGATCAATGCAGCGGTTGTTGCCATGCGTATCGGCGATGGCATCCTGCTCGAAGAACTTGGAACGACCTTGATTGATCGACAACCTGATCAGACGCATGGTTACCGCTACCGGGGGTTCGCCCTGGAGATGCAGGGAAGATTCGCCGAGGCCGAAGAAGATATCAAGACAGCAAGAACTATTTTTTATGAAAACAACCCGCCGGCCGATGCTGATGGCAGAATGATCCCTAACTGGGAACCACCCGAGATTCTGGATCGTGCCTTACGACGGATTCGCTTGGCCCAGCAAGAACCGTCTGAGGAGACAGATTAGGTGTTGATTCATAGGGATTCCCTGAGTGGAGAAACGATCAGCCGGTTGGCCCGATTTAATGAGAAAACGAGATGACAGATCAAACGATTAAAGCGTTTTACCAGCGTCAGGACATCCTCGGTGAGACCTACGAGCCGATGCAGCAGCTCCGGTTTACCGAGTTGGCCACTTTTATGCGCGTTCCGTTAGTGAGTGACCTGACGGATGTGGATATTGGTATCGTGGGTATTCCCTACGACGGGGGTTTGACGGCCCGTACTGGTGCCCGATATGGGCCCCGGGAAGTCCGCAATCAATCGTCACTGATGCGCGCGATCAATGTCACCACCGGCGTTCGTCCTTTCGAGCGTGCGAGAGTGGGAGACCTAGGGGATGTTCGCTTTAAGGATCTTTTCAACCTTGAGAATGCCATCAAGGATATCGAACGAACGTTCGCAAAAATCGCGGAAAGTGATGTATTGCCGTTAGCAGTGGGCGGAGATCACTCGGTTACCTATCCCATCCTCAAGGGGCTCAGCCGTCGTTTCGATAAGCCGGTCGGACTTTTGCATATCGATGCCCATACCGACACCTGGCCTGAGTTTGCCGGTTCCAAATTCCATCATGGTGCCCCGTTTCGACTCGCGACGGATGAAGGCTTGATCGATCCACATCGAACTGTGCAGATCGGGATTCGCGGCGGTCAGAACTTTGCCGACGGATTGGACTATTCGCGCGATAAAGGAATGAGGGTTATCACCATTGAGGAATTCGATGACCTTGGTTGGGAGGCTGTGGCACAGGAAGCTAAGCGAATTGTGGGGGAGGGCCCGGTTTACCTCACCTTTGATGTTGATGGTCTGGATCCGGCCTATACGCCGGGTACGGGCACCCCGGAGTCTGGCGGCATCACGATGCGCGAGGCCCAGCGACTGATCCGGGCCTTCAGCGGAGTGGAATTGATCGGAGGCGATGTCGTTGAGGTTTCTCCGCCTCTCGATCCATCAGGAATGACGAGCCTCAATGGCGCAACGATTCTTTTTGAGATTCTGTGCGTGCTTTCTGAACAGGTAACTGGATCGTAAACCTTTGGCGCCAACGAGCCCCGGTTTTTCGACTGACTTAGCCGATATCGTGGATTAATTCGCTTTCAGCTAGGTAGTAACTGTTTTGTCAATACAGATCAAAGTACAGAAAAGATACACGTACTGTTCGTACAGGAAATGTTCTTATTCTTTCCAGTAATGAAATCATAGGCTACTTAACTTTGCAGGACGAATGTTTTATAAAACTTATCGGTTTTTTTGATAAGGTATCGGACCGAGAAGAAGACTCTCGGAATGAAGACTTAAATGGCTGTTTCGTTGTAATTGGGTAGTGCTATGCATACCTGAAATAAACAAGCAATAAATAAATAGAAATAGGAGAGGAACGATGAAAGGAGTTATAAGTTGGAAAGGCAGTCTGATGACAAAGCTAATGCTCGGGATTGGAGTTCTGTTTTCTCCCTGGTCTCAGGCTTTAGCCGGAGATGAGATTAACTGCGCTTATCCATACTGGTTTGGATTTGCCCCTACCCATGTTGCTCAAAACTTGGGCTACTTCGAAGAGGAAGGACTCAAGGTCACGTGGGTATTCGAAAACGACCGCGCTAATGTGTATCCCGGGCTGCATGCGGGGGATATTGACTGCACGATGAGAACGATTGGTGAGCATATGTCCCGGCCGCTAACTGCTGATTCGAATCTAGTGGTGATTGGCGTTATCGATGTCTCGGTAGGAGCGGATGGTGTGATTGGCGCTCCGGGAATAGATTCTGTTACTGATCTGGTTGGCAAAGTTTTTGCCGGGGAGATAAATCATCCCGGGACCGTGATGACGGCCTACGCGCTGAAACAGGCTGGCCATAGTTTGAGTGACGTGGATCTACGCTTAATCGCGACAGATGATGGACAGGCGGTGTTTGAAGATCCTGAAGTCGCGGCTCTCGCCACCTGGGAACCGATGATGAGCGAGATTGTCAATAACACCTCGCGTAAGGGCTCAAAGATTCTGCTGTCGTCGAAGGACTTCAACGGCCTGATCACCGATGTCGTTATCGCCAACAAGGCGAGCTACGAGAACAACCCAGAAAAGTATGCCAAGCTAATGCGTGGTATTTATAGGGCGATTGATCTATATAAATCGGATCCCGACACGTTTCTGGAGTCAGCGGCGCCTACTTATGACGTGACCCCCGAAATCATGAAAGGCGATTTGGCTGGGGTCTATTACACCTCTTATGAGGACGCTCTTGAGTTTTTTGGAGTTGGTGGACGCGACTCTAAACTCAAGCAAGTTGTCGATGGGTTGACCGAAATCAATATCGAACTCGACTTGATGGACGAACCTATTGCGTATGAGGTGATGGTCGATCCCAGTCTTACCGATGGGCTGTTCGACGGACATCAGCGCTAAGTCTCAAAATCCCAATTCTTAGGGAAACCGGGCGGCATTAGGTCGCCCGGTTATTTATTAAGTGAAAGAGAATTCGCTTTTCGCGTATCGAGGAAAGAGCAGCACTCGCGCTGACTTTGTGCTTGCTGCATGTTCTTTTGTTGGACTGATCGGGTTCTGGTTCTCAGCCTCAGAATTTGGACTGGTCTCTGAGAGGTTCTTGCCGGATCCCTGGACCGTTCTGGTCGCTCTGTACAACATGATAATGGAACGGGGTTTCCTCGAAGATATTTGGATAAGTATCGCGCGGGTATGGGGCGCCTTTCTTGCGTCCGCCATTATGGCTATCCCGCTTGGAATCTGGATGTCGTCCTATCGAATCATCGGGATGGTGACCGAGCCGATTGTCGACTTTATCCGTTATTTGCCGGTTCCCGCCCTGGTACCGCTCCTGATTATCTGGTTCGGGATCGGCGAGAGTTCCAAGATCGCGGTACTGTGGATGGGCACCTTTTTTCAGTTGGTGTTACTCATTAGTGATGATGCGAAAAGAGTCCCCAGCGAGTTTATCGAGACGGGTCTGACTGTGGGCGCGAAACCAAGACAGATTACCTGGCATATTGTGTTTCGCTCCATGTTGCCGAATATTGTTGATAATCTGCGCATTACACTCGGGTGGTGCTGGACCTATCTGATCATCGCCGAGATCGTCGCGTCTAACGCAGGTATCGGTCACGCGATTTGGTCTGCACGGCGCTTCGTGAAAACGCCGGAGGTAATGGCCGGCATTCTTACTGTTGGGATTATCGGGTTATTGACAGACCAGGCCATTCGGTTTGCCCATCGCCGATGGTTTCGTTATTTGTAAGTGCGGATATGAGCCAAGCTCCTCCATTTCTTCGGCTGACCTCTATCGAGAAGAGCTTTCTTTCCGATGAAGACGGGACCACACCAGTGATCGACAATGTGTCGATGGAGATCGATTCAGGCGAGTTTGTGATATTTCTTGGCCCATCCGGATGCGGCAAGACAACCTTGATGAGAATCGTGGGCGGACTCGAGACGTGTGACCGGGGTGAGGTATTTCTGGCAGGTGAAAAAGTAGCGGGACCGGACCGAAAGAAAGGAATGGTCTTTCAGGCCTACACATCGTTTCCCTGGTTGACTGTGTTCGAAAATGTCAAATTCGGTACGCGCTATCGCGATGATATAGGAGAAAAAGAAAAAGAAGAGATCGCTCGCCACTATCTTCAGTTGGTGGGACTCCAGGAGTTTGCTGACTTTTTTGTGAATCGGATATCAGGGGGTATGCGTCAGCGTGTCGCTATTGCAAGGACGCTGGCAGCGAATCCCGACGTATTATTGATGGATGAGCCGTTTGGGGCGCTGGACGCACAGACGCGCGAGTTTCTTCAGGGTCAACTTCTTGAAATCAACAGAAGAGAGAAGAAGACAACAATATTTGTTACCCATGATGTCGATGAGGCAATCGTTCTCGCGGACAGAATTGTGATCTTTTCTGCGCGGCCGGCCACAATCATCCAGTCCATTTATGTCTCCCAGTTTCTCTCAGGCGATCGAACGATTGCGACGAAGGAGACACAGCCCTTTTTTGAGCTTCGAAACAAGATCAGAGACCTAATGCGCGAGCAGGCACAAGTTACACGAGAGTTGGCAGAAAAAGAGATGATTGAGATGAATGAAGGAGAACGTGCGTGAATCTTGAAAGCTTCAACTTTTCAGGAAAGCGGGTGCTCGTAACTGGGGCGAGTCGCGGTATTGGTCTGGGCGTCGCAAGAGGTTTTGCTAACGCGCGGGCACGTCTTTCAATAATCGGAACCAATGAAAAGGTTCATGAAACGGCAGATCAGCTTCGAGCAGAGACCGGGGCAGACGTAGATGGGATTATCTGTGATATCGCAGACCGTGATGCGGTTCGGAAAGCTTTTGAAGATCTTGAGCCGTTGGACGTTCTGGTGAACAACGCCGGTTATGAGCGGCTCACGCCGATCCTAGACCCAGACGACAATATTGAGACCACTTTTAAACGGATCGTTGACATCAATATTCTGGGTACCTATTACGTTACCCGGGAGGCTGTTAAGAAGATGAAGTCGGGTTCGAGCATCGTGATTACTGCCTCGGTTTGGGGTAAAACGGGAATGGGGGGCTTCAGCGCATACTGTGCTACCAAGCATGCGAATATTGGTTTCATGCGGTCGCTAGCAGACGAGTTAGGTCCGCACGGCATCAACGTGAATGCCGTCTGCCCTGGATGGGTCAAGACAGACGCTGCCATGAGATCCCTATCGATCATGGCTGACAACGAGGGTAAGAGCGAGGAGGCCTGCCTTGAGGAAATCTTGGCGACTCAGGCGATTAGTGGTCTGATGATCCCGGACGACGTAGCGTCAGCCTATCTGTTCCTTGCGTCGGATTATGCGAAAAACATAACCGGCCAAACGCTTAACGTCGATCGAGGCGAATTAATCGCATAGGTTTGGAGTTGCTAAGCCCGTCGGGCATTAAGATATTTTATGACCGTTTCTTGAAAGTGGTCATTTGGGTTCTGAAGCAATGAATTCTTTAGATGGTGTTACTGTAATCGTGACGGGTGCCGCGCGCGGTATCGGGAGGTCAATCGCTCTTGCGGCAGGAAATGCCGGCGCCAAAGTAGGCCTGGTTGACCAATTGGACTCTGAGGATGTCTATAGACAACTGTCCGAAGCAGGAGCTCATGCATGCTCGTACCAAGCCGATATATCCAAGTCGGCCGAAGTGGCGGATGCGTTCGCTAAGATCGTGGAGGAACTTGGCGAGGTAAATGCTCTGGTGAATAACGCAGGGATTCAGTTGGAAAAACCCCTGTTGGACACGACTACTTCAGATTTCGACGCCGTGATGGACAGTAATGTGAGAGGTATGGTCCTGATGAGTCAGCAAGTACTCAGGGCAATGACGGACAGTGCCATACACGGCAGGGTAATCAACATTGCATCAGACCTTGCTTATCATGGTAGGGAAAATTTTTCAGTCTACTGCGCTTCAAAAGCTGCGGTTCTGGCTTTGACTAAGTCTTGGGCGCGCGAGTTCGCGCCGGATATCCTGATCAACAGCATTTGCCCGGGCCCGGTAGATACCGCGATGCTAAGTCGAGATCAAATGAGTGCTGAATGGATCGCAAAGGAATCTGAGATTCCCCTCGAGCGCATCGGTCAGCCTGGCGAGATCGCTGCTATTGCAGTTTTTCTTCTTGGAAGTGGTGCGACGTTCATCACCGGACAGGGTTTTGGGGTCAACGGCGGGAGCGTAATGCCCTAGACAGCGAACCCCGAAGGAGGCCAGCAACAACCGGAGTGAAGCGGTTCATAGTGGCTCCTTGTTTTCGTAGCAATTTACGACCATACGGCTATATGCACATTGCTATTTCAACGAAAGTGGGTTGGTCGAGCATCCGTCCAGTTAAAGTTTTGAAATAGCGATGTTTATTCCGTAAAATCCGCTTAATACTGGGGGATCGTCTAGCGGTAGGACTGCGGACTCTGACTCCGCCAACCCAGGTTCGAATCCTGGTCCCCCAGCCATCTTTTCTCCATCGATGCCATGGCTCTTGATCAGAGAGCGCACAGAGGAACCGCTATGAGTCTATTGGATCGAAGAGGTCTTCTGATACGTGCAGCCGATCAGCGCGTTGTAGATCTTTTTGATCACGCGGTTGATGATGTCCTCGGATTCGGAGGAGATTCAGAGTCATTACTTACCCGGGCCCTTGAGATCGATGAGGATTTTCTGTTGGGGCACTGCCTCTTTGCATTGACCCATGTCATTGGGAATTCATCCAGCGGGCTCGATCAAGCGAAGGACAGTATCGACCGTGCGAGTCGAATTATGGATTCAGTTTCTGATCGCGAGCAATTGCATCTTTCGGCAGTTAAGGCGTGGTTCGAATCAGACTTGGGTTCGGCGTCACGCCTCTATCAGGAAATTCAACTCAATCACCCATTGGACCTGATGGCATTATTTGCCGGCCACTGGCTTGATTTTTATCTTGGTGATGCCAAGTCCCTGATGGGAAGGGTAGCCGGTGCCCTGGACCAATGGGACGACTCTGCCCCCGGGTACGGATACGTCCTTGGCATGTACGCATTTGGACTTGAAGAAAACGGCCACTATGACCAGGCAGAAGAGTTGGGTCGACGGTCGGTTGAGCTCAACCCTGCAGATGCCTGGGGCGTTCATTCCGTAACACATGTCATGGAGATGACAGGTCGCGTTGAAGAGGGCATCGAGTGGTTGCAGTCGACGCTTCCCGGTTGGGGTTCGTCGACGATGAAGCTGCATAACTGGTGGCATGCGCTACTGCTGCATATCGATCTTGGAGATACCGATACCACTCTTGGACTGTACGACACACGATTGGTGGACGACGAGCGGGCGGACGCCGAGGCGTTGGCAGACAGAGTCTCGGCTTTAGCCAGGTTGTCTTTGCTAGATGTCGATGTAGGTAACCGCTGGATTGTGTTGGCAAAGCTTTGGGAGCCGCTGATGTTCGATGCTCGGTCCTCGTTTAATGATCTGCACGCATTATTGGCATTTCATTACTCGGATCGTTCAGACCTGGCCGAGGCTCTGATGGCGTGTGTTCGGAAGCAATACGATAGAACCATACCGATGATGCGAGTAGGTGCATCGGTTCTCGAAGGGGTTGATGGGCTTTTCCAGGGGAATAATAACGCCGCTTTGGCCTTACTCCAGGAGAATTTATATCACGTCAATCTGATTGGCGGGTCTCACGCTCAGAGGGATCTCGTCTCCCAGATCACCCTGGAGTCGGCTGTTCGCGCGGGTGAATTGTCGATCGCTAAGTCATTGCTGGCAGAGCGAAAACTGAAGCGTGAGTCCATGCCCTACGCTTACTCTCGACACTGCGAACAACGGATAGCAGACAAAAGGATCTAGGCCAACGGGGTTTCGCTTGTGACTTTAAACGGCTGTATATAATGCCGCCAGAATTGATTAGGTAAGTCAGATAAGATTGACAATATAGCGTTGTGACGCAATCTTCGAAAACCTGGAATTGGGCTCCGGATCTCCCTATCGCGGGTCAGTCCGTCTTCGTGTTTCCACCCAATCCCTGGGTGATGCTGAAAGTACTATCGTCTGTTTGGCTGACGATCAGTGGGCGGGTGGTGATTTTGTTGACCGCCTGCGTCTCGTGGTTGTTCTTTACCCCGTCGCTGGCGCAATGCATTGATCTGGAATTGGGATGGGTGCTGTATATCTATGCCCGAAACCTGTGCCTGATGATTTTATTCGCGGGCGGGCTGCATCTGTACTTTTATACTTTCAAAATACAGGGTGACGAACTACGATTTGATTCGAGGGATGACGTCAGGGATGCCTCGGTATTCACATTCAAGGATCAACTTCACGACAATATTTTCTGGTCGGTTGCCAGTGGATTAACGATCTGGACGCTTTACGAAGTTCTGTTTATGTGGGGATACGCCAACGACGTTATTCCCAGAATAACGTTGGCCGGAAGCCCAGTCTGGTATTGCCTGCTATTCGTGCTGATTCCAATGTGGTACGCGCTCCATTTTTACTGGATTCACCGCTTAGAGCATTGGAAGCCGCTATACAAGGCCGCTCACTCAGTACACCACAGAAACATCAATACTGGTCCGTGGTCTGGGACGTCGATGCATCCCCTGGAGCATCTAATTTATGTGGCCTCACCACTGATCCATGTCATCGTTCCCTCCAGCCCTTTGCACGTGATTTATCATTTTCAGTTCACGATGCTGGCGGCGGTCATCACACACTGTGGCTATGAGGCGCTTCTCGTGAGGGGTAAGAGAGTTATAGAGTTGGGGTACTTTTTTCATCAGTTGCATCACAGGTTTTTTGATTGCAACTACGGAACAGACGATATGCCCTGGGACAAATGGTTCCGAACCTTTCATGATGGAACGGATGAAGCAACGAAGGCATTGAGAGAGAAGCAGCGGCGACGAGGCAGGAGTTAAGTACCGCAACACACTAAGCGAACAATTCATTGTCCTGGCCATCGAGTTCAGTCTGGCCTATAACACTGTTTAAAGAATTCGGACAAAAGAGAGGAGAATGTGATGGATACTAATCAGGTTGCATCTGCGGATGATTTACGCGCGCTCATCGAGGAGCGGGACGTCGAATACGTTGTTGTCGCGTTGCCTGATATGCAGGGATTACTTCGGGGCAAATATCTTTCCCGAAGGAAGTTGCTGGGAGCACTTGAGGACGGTCTGGGTGTGCCGCCTGTCATCTTTGCGATGGAGCCGACGGATATGCTCTACGAGGTCGTTGGGTTGTCAGATGCTTCGACGGGATTTCCCGATGTGCCTGCGCAGGTGATTCCCGAGACGTTGCGAGAGATTCCCTGGGAGCCAGGCCATCGAAACCTCTTCGTCATGTTGACGCATGGCCAGGATGGGCTGGCATTTTGTCCGCGAGCGATATGCCAGCGCGTTTTGAATAGAGCAGGAGAGATGGGTTTTCGAGTCTTCACAGCGTGCGAGTTTGAATTCGCGCTATTCAACGAGACCGCTAGTAGCGCATTTGAGAAAGGCTATAGAAATCTTGCGTTGACGGTCCCGCACAAGGGGTACAGTGTCCTCGAGAGACAGAATGCGCGGTCGGAATTTTATGCAGAACTGTTGGACACAATGCGCTCCATAAGAATTCCTTTGGAGGCGGTGCATGAAGAGATCGGTTTCCCGAGCCAACTTGAAGCTTCACTCCAGTATGCCGAAGGTCTAACATCTCCGGACAATGCCGTGATGTTTAAGAGTTTTGCTAAGTCTGTTGCACAAAGACGAGGGCAGTTGTTGAGTTTTATGGCGCGGTGGCACAACGATGTGGATGGAAACAGCGGTCATATCCATGCCTCTCTACGTGATACCGAGGGAACCCCTGTATTTTTTGATGAACAAAAGCCGCATGGCATCAGCGATACGATGCGGTTTTTCATTGGGGGCCTGCAGAAGGTGCTTCCCGAGTTGACTGTCCTGCTGGCGCCGAATGTTAATTCTTTCAAACGTTTTGTTCCGGATAGATTTGCCCCAACCAGTGTGGCATGGGGGGTGGAGAACCGGACCGTAGGTCTTCGGGCTATCACGGGCGCGCCGGCTTCGCAGCGCTTGGAATGTCGATTGCCTGGTGCGGACGCCAATCCGTATCTATCTATTGCGGCAACCTTGGTTGCCGGGCTTTACGGCATTGAGAACCGGATAGAGCCAAGCCCCGAAACGGAAGGTAACGCCTATTTGCAGAAAATTCCCGCGAAGCTTCGTCTGCCGACGTCGTATGCTGAGGCTATTGAACGGTTCAATCGCTCTAAGATTGCCAGGGAGTGGATCGGAGATGAATTTGTCGAGACGTTCGTTTCCGGGCGAAGGGCTCAGGAAGAAGAATTCCGGAACCTCATTACAGAGGCAGAGGTAGAGCGCTTCCTCGAACTCAGCTGAGCTGAGCTGAACGTAACCGTCTACAGCCTCACTGGTGGCTACAGACGAGATCAGGCTAACGCGACATCAGCAAATGCCCCGCCAGTCAATTCGGTCAGTTGGCCCGGCGTCAGACGAAATACCGATGTCGACGTGCCGCCGGCGGCCCAGATCTCGTCGAACTCCCTGAGTGCCTGATCTAGCACTACGGCAAGGCGGGTGTTATGACCCACAGGTGGCACCCCGCCGATGGAAAATCCGGTTGCATTTTTGACAAAGTCGGCATCGGCACGATGGATCGGGCTCCCAAGAATCTCGCCCACCTTGACTTCATCGACGCGGCTTGCGCCGGATGCGATAACCAGAACCGGGGCACCTGTGGTATCGGCGAAGACCAGCGACTTGGCTATTTGCGCAACCGTGCAGCCGATAGCTGTGGCAGCCTGCGCGGCACTTGCTGTGGGTTGATCAAATTCAAGCACGGTGAAATCAGGCCCGAGCGCCTGCTGCACTTTCTTCGCTTTGCGGTGTTGGGCGATTTGCATGGTTTATCGGTTCAATGGATCGGGGACGGCTGCATTTGTGAAAAACCGCTATCATTACGGATTGTATCGTTCGATATCCATGGGTCTAGAACCGTATGACTGAAACCGCCGCGCCCGATGTGGGCCGTGATACTTATCGGTTAATGCCTACACGATTGCAGGAAACTGCGGAATCCGGCAAAACACGCTGCAACCTGTGTCTTTGGCGCTGCGGTCTCCACCATGGCCAAAGGGGGTTTTGCCAGGCGCATGTGAACCGCAACGGCACCCTGTACAACCTGTCGTACGGGATCATCTCGGCGATGGATGTTGGGGCGATCGAAGATAAACCGGTTCGCCATTACCGACCCGGGACGCAAGTGCTGTCCGTTGGCAGCTATGGCTGCAGTTTCCGCTGCGGCGGCTGCCATAACCTGGAGATCTCCTGGGGTACCGATGCGCTCGATGCGCTAGCCCGGGGAGAATCCCGTGTGGCCTTTGTTCCTCCTGATCAACTGGTCCTCGCGGCCCTTGAAGCCGGAGTGCAGGGAATTGCCTTTACCTACTCGGAGCCGGCGGTGTGGCTAGAGTACGTTCTGGACGTTGCCGACGTTGCCCATGATCGGGGCTTGTACACGGTGTATGTCAGCAACAGTTTTGTGACTGATGAAGCATTGGCGCTTCTTCGCGGCAAAATCGATGTGCTTTGCTCGGATATCAAGAGCATGGACGACGATTTTTACCGAAACATATGCGCCCGGGCGTCTGTGGATCAGGTGCTCAGGTCCATCAAGACGGCGCAGGATCTTGGTATCCATGTGGAGACCCGGACGAACGTCATTCCCGAATATAACGACAAAGACGAGAACATCGGCGCCATCGCGCAGTGGATTCACGATAACCTCGGCAGTGAAAGCCCATGGCATGTCACACGCTTTCATCCGGCGTATCGCATGATGGATGTTCCTTCTACACCGGTCGAGAGTCTTGAGCGGGCGGCCGGGTTGGGACGCGAACACGGCCTCGAGCACGTCTACGTCTACGCTGACAAAGGCTGTGACTGCGCAACCGAAAACACCCCGGTCACAGACTATCTGCCGGGCTGGGCCTCTTTGCACGAAGTCAAAAAATGCGCCGATACGTGCTGTGGAGAAGACGGTATCCTGTTGAGCCGTTACGAGCGCGAAGCCGGATTGATCAGCGCGCGAAGGTAAAATACGCACCGGTCTCTTATCGGCGGATTCATCCATGATCAAGGCAGGCATCATTGGCGGCACCGGGTATACCGGTGTGGAGTTGCTGCGGCTGCTCATCGATCATCCGCGTGCCGAGGTAGTGACGATCAGTTCGCGCTCGGAAAAGGAAAAGCCGGTAACAGAGGTCTTTCCAAGTTTGCGCGGCTACACCGACCTTCGGTTCTGTGATCCGGACGATGCGGGTCTGGAAGGGTGTGATGTCGTCTTTGCGGCAACCCCCAATGGCGTTGCCATGACTCATGCTCCCGTTCTGATGGAGGAGGGCGTACGCCTGATTGATCTTTCTGCGGATTTTCGAATCCGTGATGTCAGCGAGTGGGCCAGGTGGTATCAGCTGGAGCACGCCTGCCCCGAGCTCGTTGCCGAGGCAGTTTATGGTCTGCCGGAGATCAACCGCGAGAGGATCCGTGACGCCCGCCTTGTTGCCAATCCAGGCTGCTACCCGACGTCCGTGATTCTAGGACTGACACCATTACTGGAAGAAGGTCTGGCTGACCGGGGGCAACTGATTGCTGACGCCAAGTCAGGCGTATCCGGAGCAGGGCGCGGTTCCTCGGTAGCCACCTTACTGTGTGAGACCTCGGATTCATTCAAGGCTTATGCTGTGCCCGGGCATCGGCATCTTCCGGAAATATGTGAGGCGCTGACCCAGGTCGCCGGTGAGCCAGTGGAGCTCACATTTGTGCCGCATCTCGTCCCTATGATCCGGGGAATTGAGGCAACACTCTATGCGCAGCTTAATGACACCGATATCGATCTGACCGAACTCTACCGGGAACGCTACGCGGGCGAGCCGTTCGTGGATGTCATGCCAGAGGGTTCTCATCCGGATACCCGAAGCGTTCGCGGCTCAAATACGGCGCGGATTGCCTGCCACCGTCCGCAGGATGGCAGTACAGCTGTCATCCTGGTGGTGGAGGACAATCTGGTAAAAGGCGCGGCGGGTCAGGCCATCCAGAACATGAACCTGATGTTCGGATTCGAGGAAACAGAAGGGCTTCAGGCTGCTGCCCTTTGGCCGTGAGTTTCTCGTGCCTGCCAGGCCCGTGTAAATGGTAAAATCTCTCAGTAGATAAATTCAGATCAACCCAGATACCTATCGTGAACGACGACAGCGGACTACAACTTACTGAAAGCGCAGTCAGCCAACTTAGCGCGCTAATTGCCTCTAAAGCGAACCCGGAACTGCGGTTCAGGGTCTACGTTCAGGGCGGAGGGTGCTCTGGATTCCAGTATGGCTTCCAGTTTGAGGAAGCGGTTGCTGCGGACGATCTTGAATTCGATCGCGGCGGCGTCAAACTCGTAGTGGACCCGCTCAGTCTCCAGTATCTGTCGGGTGCCGAAGTCGACTTTCTCGACGACCTCATGGGCGCCCGGTTCATCGTAAGCAATCCAAACGCGGCCACGACCTGCGGCTGCGGCTCTTCGTTCGGCATCTAGTCCTTACTGCTGGATCTGGATAATGGACTAGGACTAGGGCAGGTGCAGTGTGCCCAGCACGGCTGCGCGGCTTGCCCCGGTCACCGAAGGCAGGTTGCCCGGTTTTCCTTCCCAGCGCTGGCGCGCGAGCCAGGCAAAAGCGCAGGCCTCTACCCACTGGGGCTCAATTCCGAGACTGGCGGTGTTGCTTACGCTGGCGCTGGGCAATAAGGCGCAGATAGCGTCTTTAAGCGCTTTGTTTTGTGCGCCTCCGCCGCAAAGATAAACGGTACGCACCTGCGCCAGCCTCTTCGTGATCGCATCTGCGATCGCGGACGCGGTCAATTCGCGAAGCGTTGCCTGAATATCCCGAGGGCGTTCAGACCCCGACAATCGCTTCTTAAGCCACTCATGACTGAAGTATTCCAGCCCCGTAGACTTTGGCGCGGGCCGGGAAAAGTATTCGTCTGAAAGCAGTTTCTTAAGCAGCGATTGATCAACTTCTCCTGTAAGGGACCAGGCCCCGTCGATATCCCAGTTCCCACCATGGTGCTCGCGGTGCCAGTAATCCAGCAGGGTGTTACCCGGACCGGTATCAAATCCCGTCACCTCGCCGTTTTTCGGCAGCAGGGTGACATTGGCGATCCCGCCGATATTGACGATCGCTCTGTCTTCCTCGGCAGACCCGAAAAGGTCCTGGTGAAAAGCGGGGACCAGTGGCGCACCCTGCCCGCCCAGCGCAATATCCGCAGAACGAAAATCCGTCACTGTCGGCACGCCAGTCCGGGCGGCAATAATGGCTCCGCTGCCGAGCTGTACAGTGAACCCTTTCTCCGGTCGATGGCGTACGGTTTGTCCATGACAGCCGATGACCTGGGGTAGCGCATCGAGCCGGCCAATCAGTTTTTCTGCGCAATCGGCAAAGGCATGTGACAGATCGACATCCAGCGCGGCCTGGGAATCGAGGTAATCATCACGACCGCGCATGATGTCGATGATGCGCTCGCGCAACGACAACGAGATGGGATCGGACTGAGTCGCCTGAATGTTGACCGCACCGTTATCGAACGACACCGCGGCACCGTCTACCGCATCAGCACTGGTGCCGGACATCAGGCCGATGAAGGTCGGTGACATCAGTTGTTCTTTTCGCGGAGCGTGTGGCCCGTAACTTTTGAGTGGCTTGCCCGTGTCAGGCGGATGAATGAGCCTGGTCGAGCCGGCTTATCCAGACTTTGGCGTGGTCGAGGAAGCCCGCTTTGTCTTTGCGGTCAACGGATGCTGCTCGGGGCAGTTTGAGCGACCGCGGGTTACGCGCCTTTCCGGCGACATGAATTTCATAATGCAGATGCGGACCGGTAGAGAGTCCCGTTGAGCCAACGTAGCCGATGACCTGACCTTTCTTGACCCACCTGCCTTTTCGAACGCCTTTGGCATAACCCGAAAGATGCGCATAGAGTGTCCGGTAGTCTTGACCATGCCGGAGGATGATCGTTTTGCCATATCCTCCCTTGCGCGAAGCGCGAATAACCTTTCCATTGGCTGTCGCAACGATCGGCGTTCCGCGCGGCGCACCATAATCGACGCCCAGGTGCGGTCGTCGAATCTTGAGAATCGGGTGTAGACGGTCGTAGGAAAAACCAGAGGTGACACTTCTGCCCGGGATCGGTGAGCGTAGGAATGTACGCTGCAGGCTCTTGCCGTCCGGAGCGTAATAAGTGGCGCTGCCATCGGAATTGACATACCGGACTGCCTGACGAACGATGCCGTCGTTCTCCAGTCTCACCGCTAGAATCGGCCCATTCCCAACCTTCTGGCCTTCCAGGGACCGTTCTTCGTAAATCACGGTCAGCCGGTCTCCCGATTTAACGTCACGGCCGAAATCGAGTTCCCATTGAAATATCTGTGTTACCCGGTAGATCACCGATTTGGGAAGTCCGGCCCGCAAGGCGCTTTGATACAGGGAGTCAGTGATTTCCGCCGTGACTTCACGTTCCGTAGTGTTGAAGGCGCGTTCTATGATTTGCGCAACAAATCCGGTGTCTTGCGACGTCACATGGAGAAAGGTGCTGATATTTGGCTGGTACTGAAGCGCGAAAAGTGCGTCGCCGTCCCGCTGGATCTTTAGATAGGGCCCGGTTCGCAGATTGATAAGTGCTTTTGCCCCAGGCAGCTTGCTGATCCGAATCGCCTGAGCGATGTCGAGGTCCATGCGCTTGAAAATTCCAACCAGGGAGTCGCCGCTGCGAATCTGTATGGATTCCCAGGAAATGCGCTCAGACGATGAAAGCGAAGTCTGCGCTTCGGCCGATGTTTTATCCAGCGTGGTGTTAACGGTCTCGGCCACAGCGCTGGCGGCCACCAGGGAAGGTTGCTCCTGAGTCTCGGAATCTGCCGCATTGGGTAAATCGACCAGCGGCTCGCTTTCGGTCACTTCCTTTGGTTCTTGTGGGCTTCTTGTCAGCCCCTCTAGCACTACGTCGATTACGGCTGCGGTTGTCGGCTTTTCAACTGACGCCACTGCTGCCACACCTTGAATGCCTTCAGTCAGCGGTAGGAGATTAACCCCTGTTGTGGCGCGAGTCTCTGGACCGGTGACCGGATCCTGCTCCAGCACCAGCAGAATCTGATTCTTAAGCGTTGGGGAGGAGCGCTCGACGGCGGCGTCGGGGGAACTGCCCAGCCAGATGCCGATGGCAACCGCGATCGTGAGGGTCGCCACCCAGTGGAAAGGGCGGCCCAATACGCCGCTTCGACCCGTTTTGGAATGACGGGAGAGATATCGGAGGTCTTTGCTGAACGTGGATGTTTTCTTGTGGATCATAAGAAGACAAGAAAAAAGCGCCATAAGCGCCCAAGAGAAGGGGGTAATTTACCTTCACGTTAATCATTCGTCAAAGTAATTTGTAATTCAAATTTAAAGTCAATTCTTAGGTTGGAAAGTGACTCCTTCTCTATATTTTCTGGCGAAGTTGCGTTTCACTTAGGTGTTTTTTGGACAAAGTCGACGTTCAAGGTATTGCGCAGTCTTAAGGATGCGGGCCGGATGGCGATGTCACCAGTGGCCTGCTTGAGTAAGCACTTGTCCTCAACAGAACTCGCCAAGTTGAGGGGTCAATCACCAAGCGCGGACACGTCGGAGTCTATCGAGTCGGGTTCTTAATAGGGTATGCAGGCTTCATCAATTACGTAGTTGTATATCTAGTCTTTGTTGTTGACCCCGGTTGAGGCCAGCCGCGAGCAGCTTAGGCCGTCGGGTAGAATTGGCTGGTAATGACCAAGCGTAAAGACAAGAACGCATTGAAGGATGTGCTGGCAGAACTCAAGCGAGGCGTTGAAGAGATCCTGCTCGAGGAAGAACTGCTGGAACGCCTGGCTTTTGATCGTCCGCTTCGGATCAAGGTCGGTTTCGATCCGACGGCTCCAGATCTTCATCTGGGTCACACGGTGATTATCAACAAGATGCGCCAATTTCAGGAACTGGGTCACGAGGTCGTGTTCCTGATCGGCGACTTTACCGGGATGATCGGAGACCCCAGCGGCAAGAACGTTACCCGTCCGCCACTCACAGTGGAGGAAATCGAGGCAAACGCAACTACGTATAAGTCCCAGGTATTCCGGATTCTGGATCCAGATAAGACGCAGGTTGAGTTCAACTCGCGGTGGGGCAGTGAGCTTGGGGCTGAGGGTATTATCCGGTTGGCGTCCCGGCATACGGTCGCGCGCATGCTGGAACGCGATGATTTTTCCAAACGCTATAAGAATGGTCAGCCGATAGCAATTCACGAGTTTCTGTACCCCTTGATGCAGGGTTACGATTCGGTCGCGCTCGAGACAGATATCGAGATGGGTGGAACCGACCAGAAGTTCAACCTTCTGGTCGGTCGTGAACTACAGAAACAGTATGGCCAGCCCAGTCAGGTTGTGATCACGCTGCCTTTACTCGAAGGTCTTGACGGGGTGCAGAAGATGTCCAAATCTCTTGGTAATACCGTAGGCATCACCGACGCTCCCGACGAGATGTTTGGCAAACTGATGTCCATCTCGGACGAATTGATGTGGCGCTATTTTGAGCTGCTGAGTTTTAAATCGCTGGGTGACATCGAAAAGTTGCGCACGGATGTGGTCTCAGGAGCCAATCCCCGCGATGTCAAGTTTGAATTGGCCCGGGAGATCGTGGACCGGTTCCATTCCCCAGGCGAGGGCAAGCGGGCCGAGCAGCGTTTTATTGACCGGTTCTCCCAAGGGGCAGTACCGGACGACCTTGAGCAGAAGACGCTGGGGTCAGATGGAGGCGGCCTGGGGCTTGCGCGCGCCATAAAAGATGCGGGGCTCGCCAGCAGTACCTCGGAAGCGATCCGCCTGGTTAACCAAGGTGCTGTACGGCTTGATGGTGAGCGCCTGGAAGATGCCAAAGCCGTTCTGAGAGCCGGCACCGAGGGGGTTTTGCAGGTGGGAAAACGCCGGATCGTCAGAATTCGTATCGACTAGGGCGAACCTTTTGCTCACGGGGGCGGGGCAGGATTTTGGGTGCGTTGCAGGGGAGCCACCCGTTTCGGCGTCGAGAGTCGGCGGCTTTGTCGTCGAGGGGCCAAAAAATCCCGAAATTATGCGAAAAATCCCTTTTCTCCCGTACTCCGAGTCTGTATAATCGCGGCCTCTTTGGGCAAACCCATCCGGGCGCGTCCTGATCTTTAACAATTTACAGGCAGATTGTGTGGGCGCTTTTGCGTCTAATTCCGAACAACAGTAGTGCGCTTTAATTTCATCTTGATGAACTTCTTTATGAATGAGAAGCGCTCCGGAAAGACGAAGCTTCGGTTTTGTCCTCCGGAAACAATCTTGAACTGGAGAGTTTGATCCTGGCTCAGATTGAACGCTGGCGGTAGGCCTAACACATGCAAGTCGAACGGTAACGGACCGCTGGGATCCCTTCGGGGTGACCTTGGTGCCGACGAG
>Ga0315336_1002807_pt1 | contig 25243 bp, 22 predicted proteins | sample ASW5metaG_FD_204512 | JGI IMG/M metagenome (GOLD analysis project Ga0315336, IMG submission 204512) | Ammonia-oxidizing marine archaeal communities from Monterey Bay, California, United States - ASW #5 | ecosystem: Environmental > Aquatic > Marine > Intertidal zone | place: USA: California... | reverse complement strand
GCATCATTCTCCGCTGCCGCCTCATCTCCATCTGATTCTCCGGTGGATTCTTCAGTATTTATATCAGCGTTGTCATCTATCTGTTCTGCTTCGGAATCTTTTGAGGACTCTGCATCATTCTCCGCTGCCGCCTCATCTCCATCTGATTCTCCGGTGGATTCTTCAGTATTTATATCAGCGTTGTCATCTATCTGTTCTGCTTCGGAATCTTTTGAGGACTCTGCATCATTCTCCGCTGTTTCTTCATCGTTTTGATCAGATACATCAGAATCATCGCTATTACTCGATGCTACAAGTTTACCGTCTGCTTTTGCGAGCATTGCAGATTCTTCGGCAGCTTTCGCATCACGCCAACGTTGAGACTCGCGTTCTTTTGTTTTTTCTTCCTCTACTGCGAAAGCCATTGGCGAGGTTTCAGTGATTGCTGATTTACGACCGATAACGAGATGACGAATTACAGCGTCATTGAAGCGAAATGCACCAGTAATTTCCTTTATAACATCTTGATTACACTCGACATTCAATAGAATGAAGTGCGCCTTATATATCTTGTTGATCGGGTGAGTTAGTTGACGGCGACCCCAGTCTTCGAAGCGATGAATCTTGCCTCCTGACTTAGTAACCATTTCCTGATAGCGTTCCGCCATCTCAGGCACTTGTTCGCTCTGGTCCGGGTGAACCAGAGCCACGATTTCATAGTGTCTCATTGTGATCCCCTCACGGGTTACAGCCTCCCGATTTAGTCGGTGAGGCAAGAGGTTGTCCCGTCACAATAACGGGGCACGAATGCTACCCAAGCAAACTGATTAGCACAAGTTAAACCTATAATCAGTAATCAGTAACATTCATCTTAAGAAGTCCTTTACAATCTTCTTTGCCGACCGACCTCGTACAGACAGATGCCGGCAGCAACAGATATATTCAAGCTGTCAATTTCACCAGACATAGGCAAACTGACCAGTTTATCGCAGCAACTGACGATGCCTTTGCGAAGGCCTGAATGCTCGCTACCCATCACAATTGCGACTGGGCCAGACAAGTCGCAATCAAACAGACTCTGTTCAACCGCATTACTGGTGCCGATTACTAGCACAGAATAATCCGACAACCATGTCAGCACACGACTAAGGTTGGCGACAGGAACAAACGGCAGCGTTTCTGCTGCGCCGGCCGCAACCTTACTCACAGTTGGTCCGAGTCCGGCGGCACCGTGCCGAGGTACAACGACGGCATCAACTCCAGCAGCTTGCGCTGTACGTAGGCAAGCACCAAGATTGTGTGGATCCTGAACCCCGTCCAGGAAAAGCAATAATAGCGATACTTGTGGAGATTCTGTGAGGCGCTGTTCCACTAATGTTCGCAAACCGGCCTCGTCGAGTACGGAGTTACGTTTGATCTCTGCAATTATTCCCTGATGGCGTGATTCGCCACTAATTTGCTCTAATCTAGCCCGATTAACCGTCTGAATGTTAATGCCGAGTTGCTTTGCTTTAGCAATCAGTATTTCAACTCTGGAATTGGCAGTTTGATATTCAGTAAAGATTTTTTTGATTTCGACTTTGGAATTTGCGAGAACCTGTTCGACAGCATGAAGACCAGGAATGAAATGAGATTTACTCAACGCCTGCTCCTTCGAGCTGCCGTACGGGCTTTTGCACTATCTCCGCTCAGTCGAAAGTCTATTCGTTTCGATTCGAGATTGACGTGGGTAACCGTCACGCGCAACTGATCGCCGATCACGTATCTTGTGCCGGTTCTCTCTCCAATTAGACACATTTCTCTTTGTTCAAAATGATAGTAATCGTTTAGCAAATTCGTGACATGGATAAGACCATCAATTTGTAAATCAGGAAGTTGCACAAAAATACCGAAATTCGTTACTCCGGTGATATGACCATCATAATCATCACCGATCTTATCCAACATGAATTGACATTTCAGCGATGCCTCAACCTCTCGTGTGGCATCTTCTGCTCTCCTCTCGTGTGCCGAGCTAATCGCACCGAGTCGCTTCATATCACTACTGTCGTATCCATAGCTACCAACCTTGCTGCCACGACTAATGTGGCGTATGGCGCGATGTACAAGTAGATCTGGATAACGACGAATAGGAGATGTAAAGTGTGCATAAGCATCGAGCGACAAACCAAAATGTCCGATGTTTCTCGAGTTATACTCAGCGTGAGCAAGCGATCTCAACATAATCATAGATACCTCATGCACGTCCGAACGGCCCTGTACCTGCTTTAGGATGCGGTTGAAATGCCAAGGTTTTACATGTTTCGAGTGTGGCACTTTCAGGCCGAGACTTAGAAGATACTGACGTAACTCGTCGAACCGATCCGGGTCTGGTTCTGCGTGATTACGATAAAGACCAGCAATCCGATGCTGGCGAAGAAATTTTGCTGCCTGGACATTCGCAACAATCATGCACTCTTCGATCAGTCGATGTGCATCGTTACGTAACACCAATTCAATATTGCTGACCATACCTTTGTCATCAAGCTTTATTTGTGCCTGTGGAATATCTAGTTCGATTGCTTCGCGCCGCCTGCGAGCCTTGGCCAGTGCCATGTATAAGTCGCGTAAATTCCTTAGCAACTTATGCAATTTTTTCGGTACGGTGCTCTTTGCCTTATTCGAAAACAAGATATTGACCTGTTCATAAGTCAAACGAGCAGCGGAACGCATCAATCCTTCATAGAATCGAGATTGTGTAACTTTGCCCTCTTTATCGACTTTCATGTCGCAAACTATGCATAGGCGATCGACTCGTGGATTTAATGAGCACAGCCCATTTGAAAGCACCTCTGGTAACATCGGAACAACACGGTCGGGAAAATAAACGGATGTTCCTCGTTTAATTGCTTCTTGATCGAGCGGAGTGCCTTTTTCAACGTAGTAGCCAACGTCAGCAATCGCAACAACAAGGCGCCAACCATTACTGGATGATTCACAAAAAACAGCGTCATCGAAATCACGTGCATCCGCATCGTCAATCGTAACCAAGTCCATACCACTGATATCAATCCGACCTTTCTTCGCATCTGTGGAAACCGTATGGCTGATTTTTTTTACATACTCCCGGACGTCTTTTGGCCAGATAGTCGGAATGTCATGTGAATGTATTGCGATTTCGGTCGCTATTCCTTTTTTTTCTACTCCTCCTATGACTCGGATGATTTTACCGACTGGTTGCTCCACATCTGATGGATATTCAAGAATACGTACAACGACGATTTGACCCGGCTTTGCCGACGAAGTTTTACCTTTGGGAATCAGAATTCTATGTGATATTTTCGGATTATCGGGAATGACAACACCGATACCCTTTTCACGTATAAACTGTCCCACGACTTTGAAAAGTTTGTGTTCAAGCACTTCTACAACTCTGCCTTCCAACCGATCGCGATGGTTGTTGGCGACGGGCTTGACAGTAACTCGATCACCATCGATCAATGATCGCATTTCCGAGACGGGGAGGTAGATGTCCTGATTACCATCATCGCGCTGTACAAAACCAAATCCATCACTGTGGCTGCTAACGGTTCCAGTCAACAATTCGAGTTTTTCTGTGAGACAAAATTCTCCGCGCCGATTTTCGATGATCTGACCGGCTCTGACCATCTTTTGTAACTTCTCGAGCAACAATGCTCGGATACGAATACCTTTCAAGCCAAAACCTCTTAAAATGCCGTTCGCTTTTAGCGGCTGATCAGCACGCTTAAGATAATCGAGAAGTTCATTTCGATCCGGAATCGAGTGTTTATAGTTCTTGCCACGTACCTTCCTGGGTGTGGTCTTTTTGCAATTTGCCAAGCTATTACTCCCTTCAAAAATCAGATCAATTGACAGTATCAACAGTCTTTGAGTACAGTGCGCCACCCGCAAAGAAGGACGTAATTGTACGACCTTTACCTGCCGAGGTGGCGGAATTGGTAGACGCGCTAGCTTCAGGTGCTAGTGGGGCATAGCCCCGTGGAGGTTCAAGTCCTCTTCTCGGCACCATACTTATACCTCATTTTTTTCTTAATTTCGGATAATCTACCAATATAATGGCAATCTAGTACCTTTTATGGCGATGATCGACGAATCGACAAGACTAATGACTAAAACTCAGAAAACGCGCATCCAAATCATGGACACAACCCTCCGGGACGGTGAGCAAACGCCGGATATTTCCTACACCGCATCTGAAAAGCTGCATGTCACTCGACTATTGCTTGCGGACGTTGGAATTGATCGCATCGAGATCGCTTCTGCGAGGGTGTCGCACGGCGAACTTGAGGCTACATTACGGATAACCGACTGGGCTCGTGAAGCCGGCATGATTGAACGCATCGAGGTGCTAGGATTCTGCGACGGCCAGCGTTCCGTGGATTGGATTCTACAGGCCGGAGGATCTGTGATGAACCTCCTAACAAAGGGTTCCGAACACCATTGTCGCATTCACTTGCAAATGACACCCAAGGAACATATCCAGCGCATTGTTGAAACGGTGAATTATTCCCTACAGAACGATGTATTAGTCAATGTCTATCTAGAAGATTGGTCGAACGGTGTGCGAGACAACTTCGAGTATGTCTCAAACATAATGAATACGATTCAAGGACTCGATGTCGAGCGAGTCTATCTTGCAGACACATTAGGAATTCTTGCTCCCGACGATGTACATCACTTCGTTGGTGTGATGGCGATAACCTGGCCCGAGGTCAAGTTTGAATTTCATGGACACAACGATTACGGTCTCGCAACCGCCAATGCAATTGCAGCCATTCAGGCTGGCGCTTGCGGGGTCCACGTCAGCGTTAATGGTTTGGGTGAGCGCGCCGGCAATGCATCTTTAGCAGAGGTCGTCGCGACCATTGCCGATCACACAAACTTTACCACCGGTGTGAAAGAGTCGCGTCTGGCGGTGATCTCGAACTTGATCGAAACTTTCAGTGGCAAAAATATCTCAGCTAACGCACCGATTCTCGGCAATGATGTATTTACGCAGACCGCGGGTGTTCATGCAGACGGCGATGCAAAAGGTGATCTGTATGCAACTCTTCTTGCACCCCAACGGTTTGGACGAGAACGTCGCTATGCACTCGGTAAGTTATCGGGGAAAGCGTCACTAAACCATAACTTAAAGCGACTCGGCATTACGCTTTCAGACGAAAATCGTCAGAAGGTACTGGATCGTATTATCGAGCTCGGTGACAAAAAACACGTTGTTGTTCCGGAAGATCTACTAATGCTTATCGCTGACGTACTCAAAACACCTGCAGAACAGATATTCCAAATCGATAATTATACGATTAACGTCACCTCTAATGGACCTCCCAAAGCGACTGTCATTGTGTCATTTCAGGGTAGAACGGAAAAGGCCTCTGGTACAGGTAATGGTGGTTACGATGCCTTTATGCATGCATTACAGAAAGCGATAGTACAATATGGTATCGAGATACCACAGCTAGTTGATTATCGTGTGCGAATTCCCCCAGGGGGACGTACGGAGGCGCTCGTCGAAACACTTATTAGTTGGAGCTACAATACCGAAGATCGCAGCTTTTCCACTATCGGAGTAGACTCAGATCAGACAACGGCAGCCATCATTGCAACGGAAAAGATGCTCAACATAATCGCCCACCAAGACGGGCGAGAGCGCACATCCAATGACCCTAAACACCAAAATTAATTTCTAGTTAAATTAAAAAAGATTTTCGAAAGAAAAAATGAACAAAGCTAAAATTACACAGAAATCACCAATATTGGAGAACCTGGAAACGGGGAAGAGTTATTTTTGGTGTGCATGTGGCCGAAGCAAAGAACAACCATTTTGCGATGGCTCACACACAGGTACAGTATTTTTACCGCTCAAATACAAGGCCACCAAATCAGAGAAGATATTTTTTTGTTGTTGTAAGCAAACGAACAAACCACCGTTCTGTGATGGGACACATAAAAATATATAGTCAGAGATCGCTACAAAGATCCTATTGATATTTAATTATTGATGCGACTCGATGTTCAGATTTCTGAATTTCAGAATACCTACCCCACCATACTGAAGCCCAATGACGCCAGAAGGCGAGCGTTTATTTACCAGTTCGGCGGTCAATTCACCATCAAATATCGCCCTAATTCGGTTTCCTTTAGCCTCGATATCAACTCGAACCCAGCGCTCAAGCGTATCGATGTGAATTAGCGGTTTCACCAACGTTACGATGCTACCAGTACGTAACTCCTGATTTGGGTGATTATCCCAAATATTGATTTCATAGCAATTACCAGCACTGATATCCTGCGAGTCATTACAACGAATGAAGATTCCGCTATTAGTATCGTCCTCAACCCAATATTCGAGCGACAATGTAAAGTCATCATAGATGCCGTTCGATACAAGAAATCCCACCGCTTCAGTTGGGCCGGCTGCTACGCCGTTATTTATCAGGAACCACGGATCATCGTGAACTTTCTGCCAAGTGCTCAAATCGGCGTCGGATTCTGCAGCAAATGGCAGAACCTTCGTGTCACAAGCGAATATCGAACCGATCAGTACTACACATGAATATTGAATATTCTTATTCATTAAAATGCGTACTATTCTCTTGAAATTTTTTCATGGTGATCAAAGCATAGCCTTAGCTTGCTATGATGACAAAGTACCTAATATCAATCGAAGGGATGTCGCTTCATAATGGTTTGCTCACGATCAGGGCCGGTGGAAATAATATCTAGTGGTACACCAGCTAGTTCTTCGATTCGTGCCAGGTAATTCTGCGCATTCTTCGGCAAATCCACGTAGGTAGTAACACCTACTGTTGATGCCATCCAACCCGGCATATCTTCGTAAATCGGCTGGCAATCGACGAAACAGTCCTCGACAACAGGAAATTTCATGATAGGTTCACCATCAATCTCATAACCAACGCAAATTCGAATCGTCTCAAGACCATCAAGCACATCGAGTTTTGTGACACAAAGTCCTGAAATACTACTATTGAGAATTGATCGACGAAGGATGACTGCATCAAACCATCCACAGCGCCTCGGACGCCCAGTCGTTGCACCAAACTCTGCTCCAATCGTAGCAAGGTGTTCACCACAATCGTCAAACAATTCTGTTGGAAAAGGGCCGGCTCCAACACGAGTCGTATAAGCTTTGACAATACCTAGAATATAGTCAAGATGACGCGGACCGATACCGCTACCAGTACTTGCTGCAGCTGCTACCGTATTTGACGATGTGACGAACGGATAAGTACCGTGATCTATATCTAGAAATGCGCCCTGAGCACCCTCGAACAGTATATTTTTGTTGGTCTTAGTGAGGTCGTGCAATATTTGGGGCACATCCGCCATTATTGGCATAATAATATCTGCGGCACTTAAAGCTGAATTCAGCGTACGCTCAAAATCGATTGGATCAGCGTGAAAATAACTTCGTAAGATAAAGTTATGATAATCAAGGATTTCATTTAACTTCGCTGAAAATTTCTCAGGCACACATAGATCTGCAACTTTCAGCGCACGGCGCGAAACTTTATCTTCGTACGCTGGACCAATGCCGCGGCCCGTAGTTCCGATTGCCGCTATACCGAGAGCTTTTTCTCGCGCTACATCAATTGCAGCATGCGATGGCAATATGAGAGGGCAGTCCAAACTGATCTTAAGTCTCTCGAATACGGGCACACCACTGTCAATCAACTTGTTGGCTTCAGCGATCAATGCATCCAGGGAAAGCACCACACCATTGCCAATGAGACAACTAACACCTTCTCTGAGAATACCAGACGGTATCAGATGTAATACTGTCTTCTCGCCGCTAATGACAAGCGTGTGGCCAGCATTATGACCACCTTGAAAGCGAACGACCGCAGCAGCCTTATCCGTCAGCAAATCGACGATTTTTCCCTTACCTTCATCGCCCCATTGTGTACCGATAACAACGATGTTTTTACTCATATCGTTTTACCCGCTCTCCACTAACGGACAATGAACAATAACAACAGGCCCGCCATCATTACGACCATCCCTATAACACGCAGGTGATTATCGCTGAACTTTGTGATCTGAGATACAGCTTGACGAAAACGATTCGGACTGATGAACGGAATCATTCCTTCGAGCACAAGATAAAGTGCAATAGCAGTAAAAATATCCTGCCACATAAAACATACTCACAACACTTTGAACCATCGCAAATACATTACGATCGCTGATTTTTGTTCAGATTTTATCGCCAGTAAACTACTGGCAACTACCGGTTACCACTAGATTTATTTAAGTAACGGAAAAACTCATTGTTTGGATCCAGCACGAGTATATCGCCTGACTTACCCATTGATTTTCGATAGGCATCGATACTTCGATAAAAAGAATAAAATTCTGAATCCTTAGTATACGCGTCCGCATAAATCTTGGCCGCACGCGCATCACCGTTACCTCTAAGTTTCTGCCCATCTCTGTATGCATCGGCAAGAATGATCGTCCTGTCCTTATCAGCAGTCGATTTGCGTTGTTCAGCGATTTCCCGACCTTCAGCTCGGCGCTCTGCCGCAACCCGTGCCCGTTCTTCACGCATCTGCGCGTAAACAGAATTCCTAACATCATCTGGAAATTCAACCTGCTTGACGCGAACATCTATAAGCTCAACACCAAGTCCTTGTGCAGCAATTGTTGCCGTTGTCAGCATGTCTCGTACTAACTCTGCGCGTTCAACCGAGATTGCTTCCTGTACTGAACGTTTGCCAAACTCAGTCACAATGGCGTTCTTAATAATTTCCGACAAGCGGTCATTCGCCATACGTTGTATTCCGCCAGTCGAGGTGTAGAACTGAACCGGATCGATGACTTTCCATTTGACGAAGAAGTCGACCTGCAATGCGAGTCGTTCTGCCGTAAATACACGCTCTGGTCTATCGCTAATCGTCAGGATGCGCTTGGGAAACTTGCGTACATTTTGATAAATTGGAATCTTGAAGTGCAACCCTGGTTCGTAGTTGGACACGACCACTTCACCGACTTGCAATTTGATTGCTAATTCTCGCTCATTGACCGTAAATGCCGACAAACTAACTACAGCCATGATTAGCCCAATAATTACTACAGTTCTCATTGCCGAATCCTCCTATCGCGAGAGGGCGTCGAATCAGAACTTGTATCATCGATTGCTTCTGTTAATTGTTCGTCTGCCGAGCGACTTGATTCGGTTTGTGTCGTGTTTTTTTGTGACCCACCGATCAATTTATCAATCGGTAAGTAAAGCAAATTACCACTACCCTTCGCATCTATAAATACCTTATTGGAATTGCTATATACCTCTTCGATTGCCTCAATATAAAGTCTATCTCTCGTTACTTTTGGTGCTTCTTTATATTCCGTCAACAACGCCTCAAATCTCGCTGTATTGCCTTCGGCGTCGGCTATGACGCGGCTGCGGTATGCTTCAGCATCCTGAAGGATGCGAGCAGCCTTGCCGCGCGCCTTCGGAATAATGTCTTTTGCATAAGTATCAGCTTCGAGGATGAAGCGATCACTATCATTACGAGCTTTCTGCGTATCGTCAACGGCTGCCTGCACCGCCTGCGGATAATCTAGTTTCTCCAAACTGATCGAAGTAATTGCAATTCCTGCCCCATAGCTATCCAACGTCGTCTGAAGGATTTCAGTAGTACGCGGAGCAATCTGGTCGCGTCGATCGGTAACCAGCTCCACAAGCGTACTCGTTCCGATCACCTCTCGAAGAGCACTTTCGGTGACATCTTCGAGTGTTGATTCGGGATTAACGATCTCAAAACTATACTTTACAGGATCAATACGCCGGTACTGAACAACCATTTGAATAAAAACGTACTGTTCGTCAGCTGTAAGAATTTCAGTGCGAAATGGATAATTCTCAACAGCATTCGCATTCACAATATCAACAGTTTCAACTGGATAAGGGTAATGCCAATGCAAACCAGGTAATGTCGTGACAGTATAAGCACCGAATCGTTGTACTACTCCACGCTCTGCCTCATCAACCCGATAGAACCCCGTTAAAGCCCAGGCCACCAGAAGCAATGCGACTAGCATATAGCTGAAAGCAGATGAACTACCGCCACCAATAATAGCGCTAAAGCGCTTTTGCCAATTCTGAACAATCTTGTCCAGGTCATTCGGTGTTTCATCCCTTCTCTTCCAGGGATCTCTACCATTTCCAGGTTCATTCCAGGCCATATCTTCCTACATCATATCTGTTGGGCAAGCTTGGAGAATTTCGTCGTTGCCACTTGCTGTAAAATATCAGAAGGCAAATTCTCTCGTTTCAACAACCTTGAAAATGCCCGTTCATCTAGATTTAGTTCTAGTAGCCATCCACCATCCTCGACAGTAGTTTCCTGCAGCACTGCACCCAAGTCAAAAAGTACTGAACGAAATCGACCCTGACTGGGTTTGAGGCGAATAGCACCGTTGATTTTTTTGCGACGCAGACGATCTCCAATTACTGCAAGTAAAAGAGAAATTCCTTCACCAGTCATAGCAGATAGCCAGATTGCTTGTCCTTCATCCCTGCAATTATTCATCAGACGTAGATTGCGATCCAGCTTATCAATTTTATTGTACACCCTTATCTGAGGAACTTGGTCGGCGCCTAGCTCTTTTAATACTGCATTGACCTGCCTAACGCGTTGCCAGCGATAGGTATCACTCGCATCAATCAAGTGCAAAATTAGATCAGCCTCCTTCGTTTCCTGAAGCGTCGAGCGAAATGCGGCGATCAATTCATGTGGTAAATCGCGCACGAAACCGACGGTATCAATGAGAATTGCATGGCAATTATCAGGTAATTCCAATTTTCTCATGGTTGGATCCAAAGTAGCGAATAACTTGTCCTTAACAAAAACATCAGCATCGGTCAGAGTATTGAACAAAGTAGATTTACCAACATTGGTATAACCAACTAATGCGACTGTTGGTATTTCTGCACGAATGCGGTTTTGTCGGTTCATCGTGCGGCGTCTGTCGACCTGCTCGAGACGGATTTTCAACTGACGAATTCTTTTACCTATAAGGCGACGGTCGGTCTCAAGTTGAGTTTCACCAGGTCCACGCAGTCCGATACCGCCTTTTTGTCGTTCGAGATGGGTCCAACCGCGAATCAGCCGAGTTGACAAGTGTCTAAGTTGTGCCAATTCGACCTGCAATTTGCCTTCAAATGTACGCGCTCGCTGTGCAAAAATATCGAGAATAAGACCGCTACGATCTAGTACCCGACAGTTCAAACTTTTCTCAAGATTGCGTTCTTGGCTTGGACTGAGCATCGCACTCGAGATAATTAGATCCGCCGCATTCTTACTGACGCTATCTGAGAGTTCCTCAACTTTCCCCTTACCTATAAAGAAACGTGAGTCAGGATTCTTGCGCGCACTAACAAGTTCATCAACAACAATCGCCCCAGCCGATGTAGCCAATTCAAGGAACTCCTCATTTTCAATGGTATCCGGAGGCCCACCGACTGAAGCATGCATTAGAATTGCACGTTCGCCGCTACGCGGTCGCTCAAACAATTAACGCCTCCGATAATTTTGAGACAATAGAGAATGTGATTGCAATTAAAATTGCGCAGTTGAAGCTATGTATAAAAGAAGACAGCTTATTTGCAAAATAATTCGTTAACAAATCTTTAATCGTTAGATTCTTCAGGCTCATCTTCCATTAACGGTAAATTAATATTTCGTGTTGGTACGATGGTTGATATCGCGTGTTTATAAACCATTTGACTAACATTGTTCTTCAACAATATAACGAATTGATCAAATGCATCCACCTTCCCTTGGAGTTGAATTCCGTTTACCAAATAGATTGAAATAGGAATTTTTTCCTTCTTCAATATATTAAGGAACGGGCTTTGCAGTGATTGGCCACTAGCCATTTTTGGGCTCCTTATTTTTATTTTACCCATTTCTTGAATATGACATTCTAGTAGCATTCTTACGCATATATCATATCCAACTTAAAGCGAGAAAATTCTAGCATAAGCGTCTAATAACAAGTTCAATTTCAGTTCAAATGTTTATTAATAAGCATCATTACCACACTAAAAGTTTTATCTTCCATGGGATCGAATGAATGCAGATTTTTATTGGAACGAAGCCATGTTAATTGGCGTTTAGCTAATTGCCGCGTGGCGGTCAATGCCTTAACCCCGGCCGTTGATAAATCGTATACTCCATCTAAGTGAGACCAAATTTGTCGGTAGCCAACGGCACGCATCGATGAGTCCTGGTTACTTAGGGCGGGTCGTTTTCGGAGTTTTTCGACCTCCTCGACGAAACCATTTTTAAACATTTCACGAAGTCGAAAATCGATACGCTCATGCAGCAACGTACGTGACCCGGGTACAAGGGCAATCTTCAGGAATGTATTAGCGGGATGTCGCTTACCAATTTGCCATTCAGTCATTGTTCTGCCGCTGATTTCAAAAACTTCAAGTGCTCGTTGGATTCTCTGACTATCGTTAGGATTAATCCTAGAAGCTGCATTCGGATCAATAGTTGCAAGTTTTTTATGCATAGCAATCCAACCTAGAGAAGCTGCATCGGCATTCAGTTGAGCTCTCACATGCTGATCTGCCTTAGGTAATTCGTTAATCCCCTCGGTTAAAGCATAGAAATACATCATCGTGCCACCAACAAGTAATGGTATCCGGCCAGTTTTAAAAATCTTGCATATTTCTACTTTCGCATCTCGTACAAATTCACCAACCGAGTAACTTTCCTCTGGATCGCGTATATCAATTAATTTGTGTGGGGCACGTTGTAGAGTTTTCGCATCGGGTTTTGCCGTACCAATATTCATACCACGATAAACGAGTACTGAATCGACACTGATGATTTCGAATGGAAATCGTTCGCGGAGTCGGATTGCGAACTCAGTTTTTCCTGATGCAGTTGGACCTGTCAAACAAATCACAGTTTGTTGTTGCATTAAAATCGAAGCTCAATCAACGTCCGCGAAGAAATAACTTATCCAGTTCAGACATACTGATGTTAGTCCAGGTTGGCCTACCATGATTACACTGATCTGCTCTTTCCGTCATCTCCATTTCACGAAGAAGTGTATTCATTTCATCGAGGCTAAGCGATCGATTGGCTCGTATTGAATGATGGCAAGCCATCGTCGCCAGCAGTTCGTGACACGCATCTTCAACCTGGTTACTACTACCCGCTACCTGTAAATCGGACAGAATATCGCGCACCAGACTTTCGACTTTGGCTTGATTCAAGAGCGCTGGAACCTCGCGAACTACAATACTACTTGGCCCTCCCAGAGAGATAATAAGCCCCAATCGGCTAAACTGTTCGAGATATTGTTCGGCAAGTGCTACTTCACTCTCAGAAACCGAAATCGTCACAGGCACCAATAATGGCTGTCGAACGATCTCTTTGGTGTCAAACGATTTTTTTAGTTTTTCGTAGACGATGCGTTCGTGTGCTGCATGCATATCGACAATGACAAGTCCCTCTTCATTTTCAGCCAGTATATAGACGCCTGCAAGCTGCGCGATAGCAAAGCCAAGTGGTAAAAGCTCTGCATCATTAGAAATCGTTAAGTGCTTACTTACTGGATGTGACCCTCCCAGGTTTCGGTATATATCAATAGTTTCCGAAATTCTCCCAGAAGAGTGCACATCGCCGCCTGCTAAAGGCATTCGTCCTTGTTCGGGAGCGTTACCACTTGCAGACAGCGATGACGTCGAAAATGTAGCGTCATATCCACCCGGCCGCGTATCTTTTAATGCATATTCTATGGCCTGTGACACCATGCCATGAATACGCCGACCGTCTCGAAATCGGACTTCATGCTTAGCAGGATGTGCGTTCGCATCCACTTGCGCGGGATTCATACTGAGCATCAACACGTAGGCCGGAAACCGACCTTGAAAAAGTACATCACGATAGGCATGTCGAACAGCATGACTTAATGTCTTATCAGTAATGCTTCGGCCATTGACGAACCAGAACTGTAAGTCTGGCTGACTGCGATTGAATGTTGGCAATCCAAGCCATCCTGATAGCGCAATATCCTCGTCCTCTCGGTGTAAAAGAATTGCATTAGCCGCAAACTCCTTACCGCAAATCTTGCTCACCCTTTGAAGATGGCCGTCTTCATCAGTCGCTGAAGCAAGCTTGAGAAGCGTGCGTCGATTATGCGTCAATGTAAATGCAACATCCGGTCGTACCAATGCGAGTCGTCGAACCCATTTATCAATGTGATTGAATTCGGTTCTCTCAGTGCGTAAAAATTTTCGTCGTGCTGGGGTATTATAAAAGAGCTCATGCACCTCGACTGTACTACCGTTTGGATGAGTAGTCGGGCATGGTGCACTAATAACACCATTACCTGCCTCAACTTGCCATGCAGAATTACTGATTGAAATTCGCGAACAGAGAATAAGACGTCCCACCGAAGCAATGCTCGGTAAAGCTTCGCCACGAAATCCTAGCGAGACGATCGCCTGCAGATCCTCAATGCTGGTAATTTTGCTAGTCGCATGTCGTGCCAGCGCCAATTCCATTTCATCTTTTGGAATACCGCAACCATTGTCACGGACACGAATCAATTTTTGCCCACCAGATTGAATATCGATGGTGATCGCACTTGCGCCGGCGTCAAGGCTATTTTCTATTAACTCTTTCACTACCGAAGCTGGTCGTTCGACAACTTCACCGGCAGCAATCTGATTAACCAGGTGGCTTGGCATCTGATAAATAGGCATAACAGAATATTAACGCAAATAGATTAAGGGAGCCCCAGAAAAAGGAGTTTGCCTCCTTTTATCACATGTCTGCAAGAACAGGAATTCTTAAAGTTTGACCAATGCGTATACGATCACTTGATAACTTGTTGGTATCCCTGATGGATAACATGCTGACGTTATATCGTGTCGCGATTTCGCTCAGCGTATCACCACGTGAAATTACGTGACTGATCTGCTTTATCGCTTTGCGTTTGAGATTCATTGCAATCCTCGTATCCCGAGGTGGATTTTGGTAAAAGTAACTTCGGATACCGATTAGAATTGCCGACGCAATCTTTTTTTGGTGTGCCCGATCCTTAAGTTTCTTCTCTTCATTCGGATTTGATATGAAATTAGTTTCAACGAGAATCGATGGTACATCCGGCGATTTAAGGACTAGTAGGCCTGCCTGCTGTACTTCCCATCGATGTACTGTACCTACCTCACCGAGTTGCTTGATGACCTTTGCACCAACATCAAAGCTCGCACTAAGAGCTGCATTTTGGGATAAATCGAGCAATACTGACGCCAATACCAGATCCTTGCCCGCCAGTGATACGCCACCAACGAAGCCGGAGGCATTCTCCCTTTGAGCTAAGCGCTTAGCCGCTTCATCACTCGCACCTTTTAAAGACAGCACATAAACACTTGCGCCTTTGGCACGACCATCACTAATTGCATCAGCATGTATGGACACGAACAAGTCAGCTTTATTACGCCTGGCAGTTTCCATACGCTCGCGGTGATCGACGTAATAATCACCCTTTCTAACAAGAATCGCTTTCATACCAGGCTCATCATCGATTCGGCTAGCAAGTAATCGTCCAACAGCCAAGGCCACATCCTTTTCTTTGGTTTTAGCACGACCTATTGCACCCGGGTCATATCCTCCGTGTCCAGGATCAACAGCAATGACAATATCCCTACCGTGGATGTAAGTCTCTGAAGTACGCCTTACCACCTTCAGACTATCCTGTCGCTGCAGATCGATTACAAGTCGATTACCGTACTGCTGGTTTGGTCTTTCAATAAAACTCTGCGATCGGATCACTGTATGGAGATCCAGTACGATTCTAAGCTGGCCATTTGCTTGCATACCAGTACGAATCGCTTTAATCAAACCTGTACCGGAAGGTAGTTGGGCCAAAGCACCTGAGAGTTTTCCGTCTTTCAAATCGACAACAAGACGATCAGGTCGATTCAGAGTAAATATATTGTGCTCAGTCGGCCTACTTAAGTCCAATACGATTCGAGTTTTATCGTTTTCTGCCCAAAGCCTGATATTTTCGACCGTGGTGTCCGCCTGCCCCATGGCCGGGACCAGTAGAAGGATAATCACTATGAGACGGCGCCGTAGCATATCTTTGATATCAGGCCTCTATTCAGCAGACTTATATATCATAAGTATACAAATATGAAGAGAAGAAATCAGAATTTTTTTCTTCAAAATTATGCAGATACAGGATGTACTTAAAGAGAAAAGTGTGGTGACGTGAAAATAAGGGCAAAGTCAAAACAATAAAAAACCGTAACACTCTCTCCTTATTTAATTGTTTAATCTTTGTTTTCTATAAATTCACTAATGCTGATTTCTCGGCCCCGATCGCTGAGTCCTAAAATTTCGGCGTTTCTGCCATCTCCTGAATAACTCAACTTAATTAGCACATCACCCTGCCTAGTGAGCCCTTCGATCCGCTCGGGCCATTCGATCAGCAGGAGGCCATCACGAAGATCTGACCAGCCAAGAAATTCGCATTCATTTTCATCAGCAATACGGTACAAATCCACGTGATAAATTATCTTGTCATCTATCTGGTAGGGCTCGACCAGTGTATAAGTCGGGCTCGGCACAATTCCCTGATAGCCGAGTGTTCGAAGCATAGACCGGGCAAGCGTCGATTTACCTGCGCCTAATTCTCCTTGCAACAGAATCATCCAACCACTGCAGTCCTCTGGAAGCAAAGTGACCAGATCTCTGCCGAGATTTTCCGTTGCAGCCACGTCACTAAGTTTCATTGCTAAGTCTACGAATTAACTAAAGGTCTGAGTTCTCGCAAGACATCCGAAGCTATTAAGCCACGCTGACCAGTTCTTATGGCTAAATCTCCAGCACGCGCATGAATTTCAACGCCAAATGCTGCCGCTCGTTCGCTCGGCACTCCTTGTGCAAGGAGTGCCGCAATAACACCGGTTAGCGCATCACCCATACCTGGAGATGCCATGCCCGAATTTCCCGAGGTACTAATCCAAGTCGGACCATCCATTGATGAAACCAGTGATCCGGCTCCTTTCAATACGATCGTACCACCGTATTTATCTCTCAGTGCAGTAACCGCACCCAGACGATCTTCTTGAATTACATCTGCAGTAGCACCAAGCAATCGACCAGCCTCTCCCGGATGCGGTGTCAGTATCCAGTTATCATGACGCACAGACGAATTGGCAAGTAGATTCAGCGCGTCTGCATCGACTACCATTGGCAAGTCAAGCTTGACAACTTCGTTGAACAGATTTCGACCCCATTTATTAGTACCCAGGCCAGGTCCGATTGCAAGCGTATCGACTTTGCTCAGCAATGGCTTTAAATCGGATATTTTTTCGATTGCATGGCACATCAGTTCCGGGCGAACAGCTGATATCACCGTATGATGCGATGGATGCGTTGCAATGCTAACTCGCCCGGCACCACAGCGAAGTGCTGCCTCTCCTGACAATTGAATGGCGCCAGGCATACCCGGGCCACCGCCAATCAATAACAGATGTCCAAAATCTCCTTTGTGAGCAGTTCTTCTTCTTGCTGGCAACTCATTTTTGAAGGCATCGTAATTTATTCTGCGCAATAGTACTTCTGCATTGTCGTAATATTTATCAGAAATAAGCAAATCTGAAAATCGCAATTCACCGATGCAGTCAGGACCATGATTCAGAAATAATCCGCTTTTCAAACCGACGAATGTTACAGTCAAATCGGCGTGGACAGCTGTGCTACGAATCCCACCAGAATCTCCGTCGAGACCACTTGGAATATCGATTGCTAACACGGGTGAGGCATGCGCATTGATTTCGTTCACCGCGTCCGAGAACTGTCCTTCCAGATCGCGTACCAATCCACTGCCGAGTATGGCATCTACTATCAGATCGGCATCTGGATCGAGTGATCCATCCCAAATCTCAACGAGACCACCATCAGCAACAAAATCACTGTAAGCAATTGCAGCATCACCCTTCAACTTGTTCGAAGGTATAAATGAAAGGACTGAAACGGTAATGTCTTGTTGCGCCGCAAGTCGTGCCAATACATATCCATCGCCTCCATTGTTACCGGCACCGCAAACAAATTGCCACTTCTTAGCATCCGGAAAAAAACTGAAAGCTTCATCCAAAGTCGCCATGGCTGCAGAATTCATAAGAGTATACCCAGAAATTCCACAACCATCGATCGCGGTACGGTCGATCTGACGGACAACTTTTGTCGAATAAATATTGTAAGGTAAGTTACACATAGGAAAGCTACGATTATACTAACTGACGTCTAGGCTCTTCCGATTGCAATGAAATAAGTAAAATTCAAATGTCCAATCTGCAAAATCTAATAGTTCATATAAAAGAATGGGGCAAAGAACTCGGATTTCAACAAATTGGTGTCAGTGATATCGATCTGCATCAGGCCGAAACACGCCTAGTGGAGTGGTTGAACCAAAAGTTTCACGGCGAGATGCATTATATGCATCGTCATGGTTTGATGCGAAGCCGACCCGCGGATTTGGTTCAAGGCACCATACGTATCATTTCGGCACGCATGAATTACTTGCCTGAAGAACAATCACAATCCGAACAATTACTCGATCATCCAACTAAAGCTTATATCTCTCGCTACGCACTTGGACGTGATTATCACAAAGTGCTCCGCAGCAAATTAAAAACTCTAGCTCAAAGAATTCAAAATTCCATTGGTGCGTATGGTTATCGCGTCTTTGTCGACAGCGCTCCGGTACTTGAAAAACCACTAGCAGAAAAAGCTGGCCTAGGTTGGATTGGTAAACATACGAATTTGATCAATAAAAATTCCGGCTCCTGGTTTTTCCTTGGCGAACTATATACCGACCTTCCACTACCCGTAGATAAACCAGAAAAATCGCATTGTGGTAGTTGCAGAGCCTGTTTGGATATATGCCCAACAGGAGCAATTGTTGGCCCATACGAACTCGATGCGCGGCGTTGTATTTCCTATCTTACAATCGAACTCAAGGGTCGAATTCCGATAAAGTTTCGTAAACTAATAGGCAACCGCATTTACGGTTGCGATGACTGTCAAATTTTTTGTCCCTGGAATAAATTTGCAAAGCAAACAGACGAACCAGATTTCACCCCACGCCACAACCTAAACACAAGTGATCTAACGGAACTTTTTCTCTGGTCTGAAGAAACCTGGCGCAACAAAACCAGAGGCAGTGCGATAAGACGAATTGGCTACAAACAGTGGCTCCGTAACATTGCCGTCGCACTCGGTAATGCAGAGTCGAGTACCAAAGTTATCGATGCATTAAATTCTAGAATCAACATCACCGATGAGCTAGTCGGCGAGCACGTGAAGTGGGCAAAACAACAACATGAGTCTGTTGATTCCAACTAAATCGTAATAATGATATTGTCGATTAACCTCGTAGTACCGAGTCGCACTGCACCGAGCACTACGATATCATTATTATCCTTGTTTGGAAAAGTCAGTTTTTCTGCCTCTCGGATAGCAACGTATTCGGCGTGAAACCCAGCATTATTCAAAACATCTATTGCCTTCTGTTCAAGTTCTGCATAATTTTGTTTGCCAGCCTGCAAGGCCTTGCCAATACCCTGTAACACTGAATAAAATATTGGAGCTATCGAACGTTCTTCTTTACTCAGATATTGATTACGGGAACTGATCGCCATTCCATCTAGCTCACGCTGTATAGGTCCTAATACAATCTGCAGTGGTAGTTGAAGATCTTCTACTAAGTGTCGAATGATCAGTTGCTGCTGGTAATCCTTTTGTCCAAATATCGCCACATCTGGCTGGATTATATTGAAAAAACGACTGATGATTGATGTAACTCCGTCGAAATGTCCCGGTCGAAGTGCACCACAAAATTCTTCTGACAATACTGGTACAGTTACTAACGTTGCATTAGTAATACCAAACGGATACATCGTACCTATATCAGGTATAAACAGCAGGTCCACATTAGTTTTTTCGAGCTGCCTCGTATCACTTTCAAGTGTACGTGGATACTTGTCGAAGTCCACATCTTCATCAAATTGCGTTGGATTAACAAAAATAGATACTACAACGCGTTCAGCATACTCCCGCGCCAGAGATATCAGGCTGAGGTGACCATCATGTAGATTGCCCATAGTAGGTACAAGCGCAATACGCTCGCTACTATCTCGCCAATAGCTAAGCTGCTCCCGCAGAGATTCACAGGTACTGGCTACTATCACGTATCTACCTTAAGAAAAGCAGTGTTCGGGCGCAGGGTATTTGCGATCTCTTATAGCTTGTACGTAAGTTCTGATAGCGTCAAGCGGAGATTGCTGACCTTTCATAAAATTCTGAACAAATCGCGGTGTGCGTCCCTGTGTAATACCAAGAATGTCATACAAAACCAAAATTTGGCCATCAACAAAAGGGCCAGCACCAATTCCGATAACCGGTACCTGGATCTTTTCGGTGATCATTTGACCAACCTCATTGGGAACACATTCCAGTAATAAAAGATCTGCGCCTGCATCCTGCAGTATCTTTGCTCCTTCGATCATCTGCTTGGCTGAATTAGCCTCCCTGCCCTGTACTTTAAAACCACCTATCTTGTGAACAGACTGTGGTTTAAGACCTAAGTGTGCACATACGGGAATATCATGCTTCGCCAGATGTTCGACGACTGCAACTTGACCATCCCCACCTTCAAGCTTGATCATCATAGCACCGCCGTCCTGCATCATTTGTACCGCATTATCCAATGCTTGAGCAGGTTCTACGTAGCTCATGAATGGCATATCGGATACTAGGAATGCGCGCTGCAGACCTCGCGCGACATTTTTCGTGTGATAGATAATGTCGGAAACAGTAACAGGTATTGTTGTATCGTGCCCCTGAATTACCATACCCAGTGAATCACCTACCAATACAAGATCGACTCCGGCTTTATCAACGAGTAGCGCATAGCTAGCATCATAGGCAGTTAGGCAAGCAATCGGCTGACCATCCGACTTCATGTTTCTAAAAGTCGCTACATTTACCGGTGGTTCAACTATTCCACGTTGCTCAAGTTGCGAATACATTCACTATTTTCCTGATTTAAGCTAGTGCGATAGCGGAGGGATTAAAAAAGTGTCGCCCACCTGATATCTGCTGAATCTGCTTATACAAGAGCTTATAATCTGATTCATTCTGAATCGGATCAATAGTTGATGCATTTACAATCAGCAGCGGAGCCTGATCGTAACTATGGAAGTGACGTGCATAAGCTTCAGTTAACTGTTCTAAATAGCCTCGATCAATCTTTCGTTCATAGGGAATCCCACGTCTAGCAATACTTCGTAATAGCGAATCGACCGACGCCTGTAGATAGATGACAAGATCCGGAACTGGTGCATCAATGTTCAAATTCTCAACAATCTGTTCATACAAAGCAAGCTCCTCGGGATCGAGATTTAGTTCGGCGAATAATCTGTCTTTATCAATTAGAAAGTTCGCCACCCGAACCGGTGAGAACATATCTGCTTGACGAAGCTCCTCCAACTGGCGTGCGCGCTGAAAAAGAAAGAATAATTGTGTCGGCAATGCAGCACTGCGATCGCTACGATAAAAACGTTCAAGAAATGGGTTTTCCGTGAGATCCTCAAGCACTAGTTCGCCGGAAAAACTATCTGCAAGCCGAGTTGCCAGACTAGTTTTACCAACACCAATGGGACCTTCGACAACGATATAGTGTGGCACATCGTGCCTCATTTTAAATTCTCGGATTGTCACAATTGTATCAGTTCAGCTACATTAATTTATCTATTCGAGGATTTGTTTTATCTACATCTGCTGCAAGATTGGACAAACTAGCTAGCCCTGGAATTCGCAAATGTGGTGCTATATCAAGCAAAGGTAACAATACAAAATTTCGTTTGCTAATGCCCGGGTGTGGTACTTTTAGATTCTTTTCTTCTATCAGGACATTTGAATAGACCAGCAGATCAAGATCGATTGTTCTTGGTCCATACTTATCATCATTACGCAAACGACCTTGCTGCTTTTCAATTTTCATCAAACAGTCAAGCAAACTTATGGCATCTAGTTGAGTTAGCAAGGCACTCACCGCATTGATGTAATCGGGCTGTTCTGATCCATCCAGAGGCTCGGAGCGATATAACGGAGACGTCCTCACCAACATTGAGTTTTCGATGGCTCGAAGTGCCTCAACTGCCCGTGCTACCTGTTCCCTGGGAGAATCGAGATTGCTACCAATACCAATATAGACTGGCCGCCAACGCGGATTGCAGGAATTCACAATTGCGACACCGGGGTTGTCTTCCGTCCGCGTGATCGTCTTTTTCTTTTCTTCGAGCTGGGTTTCGGTCCTATTCTAAAGCTGGCAATCCGTTGCTCTGTATTTTGTTTTTGCACCTCTGTCCAAAATCGACCAACTTCATTATCAATCTCTCCTGCCCTGACGCGCAACATCATAAAATCGTAAGACGTACGAAAACGACGATGCTCAAGTAGTTTTAACGCCCTTTTCCCTTTCATTACTAAAAATCTAGGTTGCAACACAAGCATTTCCCGCATGGGTGAAGTAAATCGCTTAGGAAGTGCGATGCACGATTGCTGATGACCAGCAACCTGATAAGCAGCAATTGCCAGAGACTGTGCCTCCGATATTTTCTCCTGAGAACGTAATTTTTCGGCAAGGCGACGAACTGGTGCCCACAAGAATACGCCGATTAAAAACATGGGCGTCACCGACTTGTCATTCGCTATACGTTTATCGGTGTTAGCAAGCGCTGCATTTACAAACTTCAAAAATTTATCATCTCTTACAAGTTCGTCATCTGTCTCACGAAAGAGTTGTGCAAAAAGATGATACTTCCTGAGTAACTCAAACGTTCTTTTCGCATATCCCGTCTGAAAAAGTTTAAGAAACTCATCAAAAAGTCGTGCTGGCGGAACATTGCCAAGCAGCTCAGTCAATCCTCTCATTGCCTCAACAGTTTTGTCATCAATTGTAAAATCAAGCTTGGCAGAAAATCTCACAGCGCGAAGCATACGTACCGGGTCTTCGCGAAATCGTTTGTGTGGATCACCGATCAACACCAACTTGCGTTTTTGAATATCCTTTACACCATCAACATAGTCCCAGACGCTAAAATCGGCAATGTTGTAGTAGAGTGCATTGCAGGTGAAATCACGCCGCCAGACGTCTTCGTCAATGCTGCCATAGACATTGTCACGAAGAATCCTACCTCCATCATCATGTGCCATATCAGCATACTTATCATCTTGGCTTGCGGCAGCCCTGAATGTAGCAACCTCAATAATCTCGCGCCCGAAGTGGATATGTGCCAATCGGAACCGTCGCCCAATCAGACGGCAATTGCCAAACAATTCCCTAATCTGTTCAGGGTGCGCGTTAGTTGCAATATCAAAATCCTTCGGGTTCAACTCCAGTAATACATCGCGCACACCACCACCTACCAAAAACGCCTGGAACCCCGCCTTTTTCAGTCGATATAGAACTTTGAGTGCGCTTTTAGAAATCTCTGCTCGCGAAACATTATGGTTCGGACGAGAAATGATTTTGGGCTTTCTGAGATTTCTGATTCTGCTACTTTTCAATAGAGTTTCCATTTTAGGATTGGAAGTGCCACCGTATAATAGCAGCCTCCGCGAAGCCAGGTCAGATCAATAACAAACTACGCTCCCTTCGTCTAGCGGTTCAGGACGCCGCCCTCTCACGGCGGTAACAGGGGTTCGAATCCCCTAGGGAGTGCCATCATCATTAAGGTATTTCGCGAGCCAGCCGTGCACCTCCTCCCAGAAGTACCTGGCGGACGGGCCGGTCATGATCCAGTGATTGGTCTCGTGGAAAACGAGTAGCCGGCCGGGAATGTTACGACGCTGGATATAGCTCCACGCGGCAAGGGTCTGGTTGATGGGCACACGGTAATCGATCTCGCCGATTGTCAGCATGATGGGTGTGGAGAATTTGTCGGCGTAAGTGGATGGACTTTGTTCCCTCCAGATGGTGCTGTCTCCCCAGGGGGCTCCCCCGTTCATCATCTCGCGATGATAGATGACATCACTTGTCGACCATTGCCCCTCCAGGCTGACTAGCCCGGCGTGGCCTACCAATACTTTGTAACGCTCGGTTGTTGCCTGCAGCCAGTTGATCAGGTGACCGCCATAGCTTGCGCCTGTCGCACCCAGACGGCTTGCGTCGATGAACGGGAATTGCTTTATCGCTTCGTCAACGGCTTCGTTCAGTTCTTCGCCCGGCGTTTTGAGCGGGTCATTCTGGATGTTTCTCGAGAATTCCTCGCCGTATCCCACAGAGCCGGTGTAATCGGTGCGCAGGACGACATAGCCCGGTGAAGCCAACAAGTGCGGGCTCCAGCGTACGTGATCTGCATCGAGCGATGAACTGAACGGCCCACCATGAATTTCCAGCACTAATGGGTAACTCTTGCTATCGTCGAAATCCGGCGGGAGTGCCATCCAGCTGTGGATTTTTCTTCCTTTGGAACTCGTGAACCAGAACTCGCGAAAGGGTTGCCGGTCGAGGGTTCCTGCGCGATCGGTGTTGAACGCAGTAATCGGGGTCGCCGCACCGCTTGCCGGATCGATACGTACAACTTCAACCGGGTGCGTGGAGTCCTTCCAGCTTGCGACCAATGAACTTCCGGCGACTTTTGGTCCTGAAAATACGCCGCGGCTGTTGTCATCCAGTCTCCTTGCACTGCCACCCCTTGCGGGCACGGCGAACAATCTGACCCGACCCTCGTCGTTTGCCGTAACGTACAGCGTCTTGCTGTCGTTGCTGATGGCGATGTCATTGACCGAACGATCGAGCGTTGCCGTAACGATCTGCGGTTTTCCGAGTCTCGGACCATCTTCGCCCAGCGTCCAGTTGAAGCCGGCAACGCGATCGAGGTTATAGACGTACTCGTTGACGGCTTCGTATTTACAATAGAGCGCTTTGCCATCGGGCGCGAACAACGGATTGGTACAGGTCCATTCCTTGCTGTCGGTTAGTTGTTGCGGCTCGCCTCCATCGGCATTGATCTTGTAGAGATGATGTAATACCTCCGCACGTGCGGCCTCGTGATGGTTTGTCGTGGCGGCAAATACTATCTCGTTACCACCCGGCGTCCATTTCGCTTGCAGATCATCGCTCGAGATGCTCGGTACCGCAGCGTACCCTGGTTCTTCGACAAGCGTGGTGCCGA
>Ga0315336_1002804_pt1 | contig 25261 bp, 19 predicted proteins | sample ASW5metaG_FD_204512 | JGI IMG/M metagenome (GOLD analysis project Ga0315336, IMG submission 204512) | Ammonia-oxidizing marine archaeal communities from Monterey Bay, California, United States - ASW #5 | ecosystem: Environmental > Aquatic > Marine > Intertidal zone | place: USA: California... | reverse complement strand
AGACTATTCAACAGGAGATGCAGCGGACCGCCGTGATGAAAGCCGCTGACGATGATCCGCCACCACTCGCCGTCCCATAGATCAAAGGGCCCAGTCAACTGCGGAATCTGTTTGCGGAACGCCTCAGCCTCGGGGCGCTGAAAAATTGCGAGCTGGCTGACGGCTCCTAGTGACCGGAGCCCATCTCGACCGGCACCGGCAGACTGTAACTCGGATACCATGACCGCAATGTGCAGGCCGGTTGCGGTGAGGATCAACAGGGCCGTAATGGGGTAGGGTTTGCACCTGGCCCAGGCTCGTCGAATCGATTCTACGAGTTGCCTCAACATGATCTCAGGCCGGTTCCCAATGCAATGGCCGTTTTGCCGACTGTGTTTCCAGAGAGTTCGTTCGCCGCGCAGGATAACACAACGCCTTCGCGATCGGACAGATCATCTGCCCGTGCAACCGATTCTATCCAACTGGGGCTCGAATTCGTATTCCCCCGTTTCAACGAATTCAGTACACACACATCCTGAATCGGGCCGCAGCAGCGATCAGATCGCCCAGTTGCGATGATGTGCAGAGCTAACGATATTGGGACGCTTCGACCCACCAGAGGGTTTTGTCGCGATTTCAAGTATGGTGTTTCCATGAAGGCCGCCGACTGGTTCCAGCGAGTTCCTTGGACCGTGGTCATCGCCGCTCTGGCGCTGATGGTCGTGGGGATGAGCGGTATCGTACACGGCGACGAATTCGCCGGCCGAAATCCCTACCTGACTCGACAATTGGTGTGGATCGCCCTTTCACTTCCCGCCATGATTCTCGCCACGCTCTTCCCCTACCGGCTGCTGCGCGGTTTCAGCTACCCTTTGTTCTGGGCCAACCTCGTGCTGTTGGTCATTGTCTACTTCATGCCGGCTCGGAATGGTGCCCATCGCTGGATTCCATTGGGAATCATGGATTTTCAGCCCTCGGAGCTGGCCAAGCTGACCTTCATGATGGCGCTGGCGCACTACCTGATGCACCGCCAGAACTACCGTCGGCTCACCGGGTTGCTGGTGCCGTTCATATTGACGTTGCTGCCCGTGGGGCTCATTCTCCGCGAACCCGATCTCGGCACGTCGCTGGTTTTTCTGCCGGTGCTCTTCGCCATGCTGTTTGCCGCCGGAGCGCGACCGCGGCACCTGACGATGATTGTGTTACTGGGGGTCGCCGTGCTGCCGGCGCTGTGGATGGGAATGAGCGCCGAACAGAAGTCGCGCGTCGTCACGCTGTTTGTGCAACGCGACGGCGGTCGGAACCCGAACGGCGACGGCTATCATCTTCACCAGTCGAAACAAGTTCTCGCTCTGGGAGGCGTACGAGGCAGCGAATTCACAGGATTAGTGATCGACGACCCAGCCGCCTACCATCTGCCGGCCGCCCGCACCGATTTTGTGCTCTGCCTGATCGGGGAACGTTGGGGACTTGTCGGTACGCTGGTGACGTTGGCGTTGTATGTGATCCTCTTCGCGCGAGGCTTAGCGATCGCTGCGGCAACGCGAGAGCCGTTCGGCCGGCTGTTGGCGGTCGGGATCGTTGCGCTTTTGGCCACTCAAACGATCATCAATTCCGGGATGACGGTCGGCTTGATGCCGGTCACCGGGATGACACTGCCGTTATTGAGCTACGGCGGCTCGAGCTTGCTGGCCACGTGCATCGCGATCGGCTTGCTGCTCAACGTCGGACTCCGACCGGGCTACGAAATGACCCCCGAGCCGTTCCGATTTCGAGCCCGCGCGTGACGGTTCGTCGATACATGGAACCCGAAGCCGTCGCCCGCGATTCTTGATGAAGACGATTGGCCAAACGCCAATCTCCACCATCGCCTGGGAAAACGCTTCGGATCTCGCCATTGACAACGTTTGGCTGAAAGCCAATTTCCACCGTAGCCTGGGGCAACGCCCCAGGAATGCGAAACCCCAAACGAGCCCGTTGGCCAACCGCCAACATCACCATCACGCATCTTCAAAAGATTCTTCGCAAAACAGGCATTCTCCAATCGACCGCCTGAAACCAGACACGTCATCGGCTTCGAGGGCTCGCCTCGCCTTTTCAAGCGTCGAAACCTGCCGTGCTGTAATCGGCACGGCTACGCGTTTGGCGGGAACTTTGGGGACGAGCCGGCTCACAATTTCGCCCGCCAGATCGTCAACACCCTCGCCCGTCACCGACGAAACGTGTAAACAGCCCGCAGGAAGCGACCCAGCCCAGACGTCATCGAGATCACACTTATGAGCGACTCGAATCGCGTCGGGCCAACCGTCGATGAGCGTTCGATCATCGGCATGCGGCGGCTCGGAGACGTCGACTAACACAACCCGGCAGTCTGCCTGTTGCAACTCGTCGCGGGCGCGCTCGATGCCGGCCGATTCGATCGGCTCGCCGGCATCGCGAATACCGGCTGTGTCGGAAAACCGGATCGGCCAACCGTCAAGAGCCGTCTCGACGGTGACCACGTCACGCGTCGTACCCGGAGTGCCATGAACGATCGAACGCGAGTAACCGACAAGCGCGTTGGACAAGCTCGACTTCCCCACATTCGGCCGACCCGCGAGCACCACACGATACGGCTGAGTGAGGTGCAAGCCAAAGTTGGCCCAGCACAACAACTCGTCAAAACGTTGCGTCGCCCCGGCGCGCTCGTCGTCTGAAAACTGATCCGGCTGCCGACCGTCGCCCGAAGCCATCGGCTCGATGTTCTCGATGGCGGCACGAAGCAGCCCGGAATGTTGCCGTAGCAAAAAATCCGCCGTCCGTTGCGTTGTCGCACTGCTGAGCGCTTCGAGACATTCGGCGGCAAACGGCCCGAGTGTGTGACGCGATAATTCTTCCCAGCCCACGATCGAGCATCCGACGCGTTCGAGATCATCGAGAACGCGCCGCGAAGCCGAATCGCCGCCGTGACAATGAATTTCAAGCTGCCGGGCGTCCACACGGCAAACGACGACATCCTCAGGCGTGCAGGTTCCCCATCCGCCAAACACGATGCGCCCGACCGCTTGCTCTACGAGCGGCTTGCCGTTCGCCGCGCGAAACAGCACGCTGCCGGCTTCGTCGATCACACGACAATCGCCAAGAAACTGAACGGTTGCGACCGCACCACGGCCCCCGGGCGTCATCAGCGCCGCCATGAGGCGATCATCGGACACGGCGGAATCCCCCGCGCACATCTTGACCTAAATCGGGCGAGACGGACATACGCACGTGAAGCAATCGATCCACCGCGAGAGTAAACTTGATGTCAACCATCAGACGACGACTCGCTCGCGCTATCGAACAGTCGATCGGCAACGATGGCCAACCCTTGCAGGGCCAGATGAGGCTCGCATCTTGCATTTTCAAGATGCGTCGCCAACAGCGATGCTCCGCCGCCGGTCAACAGTAAGAACACTGGCTCATGATGCGCCGCAGCGAGCTGCGCAACCAATTCCCGCACTGCCCCAAGCTGTCCCCAGAACAAACCGCTACGAAGCGCCTCGCGGGTGTCTGTTCCAAGCGGTTCGTGCGATTCGTCAGCCAATTCGTCGATGGAAACAAACGGCAACAATGAAGTGTAGTGGTTGAGTGCCCGGGCCGACATTTCGAATCCCGGCAGGATGGCACCGCCGTAAAACGCGCCCTCCGGCCCAACACAATCGACTGTCGTCGCCGTTCCCGAGTCGACGATCACAGTGGGCCGACCGGCGGGTCGGATCACGTTGGCCGCCACCGCATTCAACAGACGATCAACACCCGCCTTCCTCGGCTCAGCGAGCCGAACCTCGAGCGGAAAGCGGCCCGGGTCGTCGACGATCGACGGCTCAGGCCAATGCCGCTCGCGCCAGCTTTCGCGGACCTTCTGAACTCCCTGTGGGTTCGAGCCGGCCACCACGCTCGCCATGCGGGCTGCCTCGGGCGACCATCGGACGATCTCGTCCCAGGGGATGTCATCGTCGATGGCAACCGCCAACGAACAGCGGCATTGCGGCAAGCAGCCGGCATCCGCAACGGCGCTATCGAACAGACCAAATTTGATCCGGCTGTTGCCGACGTCGACGGCGATTAAGGGCTGCGACATGGGGCCATTCCCAACTCGTTGCGCGGTGTGGCTGAGAGGATGGCTCGGCCAGCCAGACGTCCGCGTATTAGGTCAGCCTTCCTGGATCGCCTTGGCAATATCGACGACAGCCTGCTTGCCATCGGCGAAGAGCATCAACGTTGTCTCTGCGGCGAACAGCGGATTGGGGATCCCGGCAAAACCGGGGCTCAAGCTGCGTTTGATCACGACGGCGGTTCGCGCTCGGTCGACCTCGATAATCGGCATGCCGGCGATGGGGCTGTTCGGGTCGGTGCGGGCGACCGGGTTCACCACGTCGTTGGCACCCACGACGATCGCAACGTCGATCTGATCCATCTCCGAATTGATCTCGTCCATCTCCTTAAGCAGATCGTAAGGCACGTCGGCTTCCGCCAGCAGCACGTTCATGTGCCCCGGCATCCGCCCGGCAACGGGATGAATTCCGAACTCGACCGTCACACCTCGTGCGGCAAGCAGGTTTGTCAAATCGCGGACGGCATGTTGTGCCTGGGCCACCGCCATGCCATAGCCGGGAATGACGGCCACGCGGCTCGCCACTTCCAATAACATGGCCACTTCGTCGGCCGAGGTCGACTTCACCGTCGTGTAGACTTCATCGGCCGACTGAGTGTCCTGCGATGGCTGTAGCGTGCCGAATAGCACCGCCGGCAACGATCGATTCATCGCGACACACATGATCCGGGTCAGAATGATCCCCGAGGCGCCGACCAGCGATCCGGCGATGATCAGCACGTTGTTCATCAACACAAAGCCGGTGGCGGCGGCGGCTAAGCCTGAATAAGAGTTCAACAGCGCGATGACGACCGGCATGTCGGCACCACCAATGGCGACGACCAGCGTCACGCCCAACCCCAAGGCGACGATTGCCATCAGCCAATACCAGGCGGCGGCCCAACTCGCATGAAAAATGACAAACACGCACAACAACAGGCATACGCCGGCCAGAGCCATGTTGATCATCTGATGCTGGTTGAAACGGATGTTCTTGACCCACTCGATCTCGCGTAACTTGGCAAACGCGATCAGGCTTCCCGAGAGCGTCACGCTTCCGATCAGCCCCGATGCGGCGGTCGCCAGCAGAATGTCGGTCGTTCGCTCGGCTTCGCCGAACATGATCAGCGATGCACCGGCAACGAGCACGGAAGCACCGCCCCCGAAGCCGTTAAACAGCGCGACCAGCTCGGGCATCGCCGTCATCTCGATCTTCACCGCGACGAGGGCCCCGGCTGCCGCGCCGATGGCCACACCCAGCAGAATCAAGAGAATGCTGAAGTCGTTGCTGAACAGTGTCGCCACGATCGCCAGCAGCATGCCCGAAGCGCCGAGCAGGTTGCCGCGCACCGCTGTCCGCGGATGCGTCAGGCCTTTGAGGCCCGAGATGAACAGGACCGCAGCCACCAGGTAACAGATATCGATCAAGTTGTTGTCGGACACAGATCAGTCTTTCTTGCGGAACATTCCCAACATGCGGTGCGTGACCAGAAAGCCGCCGACAACATTCATCGTCGCCAGAATGACCGCCAGAAAACCTAGGAACTTCGCGAAACCGCTGTTTCCGGCCGCCAATGACAACAAGGCTCCGATCAACGTGATTCCCGAAATCGCGTTCGATCCGGACATGAGCGGCGTGTGCAGCGTCGGCGGAATCTTCGTGATGATTTCAAAGCCAACGTAGATCGCCAATACGAATACCGTCAGCAAGAGAATCGACGTCCCGTCCGAACTCTGGGCCAACAACAACAGATCGTTCATGTCAGTCTTCCGACAAATGCGTTTTTGTTGATATCGGGCGCGGTGGCAACGTGCCAAGGCGACCAAGCCGCGAGGCTAACCGTCCGTTTTTGGCTCGGTCGATTCGCTGGGTTTTTCGTCCTCGGCCGTCTCCGGGACAGATTCCGCTTCGTCCGCCGCAGGAGGAGAATCGGGCGGATTCAGCGGTTCCAGTTCGAGCAGTTCGCGAATTCGCGGCTGAACGACTTGCCCCTCGTCGGTCACGAGTGTGTCTTTGACGATTTCATCGTCGTAGTCGATCTCGATCGATCCCTCTTTGATTAGGCTTAAGAGCATCGTCGAGATGTTTTTTGAGTACATTTCGCTGGCGTGGTAGGGAATGGTCGCCGGCAAATTGACCGGCCCCATGATCGTCACTTCCGACTCAACAACCGTCTTGTCGGCTTGTGTTAGCTCGCAGTTGCCGCCCCTTTCGGCCGCCAGATCGACGATGATCGACCCCGGCCGCATGCCGGTCACCATTTCCGCCGTCACCAGCACGGGCGAAGTTCGTCCGGGGATGGCGGCAGTGGTGATTACGACGTCGTTATCGGCGACGACTTTAGCCATCATCTCACGCTGTTTGCGATAGAATTCTTCATCCATGGCTTTGGCGTAGCCGCCCGACTGCTCGGCGTTCTCGGTCTTCAGATCGAACTCGACGAACTTCCCGCCCAAGCTCTCGACCTGTTCCTTAACGGCGGGCCGCACGTCGTACGCCTGCACCACGGCCCCTAATCGCTTGGCCGTGGCAATCGCCTGTAAGCCGGCCACGCCGGCGCCGATGACAAACACGCGGGCGGGCGCGATCGTGCCAGCAGCCGTCATCATCATCGGAAACATTCGCGGCAGGTGATCGGCGGCCAACATGACCGCCTTGTAGCCGGCAACCGTCGCCATCGACGAGAGCACGTCCATGCTCTGAGCACGCGTGATCCGTGGAAGTAACTCCAGGGCGAACGTGCGGACGTTGCGCTCGGCGAGCGGCACGAATGCCTTTGGCTCCGAGAGCGGATCGCACGACGCGATCAACGTCTGTCCCTCGCGGAACAATGCTAAGTCATCGGCTCCGGCAGCCGCGTTCGCGCCCGCAGCGCTGACCTGCAGAATGACCGAGGCTTTCGCAAACACATCGGCCCTGTCGGCGGCGAGCGTGGCGCCCTTTTCGACGTAGGCCTCGTCGGGAAAGCCGGCTTCTTGCCCGGCCCCCGGTTCGAGAATGACGTCGATTCCCGCCTTCTTCAGGGCGGTAAGCGTCGCGGGCACCAAGGCAACGCGGCGCTCGCCGGGACATGTCTCACGGGGAACACCGATCATCAACGGATTTGTATCTTCGGACATTCTATGGGAATTCGTGGTCAACTCGTCTGTGTTCAAATTTGGTGAGCCGGATTCGACTCACTGGCCCCAAAAGCTTTCCCCTTATAGCCGATTCCCACTGCCGGCGACAGCAATTGGCCCTTTTTGGGGCGTTTTGGCCGAGCCCGGAAGATCAGCCCCCGCTGATACGAACCGCCGGCAGACACCCGGGCTCGATGCATTCTCACCCAAGACACTGATGCACAAAAAAGCACATAGTTTCGCACAAATCTCTCACTTGAGCCCATTCTGTGAAGTAGGTTTTTAGTAGACGACCTTTCGAGAGGTCGCGACAGACACATCGAATGTTCCAGTTGCTCGTTCTGGGCGATTGACCACGGGAGGCCGAACGATGCTTCGCATCAAACGACGAGGTCAGGACTCCAAGCATCGCGCATCGAAAACGCGCCATGGTTCGACGGTGGTCGAGATGGCGTTCGTGCTTCCAGTTTTTTTCATGTTTATGTTCGCGATCTTCGAATTCGGCTATGCCTACATGGTCGTCACCTCGTTGAACTCGGCGGCGAGACGGGCCGCCCGCTGGGGCGTCGGCGAGAACGTCACAACCGAACAAGTCAACTCCCGCGTGCTCGATCTGCTCGAGCCGACCGTCGATACGTCGCATGTCACGGTTTACATCAAAGAGGGCGATCTGTTCGACGATCCCGAGGTCGATCCCACGGACGTCGACTATTCGTCCCTGCCTGACATCGAACTCGACGAAGCGGATCCACGCGAACTGTTCATCGTTCGCGTTGAAGTGCCGTACGACGAAGTTGCCATTCTGCCGCCGCTTTGGGTGACCGGAGTCACGTTGAAGGGACAGTCGGTCATGCGCCACGAGTGACAACGCGAAGACACGCTGGGAATTGTCGACCGTCCGACAGACTAAGGCGAGAAGGGGAAGACATGCAAACCATCATCAGAACGAAAAGTCGAAGTCATCGACGACGCGGTGTGGCGATCGTCGAGTTCGCCATCTTACTCCCGGTCTTCCTGGCATTGGTGCTGGGCATTGTCGAACTCGGCGGAGCCGGCCAGACGGCGAACACGATGACGTCGGCCTTGCGCGAAGGGGGACGGCTGGCCTCGATGGACTGGGAAGACTACATCCCCGACGGAATGACAGTCAACCAAAAAGTGACCGCCGACATCAGAACCTTCATCAAGGCGTCCGGTCTGCCGGGCGATGAGGTGACGATTTCGATCACGTCGGCTGAGGGTGGTGATGAGGGACAGGATTTCGATCTGGCTGATCCCGACAACGCCCTCAGACTGTTTCGTATCTCGGCTGAGATTCCTTATTCCGCAGTAAGCACGTATCCGGCAATGTTCATGAAAGATCAGATCGTGACGGCTTCGCTGGCGCTTCGAGCCGGCCGGGCGGCAATGGGCGACTGATCAAATACGACGCCGAGCTTGTGATTTTCCGACACACGCGTTCGATTTTTCCGCACGAAGAGCAGACACCGTTAGCGACAGCATTTTGGGGGGCAACCATGAGATTTCGCAAGAACATCCTCGTTTCGCTTTATAGCGATTCACAACCGTGGACCGCTCGCCGAGGGGCGTTTGCCGTCTTGGCAACATCCTGCCTTATCGTGGCGATCGGATTCGCAGCGCTCAGCGTCGACTTGAGCATCATTTCGTTGAACAAGACCAAGATGCAAAGCGCGGTCGACGCGGCGGCCTTGGCCGCGGCGCGCGAAGTCTCAATCGCGTTGGAAGAGGCCGCACGTGAGGTTCAAGACGTCGAAGTCGAGGGAAGTGTCACAACCGCGAACGACGTCGCCGAGCAAGCCGGTAAGGACATGGCCGTGACAGTCGGCGAGTTGAACGATGTCTACATCAACCCGGAGACCGACGTCCGCTTCGGACAGCGCACCGTCGACCCGGTCACTGGAGATTTCAGCATTCAGTGGGGCACGAGCCCGTACAACGTCGTCGGAGTGACGGCTTCCCGCGAAAACCCCGACGTCAACGCCCCCGATGGCCAGCTCAAGTTGTTCTTCGCTCCGATCTTCGGAGAAAGGTCGACGGCGATCACCGCTTCCGCCGCAGCGTACATCGAAGCCCGCGACATCGCAATGGTGCTCGATTACTCCGGTTCGATGAACGACGACAGCGAACTTCGATCGATGGATACGCTCGGCCAGGAAGCCGTCGAAGACAACATCTATAAAATCTGGGAGGACCTGGATTTCGACACATATGGCAACATGGGTTTCGATCCGGACTGGGTCACGATTCCCGGGCAGCCGGCTTCCGGGCCCGTTCCGCACATCGACGTGACCTGGAAGAGCACGTCGGTTGACGTCGTTTCGACCATGTCTCTCTCGAATGTTGTGCTCAGGTTTTCCAACGGCAACACGCAGACGTTTAACGGTCTGAGTGCTAGCTCCGGAACGTTCCAAGGGTCCAGCGGCAACTCCGGTAAGCTGATCACGAAACTCTGGGTAAAATCGGGCTCGAACGACAGTGGCGATGGCCCCGACTATGGTGAGAAGTTCGATTTCTGGGACGACGACATGATGAAAAAGGGGCTGGGCTTGGACGGCGTCGCCTACCCCTACGAATCCGGAAGTTGGAACAACTACCTCGACTACGCGCGTGACTCGAACGGCTCGACGTCCTGGTACGACAAGGACGTTTACACGGCCGGATACCGGCGCAAGTTCGGTATGCTGACGTTGATCAATTTTTGGAACCGCAAGAAGCCGCGGCATCATGAAACGCACGACCTGTGGAAGACGCGCCAGTACCCCGTGCATGCCATGAAGGAAGGCGCCACGCTGTTCCTGAATTTCTTGGACAGCCTGGCTTACGGCGATGAAGTGGGTCTGGTGACGTACGATACAACGGCCCGCGTCGAAACCGGCTTGGATGATGAAGATTCGGAGGTGACAGTCGACCTAACCGGGGACCTGATCACCAACGATTACGAGGGCGTCACGGCGATGCAGATGCACAAGCAGGCCGGCTACTACGACGTCTATACCAACATCTCCGACGGAATCGATCAGGCGATCGGACTGCTGCAGGAACACAAGCGGTACGGTGCACGGCCGACGATTCTTTTGATGACCGATGGAAACGCCAACCGCAGCGTCGATAGCTGGTCGATGCCGGCGGGCTGGGACTGGAACGTGGAAACCGATTACGACGACGACGGCGTCGCCGACTTCACGACCAGCGATAACCACAAGAAATCGGCCATCGCAAAGGCCAAGGAAGCGGTCGACCTGGGATTCACGATTCACACGTTGAGCGTGGGCAATGGCGCCGACCGTGGTCTGATGCAGGCGATCGCCCACATCGGTGGCGGCATCTGGGTCGACGTGCCGGGTGGTGCTTCTGTCGCTGAGATGGAAGCCCAAATGCTCGAGGCATTCGCGCTCATCGCCGCAAACGTCCCGCCGGCTAAACTGTTGAATGAAGAGGCGCCCTAGTGGCCCACGCCACTTGGTTTTGGCAATTGCGATTTCATGGTACGCCAGAAAGAGCAGGCACTTTCTGACTCGATTTTCGGTCACTCATCGCACATTTTCAAATGACCTGAGGTACTAGAATCCGTCCCAAAACCCGGTTGTGGTGGAATCTGACCCTACAAATCAACGGCAATCGTTAGCCATCAGAGGCGTATGGGACCACTTTCAGAGCGGCCACGCGGCGCGAGCCGTTCTAAAACTGTGCGTAGTGTGTGCGGTTCAGCACACGTAGCCGGAGTGTGAGCTCCGGCTACGTGTCGTTTTGGACGATCGCTAGAGGGTCTTGATAGGCCCTGGCGAAGTCAGGCGTTCGTCGCTTCTCGAGCGCGCGCCACGAAACGGTCGCGACTCAAGTACTCGTCTTTCCGCTTCAATCGCGTCTCGAGCCGCTACAGCAGAATTAGACATCGTCTAGCGTTCCGTCGTCGCACCGGCGTTCGAATGGCGCTTCGATCATTGCCGTCGGATCCGGAACCCTCTTGATTTGAGTCGGTGAAAACTCACATCGGATTGGCGCTGGGCTTGAGCGAGGGCCGCCGTCTACGCGATCCCGGGCACACGCGCAGCGGATGTCTCGGCCTGTTTCAGCCCGTCTCATATTCCTCTCGATTCATTTTGCAGACCGCGTCGCGTCGGTTCGCCCAACATTGATGCGGACGTTCGATTCCTCGGCAATCGGAGGATGTTTCTCCCACGCTCGCCGCTCTCCGGTGCGTACGACCATCAGCCAGCCAAATGCGACGAACTCGAACATCCGCAGCACCGTCGCCGACCACGGGGGCAACCAATCCGAGATGTCGACGACCATTGCGGCATTCGGATCGCCGATGCCGAACAGCGGTGGCAGACGGAACCAGTAGTACGTCACGATTGCCGTTGCCGCGAAGATGCGACCAATCAGATCTTCCTGTTTCGCCCACGTCTTGCGAAGCAAAAGGTAGAGAGCAAGCGTCAGACCCCCGGCGGCGTAGGGGATGCCGTAGGCCACGCGCAGGTGGCTGATGCCCTCCCAGGCGTTGTAGGTTGGCACGTTGTACCAGCCCCAGACGAAACCCGGGAAGCATCCTGTCAGCACGATTCCCACAGTCCTGCCAAGTTTCGTGTTGATGGCCGTCCTCGGCGTCAGGCCCGCGGTCGATTCTGAGCACGGTGCAACGCATTGGGAGCAGTGCGGGCAATGGGCGTTGGTCACGGACACCAGCGGCTGCGAACCATACAGCAGCTCGACAGGATAGACCGGACACAAGCTCGAACACCAACTGCTTTTCTGGGTGAAGATCAGTCCCAGCCCGAAGGCCGACAGTCCGACGATGGCCAGAATGACTGCCAGGACTGGACCGTTTGTGTCGAGCAGAACCTTGCGGAACGGTACAACGACGATCAGCAAGACAAAGGCCGCTAAATATAGCCGGCCTCTCCACGGCAGCGAGAGTCTCTTGCATCGGGAGATACCGAAATGGTGAGGGGCGAGCGACGTACTGCCCAAAGGACATACATTACGCCAGACACCTGGAGCGAGAACCAGCAGCGCAGGTACCACCGGTATCAGTACGTTCCAGAGTAGGTGCAATCCGAGTTTGGGTTTCAGAAGCAAGGCGCACCAGATCAACATCCCTGCCGCCCAGATCAGCACCTGAGCCAAGGACCAGATCGTTCGCTCGCGTGTTGACGACATGTGTCTCCTCCACGCCGTCTGTGCCCAGAGTCGTCGCCGCACGACTGAGAACATGATGATGGTTTCGTATCGCACGGCTTGCGGCGGAGAAACATCGGGCAACAGTTGACCGGTCATCATGCCGGGCAGACTTGCGATGCTGACAACCATCTTTGCGTTGATGATCGGGATTAGACTCGTGTGGGCCGCCTGCCGAATGTTGCTGTGGACTGATTCCCAGCCGGCAACTCTCAATGTCAGTACACCGTCGACCTAATCGCGACGTGTCACCAGTTGCGCGCCTATCCGCGCGGCAGATTGGCAGCGTGCGCAGCACCGAAACAGCGAGGGCTCTTTCTCTGGAGACCTGCCGGATGAGGCGGACGCGCAAGGGCATCCTTCGGCCAGTACGGGACGGCGATTTCTCATCTCCTCATGTGATGGTTTTCTCCTTGGCGATCGTGTCTGACGTTTGATGAAGTTCCAGAATTGTCATTGTTGTGCCATGCCGAACGAGGGGCCCATCCGGCTTTGGTTGGTCTGCGCGCTGCGTCGCGTGTTCACAGTCCGTCCACAACGGCAGCAGTTTGCCGGCAACAAACAGGGCCGCCAGCGGAAGGGTCATGACAACTCCTGCGGCAATCCATCCTTCCCGGCCACCGATTGGCACGGTGTACTCCACGAATCCACGGAAGCTCTTGGAAAAGAGCTGCCCACCGACGACGACGTTCCAGCGCATGGCTAGCACTTGCACCAGGACGAGCACGGAGGCCAGACCGCTGCAGAAGGTCATCATTCGGGGATTGAGCCGCGGCCGAATCGCAAACAGAAGAATCACGAATGGGCCGACCGAACCGATCAGCAACTGCACGAGGCCGTAGGAAACCGCGAGTTGTTCCCTGATCAGCGTGGAAAGGATGTGCCATTCGGCTCCTGATTCGTATCCCATGTGAACCAGTTCCAGCATCTCCAGCGACACGGCCACGGTGAGCGAAATCCAAAGGTACCGCGACAATGCGCGGACGCAATCGGCATCCGGCGCGACTCGTCGGCGCCAGCAAAGGAAGAGGTAAAGCACGATGAGCGCAGCAATGCCCGAGACGACGGCGGAAACCAGGAACACGACCGGCATGAGCGCCGTGGACCACCAGGGATTCGCCTTGATCGCTCCGAACAGGAACCCCACGTAGCCGTGCAGCACACATGCCGCCGGAATCCCCACGATAGCGAGCGCACGGATGAGCCATTCGTCGACGGCGCGGGCACCGGGGGTGATTTCCCGGGTCCCCAGAGACAGCACACGGTAGAACAACCCGACAAGTCCTGTGCGGGAGTTCGCACGCTCGACAATGTCCGGTCGAAACACAAGCCAGACCTCGACGGCCAGCAGTAGCATGTAAAAATTGTATATGAATCCAAACCCCGCCATGGCCGACGTCACACTCGGCGTGATCATGATGTTGAAGGCGCGTTCGGGGTGATGCAAATGAAGCAGCAGCGGAGTCGTGGCAAACGCGCAGAAACACAGCGCCGTCACCAGCGCCAAACGCGCAACCGGCTTCAGCACGTCCTGGTGAAACACGTGGTACAGCGCCGAGACGACGAACGCTCCGGCCACCAAACCCGTGATGTACGGGTAGAGCACGATCATGATGCTCCACGGCGCATGCAGATCGTTCGGGAAGACGAAAGACGATTCACCCATCACGTCACCTCCGAGGAGATCCCCACGTAGCGCAGCTTCGGATGCGTGCCGAGATGCTCTTTGAGGACATGGGTCGGGATTTCAGCAATCCGCCGACTGAGTTCGCTCGTGGGATCATCAAGCCTTCCAAAGACACGCGCGTCGACCGGACAAGCCTCGACGCACGCCGGCTGTTCATCCCGCATGATGCGGTGGTAACACCACGTGCACTTGTCGGCGTTGTTGGTTTCCGGGTTGATGAAGCGGGCACCGTATGGACAGGCCTGCACGCAGTAGGCACAGCCGATGCACCGTTCGGGATCGACCAGCTCAACGCCTTCCGGCGAAGTGAAGGCGGCATGAACCGGACACACCTGGTTGCACGGTGCATCGACGCATTGGTTGCAGAGCTTGGGGACGAAGTACGCCCTCTCCACGTCGTCCGGATCGATGGTGGGCAGCCCCGATCCGGAGAAGCCTGTCTCAGGAACCAGATCGACCTGCACACGGCCGTCTTTGAAATGTACAAATCGCTCGACCCACGTGCGGGCGAATCCTTCCGGCACGTCGTTTTCAATCCGGCACGCCGTCAGGCACTTTCCAGATCCAATGCACTTTTCGGTATCCACTAGAAACCCGAACACCACCTCGGCATCGTTGTTGTGGTCCGTCGATCCAAGATTTGCCTGATTCTCTGAATCACCATCACTCCCATCCGCCGGATTGTCATCGGTCTGCTCGCCAGCCGACACCGGCAGCAGCGTGAGGCTCAGACTTCCGAACACAATCGTTGTCGCTTTTTGAAGGAAGCGGCGGCGCGAACTTGTTTCCTCGGCTTCACGGCATCCGTCGCATCCGCTTCGATTCTGACACGTCGTTCCATTCACTGACGTGCCGCGTTCCGCGTCGTTGTTGAGTATGCTCAACTCGTAATTCATGTTCTATTCCAGCGGGGCCATCTGAATCGCCGCACATGAGCCGGGGACATCAACCTGGCTGCGTCATCTCACGGCTGTTCAATTTTGCTCGGTCATTTAGAGACCTGGACTATGTCCCTCGTGACATTCGAAGCACACGTTGCGGCTTTTGGGTTCTTCCGCTCCTTGATCCTCAAGATGCGCGGCGACATTGATGCTGCGGAAATCGGTTGGCATCCCCACGACTGCCTCGTGGCACGAAAGGCAAATGGCTCGGTCGTGTGTGATGAACAGGTCAATCTGTGTCAGGAAGTCGCCATCCCACTCTTCGGCCGGAGCGATTGGATGGTCCGGTGACTCGGCCGCCTGGCGCGCTTGAGCGACGTGGTTGCGACCGATCCCGTGGCAGTGCGTGCAGCGGACCGCACCATGCGGCGATTCGGCACGTTCTTCCTGCACATTCTCATGACATTTCAGGCACGTGGCGTCCGTTTGCAGTACGCTCGGGCGGGTAGCGATCTCCTGGAGTGCCGCACCGCGGTAGGGGCCATGTTGCCCGTAGCTTGCGGGAACGAAATGATTCCGAAGCAACACGGCGCCGACACCACCGACGATGATCAGCGCCGCTAAGATTCGCAGGTGCCGTGTGTCGCGTGCGAAAAGCAGCTTCCAGTTCATTCTGAGCCTCGTCTCACTGATTCGGACGCTTCGATGCGGCGAACAGTCTGTCACGGTTCTCAAGCCGTCCAGACGGACACAATCTCGCCCGAAGTTCACTCGACTGGTTGGCATTTCTCGAAGATACGATCTCCGTGAATCCACTTTTCTGCGGCATCCGGCGTGTTCAACACAACCGCCAGCGCGCCGTTGAATTCGCACAAGGCACCATCCAACCCGGTGGCTTCGATGCCTTCCAGCATCCCCTGTTCGATCCCGAGCGCTACGGACCCCGCGTGCGTATCCACGGTGGGAACCGTAGCGGTGTGGTTAGCCGCCATCAACGATTCGTCACCCCCCAGCGGACAGCCGGCACGGCATTGCAGCGGTTCAACGCCCTGCACCATGCAGCGCCCGTTGTCCGAAAGAAGCGGGCAGCGGATCGCGGCCCGACGGTAGTCGGCTCGGTCCAGCCGTTCGGCGCGACGACTATTCTCAGAAGCTCGACCCGCAATTGATTGCACGTCGGGAGCCCGTTGCGTCCGTCGTATGAATTCCCCGATCTCAATCGCCTCCGGCGGTGTCAGACAAATCATCGCAAAGCATTTTCCATCTGAAGTCCACTCCTGACGACGGCCGTCGGGCGACTGCTGCATGGCATGCGCTGCCCCGGAACGGATTTCGCGAGCCAGTTCGGCGACGGCATGGGCGTCGCGACGGCGGGTCAACAGATCGGTCGCCAGCCGACTCGCAGTATTCCGCGCCCAGGCAAAAAGTTCGGCTGCCCGAATCATCGGCGGCTGCCACGGATTAAGTTCGTGGGAGACGCCGGCGGGCCTCGACGCGCGGAACGCAACGTCACAGAATGCCAACAACGCAACGCAAGCGGCAATTGTGATTGATACGGGAAGTGCAATAGACAGGAATGCCATAGGATCGTCCTCATTTTCATCGAACGTCGGGGCGAAACACGTTTTGCACGGGGATTGTTGTGAAGCAGCGGGGTGTTGTGGCAGGAATTCAATTATATCCCGATAATACCATCTGTAAATATATGGATCTATAACACTAGAATAGGGTTCGGTCGATCGCATGTCAATGGATTGACCGAAAGAGTGCCGTCAGACTGTCAGGTCGGTGGTTTTGCACACGTTTCGGAGCGAAAGCAACCTGACTAAATGTTGACAGAGCCCTGACGCGCCGTGGCGGGAGCCTCGCGATCACGGTGTCAGATTCCATCGGGCGCGGATCGCCGCTGACGCTCGAAGCCGCTGACTCGTTCGCAGCGGCGGCCTTAAAACGGTGACGCAGCGCGGCAATCCCGGAGGAAGACAGCGGCATCAAGCCACCGCGACGTCAACACGGCGAAACGACCACAGCCTCGCCGTTCTTCTTCACGTAACAGGTCGTAGGAGTGCGGATGCTTCTGCGGAATCGCACTCTCAAGCAACGACTCTGGCTTTGACATGTCCTTCGATTTTGTCTAGTCTCCCCAGTCTATCCTGGTCCAATACCCATTTGGATCGCTAAAGCAAGCCCCCCGGACCGATGAGGCGCAAAGCCTTAATGACACTCAGAGAACAATCGACAACACGACAGGCATTCTCACGGCTCGTAACTGTGTCGGTCTGTCTGTGCGCCTTCGCGCTGATGCCGATTCCTGAGCTGAGCGTGCTGACGTGGGCGGAATCAGCTGAGGAGGAACGTCCCTGCGAAAAGGACGGTGAGAATTCTGAGGAAGAACTCGTTTGTTCGTCGTCGGCGCGTCGCCGCTCGAACAGCCGACGCCATAGACATCTCCGTCGGCGTCGTGAGAACGACGATCCACCCCGCTGCGTCACTTCATCTACCGATCGTCTCCGGGTGGTCGTCGGCCATCAGCTTATCAATGGCCTCTGCGCACCTTTGCTGGTTTAGGCTGCGCCTGCTTTCTGGACGTCGTGTCCCCGGCCACCCTTGAGGTGATTTCGCGCCGCTGAGCGTATTCGTCTCGGCTGTTGCGTCTGCCGATCAGACCCACCTTTCTCGTCCACACTGCGCCAGTCGTGTTCCCAAGGATTCCTTGCGCGAATTCTCGGTTTGGCGACGCGAATCGTAGAGATCATACGCATGCAGAAGCTCGTTGAAGGTATTCACCAGTTCCAGAACGATGTTTTCAGTTCCAAGCAGCGATTGTTCGAAGGTCTGGTGGACGGTCAACGTCCGTTGGCGTTGTTCATCACCTGTTCGGATTCGCGAATCAATCCCAACCTGCTCACTCAGACCGAGCCGGGTGAGCTATTCATTTTGCGAAACGCCGGCAACATCGTCCCGCCATATGGAGCGATCGGAGGGGGCGAAGCCGCGACGATCGAATATGCAGTCAGTGTGCTGGAAGTCAAAGACATCGTCATCTGTGGCCATTCGCATTGCGGAGCGATGGGGGGGTTGCTTGATCAATCACAGCTCGCGCAGCTCCCTGCCGTTCGGTCGTGGTTGTGTCATGCGGAATCGACACAGCGGATCATCGAGGAGAATTACGGGCATCTCAGTGAACCAGCCGCACGGCTAACGGCAACGGTCGAAGAGAATGTGCTCGTCCAGCTTGAGCACCTGCGAACGCATCCGACTGTTGCAGCGGCATTGAGCCGGAAGGCCTTAAATCTTCACGGCTGGGTGTACAAATTCGAAACGGGGCAGGTATTCGGCTACCGCCCGCAAGATGGTCAGTTCGTTCCTGTTGAAGGAATGAGCATCACCAACCCAACGGCCACAGGCGAGTCGCCTGCGATCTTGGATGCAGCTCCATGATTTGGCTTGCAAAAGATCAAACGATAATCGCGGCGATGGGGACATGGATTTGTGTTCTTTCCGTGCAGTCGAAAACGCAGCAGGCCTGGAGGTGCACTCCGCGGCGACCGGTATCGAAGCGTCCTTTTCCGAACTCCATCCACAGGAGCAGGCCTAGGCATCCCGTAACCTCAATTTTTTGTCAGGTCGCATGTCGGCGAGTGCGTCGCGTTCGCCGATCCTTCAAAACCAACAGCAACATCCGCTGAGTCAAATTGGCCATTTCTTACGGAATTGAACATGAATCGCGAAACCAATACTCAAGAAACCGGAAACTCGCTGTGGGACCGGATCAAACTGTTTCTCAATCCATTTGACCAACGATATGAAGATCTCAAGCAAGGGAACATTGCGCTTAACGTGATGCGTGATTTCACCGCCGGGCTGATCGTGGCGATGGTCGCCATACCACTCGCCATGGGTTTCGCCATGGCTTCAGGACTCAGACCCGAGCAAGGGATCGTCGGTGGAGCGATTGCCGGACTCATCGGCGCGCTGTTTGGCGGTTCGAAGTATCAAGTTTACGGTCCCACGGCGGCTTATATTCCAATCATCGCCGCCATGATGGCTCTGTATCCCGACAACCCCGCGCAGGGGCACGCCTTTCTCGTACTCGCATCGCTGATTTCCGCTCTTATTCTGGCAACCATGGGCCTTGCGGCGCTAGGGAGATTTGTGGCGTTGGTGCCCCATTCAATCGTCGTTGGTTTTACGATTGGCATCGCCGTCGTCATTGCCACGTCGCAAATCGGCGAAGCAATCGGGCTGAAGACCGCCATCGGATACTCGTTTGCCTCCAAGGTGACCGGCCTCTGGGAACACGCTGGCGAGTTCAGCATGTACGCCATCGTGCTTACGCTCATGACCTTTCTGGTCACAAAATACTTGCTCAAGCTCTCCATTTTCATACCGGCGCCGCTGATTGCGCTGGGAATTGGATTTATTTTGGCATCAACGGTGTGGTCGAACGCGGGCGTTACGCTGCTCAAGGACAAGTACGGCAGTATTCCGACCGATTTCTGGGTCTTCACGCCGCCGATGGAGATTCAGTGGGACGCCGCTTTCCTCGGCAATCTGGCGTATTTCGTCGCGGCGATTGTGTTTGTGGCGGCCGTCGAAAGCCTGCTCTGTTCGCGCATGGGAGATCGGCTGGCAGACAACCAGGGGACGCCGTACAACCCAAACAAGGAACTCTGGGGACAAGGTTTGGTCAATTTCGTCGCCCCACTGCTCAATGGTTTTCCACACACGGGCGCACTCGCACGTACGGCGACCAACATCAAGGTGGGTGGCATGTCCCCGCTCGCCGGAATTCTCAAGTGCTTCCTAAAATTGGCGATGGCCGCGTATCTTGCGAAGTATCTCGAACTCGTGCCGATGGCGTGTATCGCCGGAATCCTGATTTTCGTTGCCACGGCGATGGTCAAGCCGGCCGAGGTGAAGAACGCCTGGCGTCAGGGCAAATTTCATGCATCACTGATGATCTACACTGCCGTCATGGTCGTCGTAACGGATTTTTTGATCGGCGTTCTCTCGGCCCTCTTAATCTACGGCGCCCTGTTCAAGTTCCTGGACAAGGGGAATGGTGCCTCGGCACCACAAACTGAGGAGACGCGCGCGTCTCAACAATCGGACGATCGCTCGACTTCGAAGGGCGTTGCATGATCGAGCGCACCGACGTTTAAGTATTCACTAAGTGAGGCAGCAAACTGGTGGAGCGAAGCTACCAATTCTCACGCAGTGGCGCAAGAATAGACGATCGTTCACGAACCACGCCCACTAAGATCGTCTAGAACCCATCTTGAAACCCGGTTGTGGGCGAAATCGACACTGGATAACAAGCGTGCTCTTGAGCCAACAGAGGGGTTCAGGGCTGATTCGAGTCATATCGTTCATCCAGTACCCAAAGTCGAGTGAGCACTGGGTCGAGTGAGCACTGGCCTGCTTGAGGACACGCTGATGCAGCGATTCCAACACTTGATGGTCTGCTTAACGCGTTCGGAGTCTGATTTCGGGCTGATCCGGTACGCGGCGATGCTGGCCCGATTGGATACTGCAATGGAGGTTCGTTTCGTCCATGTGCTGCCGGCACCCCAGGCCGGGTCGCTGGCTCACGAGCACGATCGAGCGCTGCAAGAAGCGGAGCGGGCGGTTGCGGAGGCGTTTCTGAACGTCCCGGACAACGTGAAGGTGTACTGTGACGTTCTCAAGGGTCCTCTCTTGGACCGTCTCTTGGGATTTGCTGCCGAGCAGGAAGTTGATTTGATGCTGCTCGGCCATCAGCCCGACCATCCGCCCGGACAAGGGTCGCTGGTTCGCCGTTTGGCAATGCAGGCACCGTGCTCGATTTTGATCGTGCCCCATGGTTCGCCTCTGTCGCTCAAGCGCATTTTGGTGCCCGTCGACTTCTCCGAACATGCCGCTGACGCCACGCGCGTTGCAGCGTCAATGGCCAAGCTGTGCGGCAAAACAGAATGTCTGGCCCTGCACGTATTCTCCAACGAAGTCGTCCTCACCTATGAAGAAGATGACTCGGTGCTCTTGGGCCGGCAGGAGGAGGCGTTCGAAAAATTCATGGCGCCCATCGATCACCGTGACGTGGCGGTCACACCCATCTTTGAAGAGGGGACCAAAGTCGCCCAAACAATCCATCGCGTGGCCCAGGAACAAAACGTCGATCTGAAGGTCTTGGCGACTCGCGGACGCAGTCGTTCGGCGACGATTCTTCTGGGAAGCGTGACGGAGGGCGTGATTATCGAGGCCCGCACGCCCGTATTGGTGGTGAAGCATTTCGGTGCTCGGCTCGGCGTGCTTCAAGTTCTCATGGACCGACGCTTTCGCCAGGGCGGAAGCCCGCAATTTGATTGATGCGTTCCCGACGATGTCTCGTTCGAACGCCAGTAGATTCGCGGACGAAGACTGAGGCGTTGGCTGATCGTTGCTCGACGATCACGGCGATCCGAGTGTTGGATGGCAATGGGGAAGGACAGGTCATGCTCTGGCACGTATCGGCAATGGACTGATACGGTTCAGCCCACTTTCATGAGCGCCGTCCACTCAGCGAGCCGTTCGAAACGCGTCCGGCCGTTTGTGCGCGCATTCGACCCTTGCTCGAAAAATTGACCGCCGCTGATACAATGCCGGTTGAATCTTCGTACGCGAGTTTTCATTGAGTTGTAAGTGGCGACGGTTCAGTGCGGACTCGAACGTCCTCTAATCGAGACCGGCATTTCTCTCTTTGTCGGTCTTGGCGGCGCGTAAGGCAACCTCAACCAGGCACTCGATACACCATCCACCAATCAATCAACTCACCGGGAACGACCACGATGCGACTTGTAACCTACCAAAGTGATGACGGACCCCGCGTCGGGGGTGTTCGAGACGAACTGTTCATCGACCTGAATCAGGCTGATGAGGAACTCCCTGCCACGATGAGGGAACTCTTGGCACTGGGATCCGGAGGGCTCGAACGAGCCAGGCAGGCAACGGTGACGGGCGAGGGATTTCCATCGGGCAGCGTGACGTGTTTGGCACCGGTCCCCGACCCGGAGAAGGTCATCTGCATCGGCCTGAATTATGCCGACCATGCCGCGGAGTCGGGTGTTGATGTTCCGAGCGAGCCGGTCGTGTTTAACAAGTTCGTCAGCTCCGTCGCCGCGCACGAGCAAGCGATCGCACTTCCGGGCGAAAGTTCACAAGTCGACTACGAAGCAGAGCTCGTTGTGGTCATCGGTGTCGGCGGAAAGAACATCGCTAAGAAGGACGCCGGGGCACACATCGCCGGCTATTGCTGCGGGCACGACGTCTCCGCCCGCGACTGGCAACTCACGAAGCCCGGCGGTCAATGGCTATTGGGAAAGGCATTTGACGGCTTCGCCCCCTTCGGACGCGACTTGGTGAGCGCCGATGAAGTTCCTAACCCGGGTCAACTGAACATCAGCCTGCGCTTAAACGGCGAGACGATGCAGGACTCGAACACGCGTCAACTGATTTTTCCTATCGACGAGTTGATCGCCTATCTGTCGCGTGTCTGCACACTGGCTGCCGGCGATATTATATTCACGGGAACGCCGCCCGGTGTGGGCATGGCCCGCAAACCTCCCGTGTTTCTTAAGCCGGGCGACACGACCGAAGTCGAAATCGAAAACATCGGCGTGCTCACAAACTCGTTCGTCGGCGAGTGAATCCCGTCCCAGGACGCGGTTGTGGTGCGTTTCGACTTTATAAATCAGTGGTTTGCGTCGACCATCAGAGGGTCCTGGGTCCAACTCGAGTCGGTCGGCGTATCCGATCGCGTCGTGCTCCGCCAGTTGCTGTGACGGCCGACGTTATGGAAGAATGGCTCCGAATGCCGGTTGCCCAAACATTTCTCCCTGCGCGCGCGGTTCGGTGGAAGAGGATGACATTTCGGTCGCCGTTGCCACCCGGTTGCGGCCGGCGTGTTTGGCGGTGTAGAGCGCCTCATCAGCCGCTTTTAGCAGCGCGCCGGGATGTTGCGCCACGTCGCTGGTCGCCACTCCGACACTCACTGTTACCGGCCCGTCGAGTCGTGGAAAGCTTTGAGAAATCTTTGCCTCGATGGCGCTGCGCAGGCGTTCGGCACATTGTTGAGCCGCTTCGAGATTGCCGTCCGGGCAGATGACAACAAATTCTTCACCGCCGTAACGGCAGACAAATTCGTCGCTACGCACCGAGTCCCCCAACACGGCGGCAACCCGCTTGAGCACGAGGTCGCCAAAGTCGTGACCGTGTTCGTCGTTGAGCTGTTTGAAGTGATCGATGTCGAGCAGCAGACATGAGAGCGGCCGCTCTGTGCGCACCGCGGAAGCCCACACACGGGACAATTGAGAAAGCATGTGACGGCGGTTCGGCAGTCCGGTTAACGTGTCCGTCAGCGCCGCGCGTTGAAGCGTGCGATTGACGACTGACAACTCCGACGTCACCTGGCGAACCCTCTCTCGTCCGCGCACGACCTGCTCCTGCAGCCTGGTCCAGCGCATTCCGGCACGGACCTGTGCCAGTAGCATGTCAGGACGAAGCGGCCGCTCGAGGCAGGCGTCTGCACCGGCATCGAACAACTCGAGTGCGGTGTCCTGGTCATTTTGATCGACGATCGCAATGACGTAGATTCCCCGTCCAAACACGGTCTGCCTGAGTGCGCGGCACAGATTCAAGTCACCGGTTTGCAGTGCATTCGCACTGAGGATGACCAATTGCGGGTTCTGCTCGATGACGAGCCTCAACGTGCCCGGCCCATCCGGCGCGCGCAATACGGTTTGGCCCTCCTCGGTCAACGTGTCGTGAACGAGATTGTACGTCGCCTCATCCTCTTCGGCGACCAACACCTGAATGGACTCTCGAGTCGGGTCGCAGACCGGCTCATCATCGGCTGACGTCGGCGCCTCGGAATGAAGGATGTCCGCGAACGACCGCGGGATGCTGGATTCAACCGGCACATCTAAATTGAGCACGTGCCCCTGGCTGTGCCAGCGCTCGACGACACAATCGCAGATCGCCAACATCGTCTGTGGGTCGACACCGATCTGCCCACCCTCTTCGATGAGTTCTCTGACCTGCGGTTGCTGCCGATCTTGTGTGTCGACGCAAAATGCGCCGATACGGGCGGAGGCATGTAGCACGAGGCAGATCGTTTGTCGCCGTGATCCCATTTCAAAATCAGAGTGCCACGGCCGCTCGTGGTGTAGAATTGGTGACGTGATCACCTGCGGAAAACCCCATTCCCTCAGCAGCGCGGCCGTCAGTTCGTTGTGATTCGTACTGAAAGCACACCGCTCGTGCTCGATGAGTTCATCGACGCAGCCGTCCGGGCACGTGGCGAGAATCCGCCCATACTCGTCCGGGTGGATGCTGGCGAGCGCCAGACGCCCCACCTGGCTGAGCAGGCCTGCCGAGAAACCCTCCTCGGCAGGAAGGACGCGCGTGCGCGAGCTAAGAAGTTCGGCGGCGATACCCACTGCCAACGAACGAGACCAAAAACCATCATAATCGAATTCGGAACAGGGTACGTTGTTCGACCGGCCTGCAACCAGCAGATTCTTCGTCAGATCACGAACCGACTCGATGCCGAGACGTTCAACTGCGTCCGGAATCGACACCACCGGCCGAAGGCGGCCAAATTGAGATTCGTTCGCAAATTTGAGAACGCGCCCGCTGAGGACAGGATCGACTTGAATGACGCGGGCGACTTCTTCGATTGTCGGTGGTCCATGCTGTGTGAGCCGCAACAACTCCAATACCACACCCGTCGGTGAGGGGAGCAAGCCTGCTGCGCTGAGTTCATCAAACCGTTTGGCGTCCACTATTCTCTCTCAGGCTCGCAAGGATCACATTGTGTCAAATCGATGAAACGGCCTCAAATCCGTCGGGGGCGTCCGGCTCTTCAGCGCCGATGCGTCGAGCTGTGACTGAGCGTGAATCGTCCGCGCTTCATAAGGATTCTAAAGCGCTGTGCTGAACGCCCGCTCGCAAAGATAGCTCACAAATGAGCGCCAGTTTCCAACAACGCTCCGGCGGGCCGGACGCACCTGCGCGACGTTGCCGGAACGCAACGCAACCGCGAAGACACAATCGAATGGCGTTGACCAAAACCATCAGCGCGCCCGGATGAGCCATTAAGACGTGGGTGAACGCGCCATCGGTACGAGACGTACCGCAGCACAGTCATGTGTCAGCCGAAACAATCCCTACGGTCGTTCGAGACGATTTCACTGGGCGCGAGATGCGGCTTTCCACAAACCACCGAATTGTCTGACGTTCGGCTGCGCGACCTGCTCGCATCGT
>Ga0315336_1002803_pt1 | contig 25269 bp, 20 predicted proteins | sample ASW5metaG_FD_204512 | JGI IMG/M metagenome (GOLD analysis project Ga0315336, IMG submission 204512) | Ammonia-oxidizing marine archaeal communities from Monterey Bay, California, United States - ASW #5 | ecosystem: Environmental > Aquatic > Marine > Intertidal zone | place: USA: California... | reverse complement strand
AACCACACCCCCGCCTCCACCGATCCCCCTCCGACGTCGCCTCTTCGTCCCCTGTGTACTGGGATGGACCGCACTAGCCTGGGTCGCCGTGATCGGCATCCGCGCGCCCATCGATCCCTCCACCGCCGCATGGTCCCATGCCGCCGGCCAGCTGATCATTATCCTGACCGCCGGCGTGGTTCTGGCCTGGCCCGCATCCATGCTGATCGCCCATCGAGATCTGTGTCCCTGCTTCGGCGAAAGCGTGCTGCTGAGCCTCCTGCTCGGCGGCGCCGTGATGGGCCTGCGTCTGACCGCCGACAACACCGCCGCCAGCGCCGGCGGAGCCGCGCTTGTACTGGGCCTCTGGACACTGAGTCTGGGCGCCATGATGGCCGTCGCCCAGATCCACGGCCGTTGGATTGGTTGGGTGGCCTGCGGGGCTGCACTCGTGCTGCTGCCACTGTCCGCCATGCTTGAACCTTCCCTGCGCACTGCCGCAGGACCGCTGGCAGCGGCGTGGGCCCTGTCTATCGAGCCACACAGCACGCCAGCCGATCTCCTGGCCGGACTGGTGTCCTCAGCCACACTGGCCATCGTGTGCTGGTGCGTGTGTCTTGCTCAACAGCGACCAAACGAGGAGAATGCCCAGCCTCATGGGTGACTCTCTGGACCTGCTGCTGCTGGCCGGACACATCGTGCTGCTGCTCTGGCTGCTTGGTGAGATTCTGCTGCGCAAGGAAGGCACCAGCGATACCCGACTGGCGTGGATCACGCTGATCGTGCTGGTGCCGTATTTCGGCGCCGTAGTCTACATGCTGTTCGGAGGACGTTGGATCGGACGCAAGCGGCAAGAGCGACACCTCGAGGCCCACCGCAATCTCCCGCAGTTTCGACGTGAAGCACGCTCGAAACTGGAGAACATCCAGCCGCACATCCCGGATCGCTTTCAACCGATCTTCGACATCGCCGGCGCCGTCGGCGACACGGACGTCCTCGGTGGCAACGATCTGCAGCTGTTTGGCCATGGCTCAGACTTCACGACCCGCCTGATCGCCGACATTGACTCGGCAACGGACTCCATTCACGTGCTGACCTACATTTTCCTGCCAGATGATGTCGGGCAGGCCGTCACCACCGCGTTGATCCAAGCGGCACAGCGTGGCGTCTCGGTGCGGCTGTTGGTAGACGCCGTGGGCTCCAAACTGCTTCTTCGATCACCGTTACGACAAATGCTGCTCGACGGCGGCGTGCAGATGCACGAAATGCTCCCGGCAAGTCCGTTGCGCATTGCCTTCGCACGCATGGACATTCGAAATCACCGCAAACTCGTCGTGATCGACAATACTGTCGGCTGGGCGGGCAGCCGGAATATCGCTTCTCCGTCATTCGCGATCAAGGCGAAGTTTGCGCCCTGGGTTGACTGCACGGTGCGCTTGCTTGGACCGGCGGTCTATGACCTTCAAGTGCTCTTTTTCGAGGACTGGTATCTGGCGACTGAAGATGAACACGAAGACCCTCTCTGCATGCCCATCGTGGCTCCCGCAGGCGGTACCGACCTGCAGGTGATCGGCACCGGTCCAGACTGCGGCATCGATACGTTGCAGCAGATTCTGCGAACCTCCTTTCACGCTGCACGCGAAGAGTTGATTCTGACCACGCCGTACTACGTGCCGGATGCGGCAACTGAGTTGGCGCTGCGGAACACCGCCATGCGTGGTGTGCGGACGATCCTGATCGTGCCACGGCGCAATGACTCCAAACTAGTGGGCTGGGCCAGCCGCAGCCACTACACAGACCTCATTACAGCCGGTGTCGAAATCCACGAGTTCGAACCTGGGCTACTGCATGCCAAGACCATGGTCGTGGACCGTGAGGTCTTCATGATCGGCTCTGCCAACTTGGATCGGCGCAGTTTGGAACTGAACTTTGAGGTCAGTCTGTTCGGATGCTGCACGCAGTTCGCCAGCGAGTTGCGATTCCTGCAGATGTCTTATCTGAACGAGAGTCGACCAGTGGATACTGCTGCCTGGCTGCAGCAGCCTTGGACTCGTCGCCTGATCGGCAACGCCGCGGGACTGCTGAGTCCGCTGCTCTGACGACGTCTTCCGCTGCGCGTCAGCAGGGCCCAAAGCCACTGATGACCATCAGCAGGTCGTCGACATCCACATCGCCGTCGCCGTCGGCGTCACCACCGCCATCGCTGCCCCAGCCCGACAACACCATGAGAATGTCGTCCACGTCTATGGCGCCGCTGCCATTGACATCACCGGGACAAGGCTCTGCATTACACGCGTTGGCATCGTCACACGTTGTTCCGGGGCCTCCCCATACAGCGCCGAATGCGTCGCAGATGGACTCGGTCTGCTCCGTGCAGAACGAGCCGTCCTCCGGGCAGCACCAACCGACCGGCTCTGGACAGGTGACACTCGCACACTCGGTTCCGTCACCCATGAACAGACCGCCCAGGCCCTCGCAATCGTCAGGCGCCAGTAGGCCAACGCAATCGCCGAGCGTCGTGCAACAGGCACCTTCCGGGAAACACGTGAGGTCCACGCAGGTGGCACCTGCCGTAAAGACTCCTCCGAAGTTCAGGCACGTTGCTTCATCAACATCCACGCATGCACCCGTTGACTCCACACAACACGCTCCCGCGGGCAACTGGCAATCCATGTCGTCGCAACTGACACCAGGGCCGGTCCAGTCGCCATTCAGCGCGTCGCAGTCGCTCTGAGTCGCCGCCAGACAGGTGCCGTCGGTCAGACAACAGGCCGCCTCGGGTTGCGGACAATCCGCAGGAACATACGTCGTGCGCATGACCCAATCACCACTGGGTGTGCAGATGCTCGGAAAGTCTTGAAAGGAGAACCAACCAGACCCACACACACACCATGGTCCATCGATCGCGTCAATCCAGTTTCCTGTTGGACTGTTCAGGCCAGAGATGTCTGTCGTTGGGAACGCGTTGGCTTGCGGATCCGGTGGCGAAAGGCACGGATTGCCGGGGCTGTGATGCGCCTCGATGCGGAAGTCCACGGTGAAGGTGTTGGTGCCGTTGTCTTCGATAAAGATCTGCTCGGGGTCACCTGTATCCACGATGATCTGCAGAATGGTACCACTGGTCCCCGGGGGCATCGTGAGGTGTGGCAACAACGTGCCGTCGGAAGCGAACGAGGCAATGATGGCGCCCGCGCCGGGCATGCCCTGCCACACATCGAATGACCATTCGGTCGTCGTCTGTGTAGTGGCATTGGCCGTGGCAAAGAGAATCTCAGAACCAAGGAAGTGCACCGGGAAGGACTCCTGCGAAAGCACATAGGAGGCACCGGCGGCTTCATGTTCTTCGAAGCCCGCCTGCACGATGTATTGCCCGGGCTCAAATGTCGAATCAGTGTGCGCCACCGTGGCTGATGGACAGCCTCCGCCTCGAGTGAACTCCCGCGTACTGGCCGTGCCATTGGACGGCGACACGGTGATCTGAACGACGCGCACGCGATCAAGCCTGACCGATAGTTCATCCGCCGGACTGCCCAGCGCAGGCCCAACCACCAGCATCGACAACACCGCAGCTCGCAACATGACCGTCTCCCGTCCTCTCACAACCCTCAGTGTGCATCCCGAGAAGCCGATGTCAACACATGGACGGTGAATCGACACTGCAGACCGTTGAAGCGACCCAGAAAGAGGGCTGAACGGCTGATTTACAGACAGGTTGTTCCCGGCCGCACCTGAGTACCATCGAATACATGGGCATGAGCCGACGAGACCTGTTCAGGGGCATGTGGCAGCGTGGTCGCACGGTTGCCGGCGATCTATCGCGTGCCATGCACACCGACCACACGCTTGTCGTGCTCCAACGCCCGCCCGGCGCTGTGGCGGAAGGTCAGTTTCTGGCGTCGTGCACGCGGTGTCTCGACTGCGTTGCGGCCTGCCCTCCGCAGGCGATCCGTGTTGCCGACGACACCTTTGGTCCAAGTCGATCCGGCACGCCGTACATCGATGCATCCCTACAGGCGTGCGTCATGTGTACCGACCTGCCCTGCATCGAAGCGTGTGGTCCAGGCGTGCTGCACGCTGATCTCCCGGTCGCCATGGCTGACGTCACGATCAATGAAGGTGGATGCCTATCTTGGCAAGGCGAGCGCTGCCGCCTGTGCTCAGACGCCTGTCCGGTGGAAGGCGCCATCCAGCTGGACCCAGGCGATCGACCGCGCATCGATCCTGCGATCTGCACTGGCTGCGGCAGTTGTCTGCAGGCGTGTCCAGTGGGCACAGAGGGCGTCAACTTCTCGCCGGCGCAAGCTCGACCGTTTCACGCATTGGATTAACCAAGTGGCCTGATCATCGCTCGAAGAGATCGGCGAGCAGTCCCACACGAATACCCTGTTCGTGTACCTGCAGTTCGTCGATCGACAGGTGCGCCATGAGCGCATCGAGTATTGCCAGGCCCGCCGGCAGAATGACGGCACGCTTGCGCTTCAATCCGGTCAAGGCAGACCTCGCCTCTAAATCCGCGGCGTCTACCTGTGCACGAAGATCCTGCACCTGCAGGTGTTCCACCAGCATGCGATCGGCGCCGCTTGAGCCGACTCCTGTCGGCGGCGTGCCAAAGTGCACCAGTCGTCCGGCCAGAGAGACGATTCCACCGCAGCCGAATGCGCAGACCCCCGACTCGCCAGAAGGCAATGCCTGCATCGCATCCCCGACGGACGCACTCAACAACGCACGTTGTGCTTCGGTCAAGGCACCCTCGTTGTCCAAGCCGTGGCGTTCGGTCAGACGGACAGAGCCGATGGGCAGAGACACGCGCTCAACAACTAGGCCGCCGTCGCAACGCACCACTTCAGTGCTGCCCCCACCGATGTCCACCATGATCGCCTCTCGCAATGGCATGCCCACGGCAACCTCGATGGAACGCGAGACCAGGTGAGCCTCTTCGTCACCGCTCAATCGACGCATGGGCACGCCGGCTGCTGCGGAGACCGCGGCAGCAAGGCGATCGCCGTCTATAGCCTCACGCGCGGCACTGGTGCCTACTACGTCGATGCGACGAGCACCGGCAAGGCGAGCCTTGGTCGCCAGTTTGGATACGGCTTGCGCCACCATCAAGATCATGTCGTTACCAATGCGCCCGTCAGCCTCGACGTGTCGACCGATCTGCAACGTGATGCGCTGGGTTTCAACAATACGGACCTGTCCTGCATCGACCTCGCCGATGGCGAGTTTGACGCTGTTGCTGCCGATGTCTATGGCGGCCAGATACATAATCAGATCTCGAGCAGTACGACATGTGGCTTGATGGCATCGTCCTGGTCCTTAGTTCGCACGCTGGTGCGGTAGCCCGGTCGAATGGATGCGGATCCCCAAGTTCCATCTGCGGCAAGCGCCACCATGGCCACGGTTTCATGCCGTTGCAGAGGGCCGCCTTCGACAATGCGGCGAACCGCCTTGGCACAGGCTTCCGTGGGCGAGTCACCTGCGGCCATGCACTCGACCACGTAGAAGGCGCTGCACTCCCCCATGACCAGTTCGCCGGTGCCTGTGCCTGTCGCGGCGCCGACGTCGGGTCGTACATAGAGGCCGTGTCCGATGATGGGCGAGTCTCCCACGCGTCCGGGTACTTTCCAAGCCATGCCGCTGGTGGAGCAAGCGCCGGCCAGTGTGCCGTTCTGATCGATCGCCAGCGAGCCGATCGTGTCGTGATTACGCCACTGGACTTCATCAGGGAAGAGTGCCCCGGATGCTGAGTCCATGGGCGGAAGGCCGGGGGCGCCGGGGGAGGAGTCTTGTGCCGTGTTGCGTGCCTTAAAGGCTGCCTGTGCGGATGGTGCCAGCACGGGCTCTGGCGCCATGTCGCATTGATCGGCGAAGTCGTCGGCCAGTGGCCCGACGAGCATGACGTGGTCGGTGCGTTCCATGACAGCACGGGCGATAGAGACGGGGTGTCGATGCCGTTCGATGCAGGCGACCGAGCCGCAGTTGCGAGCATTGAGCATGATGCAGGCGTCCAGCGTCATGCGGCCATCGCGATCGGGACGGCCGCCGTAGCCCACGGAGTCGACCTCCGGGTCGTCTTCCATGATGCGACAGACTTTTTCCACCGCATCGATCGACGATCCCCCTTGCAGCAGTCCAGGCCAGGCCGCAGCATGGCCGCGGCGGCCGAAGGACCAGGTGGAGACGATGATCGGATCGGGCATGGCCCCAGCGTACACTGGAGGCATGCAACGATTGCTTCTGCTCGGGATCGTGCTTCCGCTGCTGGTTGGTTGTGCCCCTCACACGCTGTCATCCACCGTGCATGTCGAGCAGGTCAATGCGGATCAGTATCTGGTGCAGATTGAAGTTGTACAGGATCGATTGCTGCTGTCGTCTCCCAGCTTGCTTTGTGTCGCCGGCGAACAGGCAGGCATGCAGTTGGCCGATGACGGGTTCACACTCGACATCGCTGTGTTGCCTCCGTCTCCTGCACTTGGCGACGACAAGACGGTCGATGTCACTGTCACGCTGACCGAACAGGGCCGCAAGCCGCTGACGCAGCGCATTCTGGTGCCCGCAGGCATGTCTGGAACAGTTACCTGCCAGGTGGATTGACCCGGCGGGCAAAAGTCGCGACACTTCATGTGGCGGAGGTCCAGCGGACCTCCGCCATCCCCTTCCGGGAGAAAGGACGCCAGATGGAATTCATCACTGCCGACGACAAGGTCAAACTTCAGGGGGAACTCACCAACCGCGTCCGCCGTCGCAAAGAGATCTCCGACCGCATCGGTCGGGCACGCGAGTTGGGCGACCTCAAGGAAAACGGCGAGTATCACGCCGCACGCGAAGATCAGGGCATGAATGAGGCTCGTATCAAGCTGCTCGAAGAGCGGATCGCTTCAGCCGTGGTCGCCGATACGGGCGACATACCGGATGACATGGTCTTTCTGGGGGCCACCGTCAAGTTGCGTGATCTCACCACGGACGAAGAGGATCTCTACAAGATTGTGGGCGAGGCCAGCGGCCGATATGACCTGGACTATGTCGAAGTCACGTCCAACTCGAATCTCGGTCAGGCGTTGATGAAGACGCACGTTGGAGAGAAGATTCGGGTGGATCTGCCACGCGGCGCGAAGACGTTCGAGATCATGGAAATCGTGACCTGATCGGTCGTGCGGCTGTTGTTTATGAAGCCGCCGCTGCGTCGCTCGACGTTGCCTTGCGAGCCTTCACGAACGAACAGATGCCCAATCCAAGCAGTGCGGCGCACCATAGGGCCATGAGCAACTGGTCCCACACCTTTGCCCAGTGGATTGACGTCAGTTCAGCCGTGGCATCCAGATAGGACAGCATGCCCACGGCAACGACATCCTCGACTTTGTCCGCTGGCGCCGGATCGACGAACAGCGCTGGTGTACCGCGCATGAGTGCGGCCACCATGCCAAGTGCCGCAGTGAGCATGGCGACATGCAGCAAGTGCTTGCTCGCCTTGGGCGCAAGCAGTGCGAGGTAGCCGCAGATGAAGAAGACGAGGCCCGGGATCGCGGGAATCGCCGGCGTCCAGGATCCGGTGTCGGACGCCATGTAGAAACCTGCGCCCTGCAGCATGAGCAGGATGCCGATGGTAACGGTGATCTGTGGCATGGGCATGCCGCCATGATACGGCGCCAACGAAGGTGCGATAGTGCGGTTAGATTGACCAGTTGGCCAGCACCAGCAGAATGTCCTCGGCGGAGACAGCGTCATCTCCGGTGACATCGCCGTCGCAGTTGCCTGTGCATCCGAACTCGCTGACGACCAGCAGCAGGTCATTGACATCCACCACACCGTCCCCGGTGGCATCGCCAGCGACCTGATCCGATGCAATCGTGAATGCCGCCCCCATGCTGCCGCCGGTGTTGCCGTCGGCATCACGGGCGATGATCCGCACGCGGGCATTCGTCGTGGCTGTATCCGGCGCAGGGAAAGCATGAAAGCCGTCGTCCGCAGTTGCCGTGGTGATGGTCGACCACGAGGTGCCGCCGTCCGCTGAGAACTGCACATCCACAGTGACGACATCAAACGCGTCATCATCGGAGATCCAGTTGGTCACAATGGCCTGGCCGGCCTCGTAGACCGCTCCAGGCAGTGGCAGTCGCACGCATGTCGTCGGATTGACACCACCCGCATGCGCCGGCATGTGCATTGTGATGCAGTGCATGACACCGGCGCTGTACGCCAGATCATCACAGATGATCTGCACGATCTGTCGGTCGGGCATCGCCGCCTGCACCGTGGCCAGCGCCTGGTTGTCATAGGTGTCCGAAATGTCTTGATACGTCGGCAGCAGCACCAGATCGTTGCAGAGCACCATGTTGGTGTAGGTGAAGTGCGTCCATCCCGAGTCAAACGCGGGCGTTCGATACACGGTCCAGCCCAGAGATGTGTAATAGCCTGCCGCCCAGTCACAAATGACATCCTGCGTGCTGCCGCTGGCAGTCGGCCAGTCGCTGATGATGATCCGATCATCGCCGACGATCTGCATCCACATGTCGATGTGCTGTGTCGAATCCACGCTTGTGGGGAAGGGATCGTGCAGATAGGTCTCAACGTTCTGATAGTCGCGCCAAACGCCGATGATCTCCGCATCGCTCATCCAGCCGTTCTCATTGCTGATCAGACGTGTTGCTGCAGACGTCCCGATCCCGTTGAGGTGAAAGTTGCCACCCCCATGCACCAGTGCATGCTCGTAGAAGGCATGACCCACCTGGTTTGTGAACCAACTGGACCATGCGTCGTCGTTCGGACGAGGTCTGTTGTAGGTGTGATCCACAATGGCTCGGCACTGTCCCTCGAAGATGTACCGCGGACCGTAGTCGCGAATCCAGATGGAGTCCGTTGAGTGGACGAACGTAAACACACGATCAGGATCGGCCCCGGCACTGATCATGCTGCTGCGTGCACTGTTGGCTTCGCTGCTGCTGTCACACGTCACGTACACGTTTGCATCACCCACAGTGGTGATCTGCGCGGCCATCTCCTGGACGATCGTGGTGTAGCCCTCCCAGGCCAGAATAATGCCGCTCATGAGTTCGTATTCGCTGGCACACCGCACTGGCCCGATGGGCGGCGCCGTGGCGCCGCGGCTGGGCACAATGCCATTGGGCCCGATGAAGCGGGCCTCAGTAGCGGTCATGTGCTTTGGAATGTGGGCCCCTTCGGGGAAGACGAGTGCGCCATCGATGAGCAATGGCTCGTCCCAGCCTTCCGTCTGGCCGGTATCTGCGGCGCAGAGCGTCACGATGAGTGCAGCGATCGCAGTCGCCATGGCATGTCTGTACGGCATTTGGGGGGTCCTGACCTTGCATTTGACCTCGAAACAGGCCCTCAAGCAAGTATCTATTCGCCGCTCAGGAGATGTTAGATGCGATTGCCTCGAGAATCGCCGCCCCAAAGCGCTCTACGCGATGGTCCCCGATGCCGGGAATGGCCAGCAACTGCGCCTCGGAGGCCGGCTTTCGAGCTGCAAGGGCTCGCAGGGAGACATCGTTGAAGATCACATAGGCCGGCACACCCTGTTGCTCGGCCAACCGCCGCCGAATGGATCGCAACGTTGTCAAAAGACCGCTATCGAGCCCCGCTTCGTCTTCGAACGCCCGCGCGGGACCCCGTGGTGGCGCAATCAACTGTGCGTCAGAGGTGCCAACAAGAACGTCGCGGCCCGCCTCGGTCAACTGGATGACGGGCCGGTCGCCGTCGCTGCGTTGCAGCAGGCCCAGATGCACGCATTGCCAGCACAGATTCGTCAACGTCTTCTTGTCTACATGGGCGAGCAATCCGTGCACGCTCAATGCTGTGTGCCCATGACGCTGTGCAGCACCCGCGACAGATCCACGCAGCACATCCACAACGTAACCAATGCCGAATCGCTGCTCGACGCGTACCACCGTGGACAGAATCTTCTGCACCATCTTTGTGCCCTCGGGCATGGTGGACACTTCACCAAGGCAGACATCGCAGTTTCCACACTCGCCTTCGGGCACGATGGAGCCGAAGTGTCGCGCCAGTGCCTGACGCCTGCACTGCGCCGTGGCGCAGAAGCCGGTCATGGCGTCGAGCAGGCTCGCCCGGGCGGGGTCACCGTCTTCGGCCAACGACCTCCATCGCGCCGCATCCGCACCGGACCACAGCAGCACACACTCGGCCGGCAGGCCATCGCGGCCGGCACGACCACTCTCTTGCTGATACGCCTCCAAGCTAGAAGGCATGCCCGCATGCACGACGCAACGCACATCGCTGCGATCGATCCCCATGCCGAAAGCGACGGTCGCGGCGACCACGTCGATTGCCTCGGAAGTGAACGCGTCGTGGACTCGGATGCGGCTGTCCGCGTCCATACCCGCGTGATAGGCCTCGACGGAATATCGTTTGCCCTTAAGCCAGGCGGCCATGGACTCGGTCGACTTGCGCGTGGGGCAATACACAATGGCCGCACGCCCGTGGTGTCGCGACAGCGCCTGATGCACTTGTTGATATCGGTCGATCCGTGGCTGCACGCGATACAGCAGGTTTGGCCGATCGAGCGGTCCAACCAGCACCTGTGCCTGGCGCAAACCAAGTTGTCGCACAATGTCTTGCTGGACGCGTGGCGTAGCGGTTGCGGTGCACGCATGCACGGCAATGTCGCCAAGTTGTTCTCGCAACTGACCAAGTTGACGATACTCAGGACGGAAGTCGTGCCCCCACTGGCTGATGCAGTGTGCCTCGTCCACGGTGACCGAACACACGCCCGCTTGCCGCAGCCGGTCTGGGAATCCCGGCAGCAGCATGCGTTCCGGCGACACGAACAGCAGACGCAGCGTGCCGGCGGCCATGCCGTCGTCGGCAAGCGCTCTGGCAGCGGGCTTCTGCTGGGCATGCATGCAGGCCGCGGGATACCCCACTGCATGCAGCGCATCCACTTGGTCCTTCATCAACGCTACCAGCGGCGACACCACCACATGCAGGGATGCGTCAAGCAGCGGCGGCACCTGATAACACAACGACTTGCCGCCGCCCGTGGGCAGCACGAGCAAGGTGTCGCGGCCGGCCAGTGCTGCGTCGATGGCCTCACGCTGCAGCGGGCGCAGGCTGGTCCACCCCCAGGTGTGCTGCACCGCGTCGAGGATGCGGTCTTCCGTGACTGAACAGATCGAGGCTTCCATGCCAGGTGCAGCGTACCCACCCGGACCTGTCGCTTCTGCGTAGGATGCCGTTGTTCACATCGAGGAACCACTGATCACAATGACCAACCTGTCCGAACTCCGTGCCCGAATCGACGAACTCGACGAACGCCTGATCGCCCTGCTCAGCGAGCGTGCCGCAGTGGTGGAGGCCGTTGGCACCGCGAAACGTGCCGACGGTGGCCCGATTTATGCCCCGGACCGCGAAAAACGGGTGCTGGCCAGAGTTCGAGGGCTCAATCACGGTCCCCTGCCCGACCGCACGGTCGAGGCGATTTGGCGGGAACTCATGTCTGGCTCGTTTGCATTGGAGCAGCCGCTGAGCATCGCGTTTCTCGGCCCCGAAGGCTCGTTCAGCCACGGCGCGGCTCGACGGCACTTCGGTGCCAGCGTGGAATTCTGCCCCTGCCGGTCGATCGCAGATGTCTTCCGCGACGTCGCCAGCCGGACGTGTCACTACGGCATGGTGCCGTGGGAAAACAGCATCATCGGTGGCATCACCGACACGCACGACGCCTTCACCGAGTTCGACGTCCCGGTGTGCGCAGAGTCCATGATCGAAGTGAAGCAGTGTGCCATCTGCAGCAACGGACTCGATGGCATCACGCACATCGCTTCAAAGCCTCAGATACTCGACCAGTGTCGCGCCTGGATCCGGGCACATCTGCCCGAGGCCGAAGTCGTGGCAACCACCTCATCTGCCCACGCCGTCCAGCGTGCCGCCGAAGACCCTGGCATCTGTGCCATCGGCTCCAAGCTCGCCGCTGCCATCTACGGCGTCACCGTGCAGGCAGAGGGCATTGAGGACCGACCGGGAAACAGCACGCGCTTCCTGATCTTGGGCGAGCAGCAGCCTGAACCCACCGGCGCCGATCGAACGTCACTACTGTTCGTAACCGCGCACCATCCAGGCGCTTTGGTCGACGTCCTGGCCTGCTTCCGGGACAACGGCATCAATCTGAGCCACATTGACAAGCGCCCCAGCAGCGCCGGGAACTGGGAATACACCTTCTTCGCCGACGCCGACGCGCACCGGGACGACCCGCCGATGGCGAAGGTGATCGAAGCTGCCGCGTCGCTGTGCTCGCGATTTCGCGTGCTGGGGTCCTATCCTCAGGCAGTAGATGTGCTGCAGGAAAGCGATACGCACGCTCAGCAATGATCACCGAGCGCCCGACACGATGCCATCCATGGCGGGCGAAACACCATGAACGGTGCATGGTGCAACTCCACGACAAGTTCGCTGATCCGACCCTCACCCTCGGGCGTTTCGCCGTCCATCTGCCATGACGCGGGCACCTCGAACGTCACGCGCACATGCGAACCGCGACAGGTCACGACCTCCGACAGTGATCGATGCACGTTGAGACGAGTTCGTGCAATCCACCCCAGCATCGACCAACTTGTCGCTCCGGGCATGAACACCACATCCAGCAGTCCGTCGTTGAGTACGGCGTCTGGCGCGGGGTCAAGGCGACCACCATAGTCGGGGGCATTGGCGATCACGATCCAGCCCTGACCACGTTCGAACACGCACTCGCCATCGACATGCAGGGCACACACGGGAGGTTGGTGCTTTGCCAGACACCGCAACAGGCCCTGCACATAGAGCCACTTGCTGACTCTCGTCCGACGACGTTCCGTGACGTACTCGACGACTTCAGCATCGAGCCCGGCTGACGCCATCAGCAGCATGGGTGAGCCATTGGCCTGCGCCAGATCAACTTCGATGACGTGCCCAGCCTCCAGCGTCTGGATGACGGACTCACTCGTGCTGCGCATTTGTAGACCGCGTGCCAAGAGGTTCTCGGTGCCCAGCGGTACCTGCAGCACCGCGACGCCCGCTGCGACTGCGGCTGATGCAATGCTCCGCACCGTGCCATCACCACCCACCACAACCAAGGCCTCGGCGTCATGAAGGTCATCTGGCAACCATGCTCGGGCATCCCCGACCTGCGTGGCCACACATGTCACAGTATGCCCCGCTGCAACCAGTGCCGGCAAGAGACGCTCCGCGGCGGCGGCACCGGCACCTCGGCCGGAAACGGGGTTGTGCAGCAGAATGATGCGCATGCTTGTTGGATCCAGAGTCACTACCGGACGTGCACGGAGGCAGTGTCGCCATAGACTAGTGCCAATGGCATCGATCCCTCGCCGCCGATTCTTGCAGCAATCCGCTGCCGTGAGCCTTGGCTTTCTAGGCCTGCGGCGCGCTGTGGCCGATGGACCCTGGACGATCGACCCCTTTGGCTACGGTCCGCTGCGCAATGATCCCGCAGGCCTGCTGGATCTCCCTGAGCACTTTCACTATCGCTTCTTGTCGCTCGCGGGCACCCCGATGGACGACGGACTGCTCGTGCCGGGCCGACACGACGGCATGGCGGCATTCCCTGGGCCCTCCGGTTCGACCGTACTCATGCGCAACCAGGAGATTGCGCACATCCACACCTCGGTCCACAGCCCATGGGGTGATGACTACGCGCATTGGAAAACCGCAGACCAGCACAAGTGCTATGACAGAGGCCGCGGCATGTTCGGCCACGCCATTCCCTGCCGAGGAGGCGTCGTGCGGCTGACCTACGACACACGGCGTCAACGCGTGGTGAATCAACACCTCGCCCTGGCCGGCACGGAATACAACTGTGCGGGCGGTGTCACGCCTCGGCGCACCTGGATCTCCTGCGAGGAGTATGTGATCGGGCCCGAGCACGGCGCACCCTGGACGAAACGACACGGATACTGTTTCGAAGTGCCTGTTGACGGCAAGGGTCTCTGTATACCGGAACCCATCGTGCCGATGGGCCGATTCCGACATGAAGCCGTTGCCGTGGATCCACGCACGGGTATTGTGTATCTCACTGAAGATCGTGAGGATGGCGTCTTCTATCGATACCTCCCCAATCACCCGGATCGACTGCTCGAGGGCGGACAACTGCAGGCACTGTGCCTAGACGGCTGCGACTCCGCCGACACACGTGACTGGGATGCCGCCATGCCGTTGCGTCGCGCCATTGCGGAGTCGGTCCATTGGATCGACGTCGAAGACGTAGACAGCAACGATGACACGCTGCGCTACCAGTGCTATAAGAACGGCGCCGCTCGCTTCGCCCGGGCGGAGGGCTGCTGGATGGGCACTGACGAAGTGTGGTTTGCCTGCACGACCGGCGGTCGCACGAAGCACGGACAAATCATGCGCTACAGACCGAGTCGATTCGAAGGTACGCAAGGCGAAGTCGCCCATCCCGGCACGCTTGAGCTCTTCATGCAACCAGATGACCCGAGTGTCATTGAGAATGCCGACAACATCACGCTTGCACCATGGGGCGATCTGATCGTGTGCGAAGACGGGCCAGGCTCACAGCACCTGCTGGGCGTAACAGCGAAGGGTGCCGTCTATCGTCTGGCTCGCAATGCGGCCTCCAAGACGGAATTCGCCGGCGCGTGCTTCTCGCCCGACGGCAGCACCCTGTTTGTAAACCTCCAGAAGCCCGGTGCGACCATCGCCATCACCGGTCCATGGCGCGCCGGCACGGCAAGCGGGTAAGGTCGAGTCATGCTGAACATCGTCCTGTCCTGCTGCCTGCTTGCAACGCCCGAGATTCTCGGCGCAGAAGCGAGAGTGAATGGTGTTCTGGTGACGCTCAATGAGCCTGTCACGGATGCCTGGATGAACGACGCCCCGTGGCAGGTCGGTGGACAGACCATCACGCACATGGAGCGCTCTCCCGACGATCGTCGACTGTTTCTGCGCACGCTCACGCAGCCAGTGGCCACGTTTACCGTCGCCCGGCGAGGTGGCCCGCACACCGTACTGACGCTCAAGGGCGCCATCGCTCGTCCCGGCCCCGACTTTGCTGCCGCAACAACACCCACGGAAGCGAGACTAGATCGCGTGGCGCCCAAAGGTGCGCTGTGCCTGTTCGTCAATGGTGACACGGCAAATCTCGTCATGAAGAAGGACCCGGAGACCCCACTGACTTGGACCGTAAAGGGCGATGCGCTGCACGTCACCAAGGGCACAGGCGATGTGGTCAGCCGCACGCCACTGGGTAGTGGTCACTACCACATTGAGTGGCGGTCCCCCGCCGGCGGCGATGCCAAGTCACAGAACAATGGCAACAGTGGTGTCAAGCTCGCCTCTCGCTACGAAGTGCAGATCATGAACAATGCCGGCGCGCCGTGGCCTGCCCGCTACAACGAAGCTGGCTCCATCTATCGCATCAAAGCGGCCGACAAGAACGTGTCGCTGGGCCCGGATCGTTGGCAAAGCTACGACATCTGGTACACCGAGCCTGTGTGGCTCGACGGTGCGAAGGTCGCCGATGCCCGCATGACGGTCTACTGGAACGGCGTCAAGGTGCACAACGATGTACTGATCCCGGCCAAGACCGGCTGGTCCATCGAAGAAGGCGCCGAGCCGATGCCCTTATTGCTGCAGGACCACCACCATGTCGGCACAGGTGATGTGTGCTTCCGCAACGTCTGGTTTCAGCCGAGTGTGCCAGCGGCGTCGCCCTGATTCAGCAGGGACCCCATGCACCAAGCAGAATGAGCAGATCGTCCACGCCTACCGTGCCATCGCCATTGATGTCGGTAGGCCCAGACGACGACTGACCCCAGTCAGCGAGCATCGCAAGGAGGTCTTCAACGGCGACAGCACCGTCGCCATCGACATCACCCGGGCACGGCTCGGTCTTGTCGCAGATGAAGGTGTCCACTTGCAGATTGTCAACACCGGCCTCAACCACTGATGCCGTACCTGCATCCGCGATGGACCAGCGCACTCGGACCTGCGCCGTGGGCTGCACGTACTCGGAGACCACGAACGATACGCTCTTCCACTCGCTCTGGGTGCTACCGGTCGCATGCACTGCGGTCCAAGTGGCGCCGTCATCATTGCTCACCTCGGTGACCAGTTGATCAGTGTCTTCGCTGTCATACATCCAACGGGCATAGGACATGGTGCCGTCACCGACGCTCAAGTCTATGACCGGTGAAGTCAATCGCGTTTCACCGTTGTCCACGTCGGCTTCGCCGACTGAACCACCGACCGTACCGTTCTGCGTGATCCACGCCCGAACAGCGTCGGCGCCGGCGGTAGCGTCATCTTCGGGCTGTGCCGGAACCGTGCCGAACAAGGTGCCAATCGGGTCCACTCGTTCCCACTCGCCTGTCTCAAGCGAGGCATCCGACTGCACAATCCACCCGGGCGTGTCCTCTTCCATGTCGTCGCGGAGCAGCATTTCCTGCCCATCCGCCGCGATCGCGATGTAGCCGGACACTGGTGCGGCGACTGGATCGGTATAGGAGCCACCAATGCTGTCGTCGGCGGCCACGTAGAACTCGAGTCGGTCCACGCAGGCCGTGGCTGGCAGCCAGCCGCTGAATCGGTCATCGTCAAGTGGCGAGACAGGAATCTCATTCCACGCGCCGGCCCCCTTGAGTCGACTGAACAACTTCACTGAGTCTTCAACGGGTGAGATCCCGCCGATGCCCTGCACGTAGATCACAACCTCATGCGGCGTGTCAGGCGTGATGAAGCCTGGAATGCCGGTCTTCCAATGGAATACCAGGCCCACGGGTGGCTGATTCATCCAGATGGTCGTGCCGGAGCATCGTCCAGCGACCAAATCGAGCCAGCCGTCGCCGTTGATGTCCATGATCGCCACGTCGTGCCAGCCCGCTCGCTCCGAACTGCTGATGCCCGTCGCCGGTTCATCGAAGGTGACATTCGGAAAGTCAGCCTTGTTTCGCAGGAGGTGCGTCGATCGCGTGCATCCTGGAATGTCGACATCGACGTCCGTAATGATCACGTCGCCATTGCCGTCGTTGTCCAGATCGCGAATATAGGCGTCGCCGCCGAAGCCGCCCGTCGAGGAGATAAAGCTCTTGTGCGACCAGTTCGCCTGGCCGTTACTGCCATTGCCCTGGTTCAGGTAATAGGCATCCGTGCCGTCATCGACGACCACAAGGTCCAGTCTCCCATCGCCGTTGAGGTCGCCGGTCGTCACGAAGTACGGGGCCAACTGGTCGACGATCTGATAGCCGTTGTAATACCCGGGATTCGAAGGATCGTTGTAGGTGATCGCAATGTGCTGAGGCGGGTTGAGCGAGGTTTGCTTCACGATGTCAAGCGCGCCGTCATCGTTGACGTCCCACATTTCACTGGCGGCGCCAAAGGCTGACTCGAGCATTTCGCTGGTCATGCGCTGCGAACTTTCATCAGTGAACCAGCCGTTGCCGTCGTTGATCAGCAGGCGGTTATTGAAGTCGAAGATTTGAGACCCGCCGGAGTCGTAGTCACCGAAGTACAGGTCCAGATCGCCGTCGTCGTCGATGTCACCAGCGACGACCGAGCAGAAACGCGGTCCGGCCGAGTTGTGCATAGACGGAATCCGCCCGTCTTCGAAACGCAGGCCGAGCCAGTTGCCGTTCTGTTCACCGAGATTGATGTACACGCGGGGGTGCGACAGATGTCTGCTTGAGTTGTCAGTCAGCGTCACTGCAGTCACCACGTCGAGCCAGCCGTCACCATTGAGGTCGGCCATCTTGACATCACGATCATTCGTGGATGTCAGGAATCCTTGATCGCCGGACACATTGGATGCCGTGGCATACGTGGCCGTGCGATCCACAAGGACGCCCCCTTCGTTCATGAAGAGCACGTTGACATCACGCCCCGTGCTTGTGAATGGTTCCTTGCGCACACAGATCAAGTCGTCATCGCCATCGTTGTCGATGTCGCCAACGGCGTAGTCCTTCTCCTGAGAGTCACTGACACCCACGAAAGAATCTGCCACGAGTCGAGCAGACGTCTCGTCGGCATACGTGACCCATTGTGCGGTGGCGTAACCAGACACCAACAGGATCGCTGTGAAAGAGGAAACGATAGTTCGCATCACGGCAAGGACCTCCTTGGTCACGGGCAATCCCCCCAGCCGGAGATGATGGCAAGAATATCATTGACGCCGGCAATGCCGTCACCATCGATGTCGGCGGGGCAGCCTTCGCAGGGGCCCCATACGCTCAATACAGCCAGAATGTCGTCCGCATCAACCACCCCATTGCCGCTGGCATCGGCCGGGCAGGGCTCGCAGGCGTCCAGAATGCCATCCTGATCCTGATCGAGCATGAGATCGTCGAAAATCTGTGCGAGATCATGCGTGCCATCACCGTCGCAGTCTGCAACCTCTTCCAGCGACTGGAGATAAAACGCCAGATCCGCTGTGGTGATGGAGCCATCGACGTTGTGATCATGGACCGCACAGGGGTCATCCGGCCCGATCACGGCGTCGATCATGCTGCAATACAGCACACCGTTCGTGTTGTAGAAGTCGGCGATATCGACCAGTTCGTCACCGGTGACGTCGAACTCGGGCTTGCCCAGTGACCCGAGGAATCGCACCAAAAGTTCCTGATCGCCTGCAGACAGGGCCGCGTAGGCCGTCGCTGCTGCGATGCCCTGGCTTGCTGACGCACCATGCAACTCGATGGCCTCGACGACGCGGGTCTCGAACGTTCCGGCGTTCACACGTCCGTCGTGCCACATGGGGCTTCGACGGCGCACACCCCAGAGCGGTGGCGTGCGCAACTCACGGACGCCAGCGGATCCGTCGGCAATGCCATCCGCGGCCGACCCCATGTCGTGCAACAGCCAGTCGCTGTAGGGGCGGATGTCTCGATTGCGTAACACGGATTCCAGATCCGCATCATCACGCGTCGTGAATGCCGGCTGGTGGCAGACCGCACAACCGATGGTGTTGAAGATCGCTTCACCGCTCATGCCTGTGCGGGGCATCTGCGGCGGGGCGGCAAGATAACGCTGGAAGTCCGTCACCGCATGCGTGTAGAGCACGCCATCGACAACGGGTTCTTCCGGGTCCATGACCATGTCGCAGTCTTCAACGTTGCTCCAGTCACCCTGCGGTGCGTTCTCCACCGGAAGCAGTTCGCTCGTGAGGCCGATCTCCTGCAGCGAGGCATCTGCGCTGAAGGACAGAATGGTCGCCAGTTGCGCCTTCCACCCGAACCGACCCACGCGTTCCGGGCCACCTTCAATCGGCACGCCCATGCGCGCCGTGCCACGCTGGGCGATCGGCTGCGCATCGCGCACGGCGAGAATGTCGGCATCTGGAATGGCCTCGATCAGGCCGTAGCCCAACGCACCGGGCGTCACACGTGAACTGATGACATTGGCGATTTCGGGAATGAACTCCTGACAGGACTCGCCGATCGAGTTCGCTTGCAGCAGACTGCCGCCAAGTTCGCTCAGTGGGTCAAAGCCACCCTTCTTGCCCATGCGGCCGAAGCGCGTGACCATTTGCGCACCAGCGCCTCCGACGGGGGCGTTGTGGCAACTGGCGCAGGAGGTCTGATTGAAGCCGGGCCCAAGACCCTCTTCAACGGAGAAGTTCTTCGTGTACAGCTCCAGCCCCACGAGAAAGCGTTGCACCTGATCGGCCGACAGGCCACTCAAGGGATCCCCCATATGTGGCTGCAACTCGGTCGAACCTACAAGACAGCAGGCGACCAGTAGACTTGGGCACAGCGTCATGCACCAACACTCCTCGTCCCATCCCGACTCAAACATAGCCCACACGGCATTGAGACGCGAGAGAAAGCCGCGAATCGGCCTCCTGATGCTCGCATTGAGCCTGCTGGGAGCCTGTGAACCAGCTCCACCCAAACCACCAGCACCTGTCCCTACGCTGCCCTTGGTGCAGCCGTTGCTGGAACCCTGGAGCTTCCTGCAGAATGGTCGACCGGACATCGCCCGCGTACGGCTGCGCAAACTTGTTCCCGGCGACGAATGGACCGCCCAAAGCGCATTCCTCATGGGCCTGACGTATCACGCTGAGGACCGTTACGGCAAGGCCTTACCTTGGTTTGAAATAGCCTGCGCCGCCGACGACGTGTATCCACCGGCATCGCACTTCCGCGGATGGGCGTTGTACTGGCTGGGCCGACCCGCCGATGCACGCGCCGCCTTTGAACAGCACCTCCTTCTGACTCCAGACGAAGGCGACTCGCACTTCGGTATCGCATTGATTGACATTGAAGCGGCGCAGTGGAATGAAGCCGAATCGCGGTTGCTTCGGGCGATCGAGTTGCAGCACAGCGATCCAGATCGTGTCGACGGCGTCGCCAAGTCCAAGGCTCGGCTTGCCGAAGTGATCGAGCAGCGTGACCATGATCTCGAACGTGCACAGGCCCTGCTGGCCGAAGCGCTCACACTCGACACGGACCTGTACGAGGCGGGCTTCCGCCGCGCACGACTGCTGCGACAACTCGGCCGTATGCATGAAGCACAGACCCAGGAGTCCGAGTCCGAAGCCATACGATTGCGAGTGGCGCCATGAAACGGTTGCGGTTGATCGGCGCCCTTGCCCTGCTCGTGCTGGCCGTCATTGTCGTGTACAACAACACGCGGCCTCAACGAAAGCACCGCTCCCTGTGGACAGCCTTCCAAAGTGTGGGTGTAGACCCATTCGCGTTCACAACAACCTGCGGCGGCGACCGACCTGTTGCCATTCCCGAGGTCAGCGGCATTGGATTGGCCCTGTTGGACATCGATGGCGACGGCCACCTTGAAGTCTTCATCGCCAACGGCGCCACGCTTGATGCCCCGGAAGAGGGCCCCGGCTGCAGGCTGTTCACAGCGCCTCCCGACATCACCGACATCACACGCAGGGCGGGCATCGACATCCATCGCTGGGCCACCAGCGCCACGCCCTTCGATCTGGAGGGTGATGGCGATACGGACCTCTACGTCACCTGCATCGGGGCCAATGTCCTGTTGCGCAATGACGACGGCGTATTCACCGACATCACGAATGAAGCCGGCGTTGGCGACGAGGGGTGGGCGACCTGCGCCGCACCTGGTGATGTCAACGGCGACGGGTGGACCGATCTCTACGTCGTGAACTACCTGCACTGGGACTTTGACGCGTCGCTTCCCAAGCCATCGACATTCATGGGCACCGACGTGCTTGCAGGCCCACGTGGTCTGCCTCCACAGCAGGATCGCTTGTACCTGAACAACGGCGACGGCACGTTCACCGATGCCACCGACTCAAGCGGCCTCGCTGCACTTGAACCCAGCTACGGACTCAATGCCGTCATCACGGACTTCACCGGCGATGGACAGCAGGACATTCTGGTGGCCAATGACACGATGGCGAATCTACTGTTGACTCGTGCGGCAGGCGAGGCCTTCACGATGCATGACATCGCATCCGACGTGGGACTGTCGACCAATGCCGACGGCGGTGCGCAGGCCACCATGGGGCTGGCCATTGGCGACGTCAATGGCGACGGCGCGCCGGACGTGTTCTCCACAAACTTCAGCAGCGACACCAACACGCTGCACGTGAGCAATGGATCGGGCTTCTGGTCGGATCGCACGCAGGCGTATGGTCTTGGATTGCAGAGTCGCCCGAATTTGGGCTGGACCACCTTCTTCATGGATCTGGACTGGGACGGTGACGAAGACCTCTTCATTCTGAACGGTCATGTCTATCAGCAGGCCACGATGGAGACCATGGACAGCACGTATGCGCAAACACCGCAACGACTCGACCGTGAGGGCGATCGGTTCATGTTGAAGAAGAGCCGGTCAATGTGGGGAGAGACACCGGCGGTGCATCGCGTTGGTGTCAAGGGCACGCTGGACCTCGACCACAGTGGAGACTTCTTTCTGGCCACTGCTTCACGTAATGGTCCGATCGAGTTGCTCCGGCTGCGAGGACTGGGCAATCGCTCTCCAGGCACCTACCTGCTGGAAGATGATCGACCAGGCATCGGCAATCGCGAGGGCCATGGCGCCCACCTCGAGTTTCATCATGGCACAGAAGTGCACCACCGCTGGATTACCACGAGCAGCCCCTTTCAAGGTGCCGATCCCGCACAGGTCCACGTGTGTCTGGACTGGCCACAAGGCTCGCCCGCCACATGCTTCGTGGACTGGCCCGATGGCCAACGCACCCGACATGACATCAAGCCCAACCAACATGTCACGGTGCTGCGACGAAGTGAAGGCACGCTGATTCCCCCGCTTCCCACGCCCTGAGCAGCGATTCGAGCGGAAGGCTTCGCCATCCGCCGTATCCTGCAGACATGGTTGGAGCCCTGTTGCTTGCCGTTGTCCTCAATGGTCCTGTTCCCTTGGATCAGGTGCTGACCACAGCAGATGTCGCGCTGCTGAATGAAGCGCTCGATCTAGACGACGCACAGCGTCTGGCCATGGCGCAGCTCATTCGCGACTTCGACACTGATGCACGCCATTTGCGGGTGCAGGCCACCGCTGAAGCGCGGAGTGGACCGCTTTGGGACAAGGCTCGAAGTGATGAGACTGCATGGCGAGCCTCAACCGTACTGCTGGCCAGCCTTCGTACGCAACGCAACGAACTGGTGAAACGCCAGAGCGCCGAAGCCGACGCCCCTCTGCCCAGCCAGCAGCACCTTGTGGAACTGCATCGTCTGGTCCAGGAAGCGATCGACACCACACGTTCGCTGGCGAAGCAACACATCGCAGCGCTGCAGGCTGCACGTGAAGGCGCGCCGGATCTGGACGATCGCTTCGCCGAGCAACGCACGCACCTGTTGACAACGCTTGACACCGACATCAGTCTCTTGCTGACAGGTGCTCAACAGACAGCATGGCCCGCCGTACGCCAATCACTGCTTCGAGGCCGACGGCTGCGGCAACTCGACATGCCCGGCGCCGACATCAACGTACGAGCATGGGTCCATCGAGCGGCGGTGTTCAACGATCCCGACGTGCAGCAACTCGTGGGCACCTGGACCACTGAAGTGGACAGCATCCTTGCTCGCATTGACGCACAACAAGCCCTGATTGAGCACGAATCTGAACCAGCACGTGTCGCCGCCGCATGTCGAGAGCGTCTACGGCTGGAGGCGATCATTGCCGATCTGGCCGTTTCGACAGCCGAACAACTGGCAGCCTCGCACGACGACCTGACTGCGCTTGCTGCATGGGCAACGCACCGCGCTTTTCCAGCGAGTCATGCACGGACCACGCTGCATCAACTTGAGAGAGCCTCACGCACCGGCGACGACACCGAGTTGGCTGCCGAAGCGGCCATCGTGCTGGAGCGCTACCGTGTCGCCCGAAGCGAAGTGCTTGCTGATTGGCTGGAAGCCGAACGGCGCATCGGTTTGAACTACTTCAATAGGACCTGTGCCGGCACAGACATCAGCGACGCTGAGGCGCAAGCCTTGGTAGAGCTCTCAGGCACATTCCAAACCGCCCGATTCACGCTGATCAACCGCTACCTGAAGGAACTACAACGAAAGATTCCGCCGGCACGCATCGAACGAGCCTTGCCGGGGATCAAGCTTCCATCGTTGCGTTGATGCCGTCGGTCCAACATCGATACCAGTTGACCCAGGCGCGAACGCCATCTTCGACCGTCGTGTCGGGCGTGTAGCCCACAGCCTGCTGCAGTTGTGTGATGTCTGCCCACGAGTCCTCGATGTCTCCTGGTTGCATGGGCTGTAAGTCCCGAATGGCCGTAACGCCCAACTCGGCTTCAAGCAGGTCGACGAATCGCAGCAGGTCCACACCTTCGCCGCGGCCGATGTTGAACACACGCCACGGGGCGGTGCTGGCAGCGGCGTCGTCCAGCAGGCCTTCATCCGCCGACGCCGTCGGCGGCTGCGACAGCACACGCACGACGCCTTCGGCGATGTCCCCGACGTATGTGAAGTCCCGGGCGTGTCGGCCGTGATTAAAGATCGGCACGGCTTCACCGGCAAGCATGGCCCGCGTGAAGATCGCCAATGCCGAGTCAGGCCTCCCCCACGGCCCGTACACGTTGAAGAACCGCAGCCCCGTGGTCGGCATATCGTGCAGTGTGCTGTAGACGTGCGCCATGAGTTCATTCGAGCGCTTGGTGGCGCCGTAGAGCGTCAGTGGATGCCCTGCAGTCTGCGAGGTCGACGCTGGCAGCGGCCGCTCGGCGCCGTAGACGCTGGCGCTGGACGCATACACCAGGTGTTCAACGCCCACTGAGCAGCAGCCTTCAAGCACGTTCAAGAAGCCGGCGATGTTGGTCTGCAGGAAGCCGTGTGGTGCGTCGATCGAACGCCGCACACCTGACTCCGCTGCCAGATGCACGACGCGATCTGGTTGCGTGCATTCGAAGAGCGCTCCCATGGCGTCAGCGTCGGTGCAGTCGAGTTCCACGAGTTCGAAAGCGTCGTGCTTGCGAAGTTCCGCGGCACGCGCCTGTTTGAGCGCCGGGTCGTACTCGTCGCTGAAGTTGTCGATGCCCACAACACGCGTGCCGTCCTGCAGGAGCTGTGTGGCGACATGCATGCCGATGAATCCGGCGGCGCCGGTCAGAAGCACGGTCATGAGCCGGCCGCCTGCTTGATTGGATCTTCTCGCGCCGTAAACATGAGTAGCAGCACAACCCCCATCATGACAGCTGCTTCGAATTGACCTGAGTTGAATGTCACATTCATCACGCCGAATACAACGGTCATCACGGCGGCACTCCATGCCAGTGGCACCCAGCTCGGATTAAGGCGTTGAGAGAGGCCCACGGCTGCACCAATGACGAGGACTATGTTCAGGCCATACAACAGCACACCCACGCCGCCCAACTCCACAAAGCTGCTCACCCAGCTGCTGTGCATATCGAGGCCGGTGAAGTGACCTTGTGGATCATGCGCTCGCAACGCAACCATGGACTCATGTTGATCCGTGACCATCGGACCACTGCCCAGACCCCATCCAACAACTGGCCGCTGGAGACCTGCATCGGTCCCGGCCGACCATAGAGCCCACCGGATACTGGCCGAAGACACCTGATCAGTACCGGCGACCGCTTCCGGGACACTTTGAATGGCCTTGCGGATATAACGCGCCGGATCAAGATCAGTCGAAACGACGACAACACTCAACAGTATGAGCCCCAAGCCAAGCACTGCACCGGTGACTTTGCGGTCAACACCAGCACCAAAGATGAGCAGTGCCGGGAACAGGCCGACAAGCCCCACCATCCCAGTTCGACTTCCAGACAAAAATAACCCCAGCATGGCTATCAAACCCAGAGTGATCCGCCAGATGGTGGACAGTGCCAGC
>Ga0315336_1002802_pt1 | contig 25300 bp, 24 predicted proteins | sample ASW5metaG_FD_204512 | JGI IMG/M metagenome (GOLD analysis project Ga0315336, IMG submission 204512) | Ammonia-oxidizing marine archaeal communities from Monterey Bay, California, United States - ASW #5 | ecosystem: Environmental > Aquatic > Marine > Intertidal zone | place: USA: California... | reverse complement strand
GTTTTCATAGACGCTTGTTCGACTTCTGCAAATCGAGCACGTTGCTGTTCATACTCTTCATATCCAATCCATGTAAGGGTGGACTCTTTTGAATTGTCAATGCCAAGTTCACTTTCTGGTTTCTCGACACGTGGTGTTTCAATATGCGTCGCTTTAGCTGGCGGAAGGTGCGTCATTGGTGGTTTTTTTGAATACACAATTGGCAGAACCAAAAGATGCAAACCAATCGATAACGTCAGCGCAACAAGAATAGCGATGTTTTTACGGAGCACCATCGAGTGTCTCCTCTTGCTTGGGTGCCCCAACTAAAAATATTTCTAGCCCCTCATGTCGCAATGTATCCCACGTTCCAGTGAGTAGGGGGCCACGGTCAACCGTCGCTTCACCATCTTCAACCACAACATAAATGACTCCTTCTGGCTCATCCTCTAACTCTTTAGAGACCGCAAGCGCGACACCATCTAAATCGACGATTGTTTTATTGACATAAATGTTTCCGTCAACTGCAATCGTGACGGAAATGGAAGGCCGAGGTTCCGCGGGTGTGCCCGAGACGTACGATTCAAGTGGAACGGGAAGGACTTCTGCTCGCACCATCAATACCATTGCATAAATAAAGAATGTCAACAGTAGAAACACTACGTCGATGAGTGGCATCATCTCAACGCGAGTTTCATGTTCACTGCGACGAAGGGGTCGCATCCACTATTCCTCGAACGTAAGACTTGCAAGAGCAACTGGGGTATTTTCAATAAACTCAAAAACTTGATCAAGTCCTGTCGCGAGCATTGTTGACCAAATCGTATCAGAGATATTGCAAATAATCATTCTGCGATCTTTCGCCTTGAGACTCTTTTTGATCTCAATCATCGCACCAAGATTCGATGAGTTTAAATTTGTTACATTTTGCAAATCAATTACAGCGTGTGGGACCGAAGCACCTTCCTTTTGCAATTTCAGCAGAAAAGCGTCGGTGTCTTCTGAAAAATCGGGCTCGTTCAGAAGTTCAAGAATAACAATGTCATCGTTCCATTGGTTTAACGTCATACTGCAAGGATACCGTATTTGTTAAAGGGTTGGAATCAAGAAGTGGTCGATATTTCTGCTTCGGCTGGCGCATCTATTGCTTCAATCTTCGCGGCAGCGATAAGACGATCGCCATCTTTCAAGTTTACGACTCGAACACCCTTGGTATTTCGCCCAATGGCGCGAATATCACTTGCAGCGATTCGTACAAGCATGCCATTTGCGGTAATGAACATCAAACTGTCGGTATCACGAACAGCACGAATATCAGCAACAAGACCATTGCGATCACCGGTTTTAATATCCCTGCGACCCTTACCGCCACGCGATTGTGCTCTTGTGGAGCCATCTTCACTATGGACAAGATAATCCAGCATTGGAGTTCGTTTTCCAAAACCATTTTCAGTCATTGTCATTAAGTCAGCATCGTCTTCAGCGAGAACAGCACCAACTACAAGGTCGCCATCAGCGAGGTTGATGCCCTTTACTCCGGCAGCTGTTCGACCCATGAGACGAGCGTCATTTTCGTCAAACCGAATGGACATGCCTTGCGTTGTACCCATCAGGACATGACACTTGCCATCTGTTTTAATGACATCCACGAGTGTGTCGCCATCGTTCAATTTAATCGCATGGATACCGCCGCTGTTTACATTTCGGTATTCGGCAACGGCAGTTCGTTTAATTCGGCCCATCGAAGTTGCAAAAACAAGGTTATCTTGGCATGTTTCAAAATCTTTGATGTTCCGGAAGGTCACAATGTTCTCACCCTCTTTGAGTTTTAAGAGATTCACAATTGCCCGACCTCGGCTCGTCCTTGTCGCTTCAGGAATCTGGTACACCTTTAACTTAAAGACCCTGCCAGTATCCGTGAAGCATAACAAATCATCATGGGTTGATGCTACAAAGATGTGTTCGATAAAGTCATCTTCTTTTGTTTCGCCACCTTTAATGCCCCGTCCACCGCGACCCTGTTCACGGAAGGTATCGATTGGTAATCGCTTGACGTAACCGTGATGTGAAATGGTGACGCAGACATCGTGTTCAGGAATAAGCGCACCATAATCGTATTCATCCTCTTCGCTTTCGATGAACCCAGTCAAACGGTCTGTCGCGTATTTTTCTTTCAGTTCGATGCAGTCTTCACGAATGATGTCAAAAACAAGATTTTCGTCAGCAAGGATGGCGTTGTAGTCATCAATTTTCTCAAGAAGTTCGGCATACTCACTCGTGAGCTTTTCAATTTCAAGACCAACGAGTTGAATCAACCGCAAGGCGCCAATGGCATCAGCTTGAAGTTTAGAAAGTGAAACACCATCTTTGGCAGTTTCGATCAATCGCTTTGCGATGAATTTTGCATACTCATGGTTTTCAGGAATGCAAAATTCACGAGTCATTAATTTCTCAATCGCTTCTTCGCGTGTTTGGCTTGCTCGAATGAGTGCGATGACTTCATCGATATCGCACACCGCGTATATAAGACCTTCAAGACGATGCGCCGCTTTACTTGCTTCGCGAAGTAAAAATTCAGTCCGTCTTCGAACAACTTCTTGCCGGTGACTAACCCAACAATCAATCAAGCCCCGAACACCTAAGGTTTGTGGTCTGCCATTAACAAGTGCAATGTTAATGACGGATACGGTCGATTGCAGTGGTGTGAATTTATAAAGTTGGCGTTCTACGACATCTGGGTCAGCACCTCGTTTAAGGTAGACCACAATTCGCGTCCGCCATTTTTTACCCGAGAAGTTTTTGATGTCGGAGATGTCAGTAATACGCCCGTTCTTTGCACAATCTACAATCTTTTCAATCAAGTTGTTTTGAACGAGTTGGTATGGAATTTCATCAATGACTATCGCTTCGCGTTTGCCGATGGTCTCGTGGTGTACTTTGCCACGAACCTGTAATTTGCCACGTCCAGTGGCATAAGCGTCCACTAACCCTTGTTTGCCAACGACAAGACCACCAGTTGGAAAGTCGGGACCCTTTACGATTTCAAGGAGTTCAGGAAGACCAATATCGGGGGTGTTGATGGTTGCGATGATTGCATCACAAATTTCACCAACGTTATGCGGAGGCATCGAGCAAGACATTCCCACCGCGATACCACTTGAACCGTTAACAAGTAAGTTCGGAAACTTACCCGGAAGAACGGTTGGTTCTTGGCGCGTTTCGTCATAGTTTGGTTTGAAGTCAACGGTTCCAAGTTTAATATCATCGAGCATTGAAACTGCCGCGTGTGTCATTCTTGCTTCGGTGTACCGCATTGCAGCCGGTGGGTCACCATCGATGGAACCAAAGTTTCCTTGCTTGTTGACAAGCATGACGCGCATCTTCCAGTTTTGTCCCATGTTTACAAGGGTTGGATAGATGACCGCTTCACCGTGGGGGTGATAGTTACCCGAAGTATCGCCAGCGATTTTTGCGCACTTACGATGTTTACGACCGGGCGATAAATTCAAGTCGTGCATCGCGACAAGGATGCGACGTTGCGATGGTTTTAATCCATCTCGCACATCGGGGAGCGCTCGATCCATGATTGTAGACATCGCATACGTCAAGTAGCTATCATGCAATTCACGTTCGATAAGTTGATCAACAACGTTCCCTATGTTGCTTACAACTTCGTCATTTGTCTCATCTGGATTCTGTTTTTGTTCGTCGCTCATGGTCTTTTTTTCGGAACGATTATTGTACCAGAATGAGGCACTTTAAAGGGTTCAAGAAGAGCTGCTTGAGGGAACCTTTAGGAGCAGTAAATACTCACTATTTCCACTCCCTTTTTTACTTGACTTTTTGCCTTTTATGGGTGAGATTGTCTTGCCTATAATTTCGACATCAAATAAAGCACACACTTTTTTCACTCGTTCTAAGACAAGTTGCACCGCCTCTTCCGAAAGACCTTTGGCGACAGATTCACAGCGTTTTTCTGACTCAGTGAGTTCGTAATGTGGTTTCACAAGCGTGATGATGTGCCCACATTGAAGCCACTTAAGGCCTGCAGGTAGCGCGAGTTTTTGCGGTGTCCAACCAAGATCGACGGTAACCAAATCGACGTGCGCGGGAGGTTCAATATGCAGTGCATTTGTCCGTTCAAGAGTCACGACTCGCGGGTCGCTTCGCAGCTTCCAAGCGAGGGTGCCATACCCAGTATCAACTGCGTGTACATGCGATGCACCGCGTTGCAATAAACAATCGGTGAAGCCACCGACATTACATCCCAAATCTGCGCACGTTAAACCTGTAACGTCGAAGTTAAATGTTTGAAGTGCGTGTTCAAGTTTTAAACCCGCCCTTGAAACAAAGGGCGATTCACTCATTTGCAACGCCAACAAGTGCAATGCCAGCAGCATTTGCTGCGTCAATCACAGCGGGGGCGTCAAGTAAAATCACTCGCCCTGTTCCAACCGCAATACATGAGCAACCGGCTTTTGCAACCTGTTCAATTGTTTTAATGCCAATCGAAGGCACATCTGCGCGCATATCATGGTCATTTGCAGCGGTCTTCAGTAATGTCCAACCATTTTTTTTGCAGAGTGTTCCAGCACGTTCGATGAGTGCCTGCGTGCCTTCAATTGCTTCAACTGCGAGCACATCTCCATCTCGAACCGCAATCGATTGACCAATATGAAGTGAAGCACTTTGCGTCAGAAGTGGCCAACCAAAGTGTATGTCGCTTTGTTGTTTCGCACTTGGCGAAACGGTGCCAAGGACGCCGTTTCCTGCAAGGTGATCTGAGATGTGCGTGGTTGAATCGATAAGGGTGACTCCTGATTTTTGCAATTCATCTGCAATTGCACCAAGAACTGTAGCATCCCTTCGGTCATGTCGCAGGCGCCGGTACCAAAGGAGGAGCGATGTGACATCTGGCATCAAGCGAAGGATAGTAAACGGGTCATGCATGACTGTTTTGCCAACACCTCCAACCATCACGGTGTCATGGGCACCCCATTTTTTCAGAAGGCGCACCCATTTGCCGATGCGTGCCATACCTGCGTACTTAAAAGTATCGCATTCCGCGGCGAGTTCCGGTACACACTGCCCACGTAAACCAACGCAACAGACTTGGAAACCAGAAGCGCGAGCACTCCTCGCAACAATGATTGGCAAAATGCCATTCCCCGCAATCATTCCAAGTATTGGCTTTTCATTCGTCATTGAAAGCATTATATCTATCAAACAGGTGTGACTGTCACTGTTTCCTATCCGTGCATCGGAAGGATGTCCTCGGGGGAAGGTTGAAAAACTTTGGTCGTTGTAATGTGGTCAAGCACCTTTTTAGGGCACGCATGAATGTAAATGAGTTTGTGCACAGCATCGCGAATAAATTTTTGATCGATGCCGTGATCAAGCATCGCAATCAATGGGTCAAAATAACCGTCAATGTTGACAATCCCAATCGGTTTCGAATGATCGCCAAGTTGTCGACCAACAAGCACTTCAAACATTTCTTCGTATGTCCCAACCCCGCCCGGTAAAACCAAAAACGCATCTCCGCGTTCCAACATCACCGTGCGACGCTCTTGCATCGTATCCACCACAATCAACTCATCGCATGCTTCGTTCGCTTGTTCATGACCAACAAGTTTGTGCGTAATTACACCCACAACTCTCGCACTATGTTTCGCTGCACTCGTTGCCACCTCGCCCATCAACCCAATTCGCCCACCGCCATACACAAGCGTTAATTCTTTTTCGCCAAGTCCTTTGCCAACAAGTTCAGCGGATTCGTGATACGTCGCATCCAATTGCGTCGAAGAACCGCAGTACACCGTAACCGCATTCATTCGCCACTTCTCGATTTTTTGATTGCATCAAGCACCTGGTTTACCGTGTAATAATCACCACGGAAATCTTCTTCGCCATCTGGGCCAATGATGATGAGCAGTGGTATACGAAGCCCACCAACGTCATTAAGTAAAGCATTCCCAGAAACATTGTTCCCCGTTAAATCGACTTTAACCGGCGTGACATCTTCTGCTTCAAACGCTTTAACCACTCTTGGGCTATGCAGCACCGTGCTTTCAAGCAATTTGCAATTCAAGCACCACTCCGCTGTGAATTCAATCACTAAAACGTCGCCTTCTGCGAGTTTTTCTTTTACTAACTCGGGAGTGTAATATTCCCAATCAATTGGGCCATTTTCGGTCAACCTGTTTCCTACCATCGCTGCGCTTGTCGCAATTAGCAAACCGAGCACTATAAAAATGACCCGCGGGATCATTCTTTTAGCGATACGTAGTGTTCGCCAAGCAAGCCACAAACCAGCGGAAGCAACACATGCAGCGACAATCCACAAATACAACCGCGATGGTGGGGCGCCCTCTTGTTGCATCACACCACTTAAGCCCACCCCAATGAAGTATGCGGCTGCAGCAAGCATGAGCAATCCCATGACTTGTTTAATGACTTCACTCGCTGCTCCAACACGAGGCATTTTGTTCACAAGGTGCGGGAATGCAGCAAGAACCAGATAAGGAGCAGCCATGCCAAAACCAATTGACCCAAACACAGTCAACGTGAGTACAGCAGATTGCGTGGCTGCCCAAGCAGCCGCAGCGCCCATAAATGGAGCAGTACATGGCGTAGAAAGAACCGCTGTCATCACACCAAACATGAACGAGCCAAACCATGAATCTTGTTTAGGGTTGACTTTGTATACAACGTTTGGAAGTCGAATTGAAAAGAGCCCGCCCATTCCGATTGCCATCACGCCAATGAATGCGCCGAGAATAATAGTGAATGAAGGATATTGAAACAATTGGTTGATTGCGGTAAATCCAGCAATAAGCGCAATTGCAACGCCAAGCCCAAGCCAAAGTGCCATCACCCCGAGCATCATCCAAATACCAAGAGTAAATGTTTCTCTTCGATTTCCCGCGTGAGCACTAAGACCCATAATTTTAATTGGGATCACTGGAAGGACGCAAGGTGTTAAGTTCAAAAGGAACCCGCCACTAGCAGCCACAAGTAACAGTAATAACAATCCCATTGGGCCAGCAGTGTCTAATGAAAACTGAATACCGAATGCATCGAATTCAATTTTATTGTTCTGGGGTGCTTCAATTCCCGCGTGAATTTTTGAAAACACCGCGCTATCGAACCCCGAAAATGTTTCAGACGGTTTACTCGTACTAGCGCTAGGAGGACTTACAATGTTGAGGCGAACAGTCGTACCGTACTCATCCCACACGGTACCCATGTCGGGAGTTGGTGTCGGCTGTAAACAAGATAGTTCATCACACGTTTGAAAAACGGGTCGCACAATAAAACTGGTTTCGCCTAATGGTGCATCAACCGAAACAGTAATCGGAACATAGATGACTGCCTTCCCGTCGAATACACCGTAGTCAACAGGTTCACCTAAGAATCCAACTTCCACAACGATGGTCTTTGGCCACTGCGTATAACCATCGTGAATTTCGATTGGGGAACCCTTCGGAACCTCAAATTGAAGTGATGTCGCGATGTAATCCTCGGCGTCGCCAAGCGATTCTGGCACTTGCGGGTTATTGGTATGGGAGTGCCAGTGCTCTTCGTGCTGAAGAATGACCGCAAGAATGGCATCGCCACCAGGGGTGACCGCATTTGGGGTGACTTCGACTGAAACGGAAACTTTATCCCTAGAATCGCGAAAAACTCCCGGCTGAGCAAAAGAAAGCGATACTATAAAGAGGCATAATAGGGTTAAAAATGACGTTTTTAGAGATTTCATCGAGAGATTGCTCATCCTATGCGATTGGAGCGAGTTGCGTTCTTGCCTTGGTGGGAATACCCTGTACCGTTTCCCCGCCATTAGCGTAAATGGCACAGTGTTTAAGAGGAGTGTAGTAATGATCCAACGAGGATTTTTACAACTTATTTCCAGCTATGACTGCTAATTGCAGTCATCCCGTGGCGCTGAACCCTCACCAAGGAGGTTCAGTCGTGCTGTAAGTGTTTTGCTTACATCACGAATCGTGCATATTGCACATCCAACCCCATAGAAGGTTGGGCCACGGTACGCATTGCGTCCCGTTTTTTATTTCAAACAATCAAACATCACAACAACTGAATCAGGATAGAGAAACAGAATGAACAAAGAAACAATCGAAATCATCGACACCATCGCAAAACAGCGAAAAATTGAGAAGAGTGTCATCATCGCAGACCTCGAGCAAGCGATGGTGAGTGCAGCACGGAAACATTTCAACTCACTTGATACCGAGGAGTTTTCATGCAATATGGATTTACTCACTGGTGAAATTACAATCTGGCGACACCTTGATGAAGGTGCAGTAGAGATTCCCCTAGAAGAACTTGGTCGAATTCCCGCTCAAACTGCAAAACAAGTCATGATTCAGCGATTCCGCGAAGATGAACGCACTGGTATTTTCGATGAATACATTGATAAAGCAGGTGAACTTACAACAGGAGTGTGTAGTCGCTACGAAGGTGGTTCACTCATCGTCCAACTCGACAAACTTGGTCGTGTTGAGGGATTTATGCCACGCTCTGAGCAAATTCCAGGAGAACAATTTAGACCCGGCGACCGAGTACGTTGTTTTATTCTTGATGTTCGCGACACAGGAAGCCAAGTGAAAATTGTATTGTCACGAAGCCATCCAGATTTCATCCGTCGCTTGTTTGAAGCTGAAGTTCCAGAAGTGCAAGAGCGCGTCATCGAAATTCACGCAATGTCACGCGAACCCGGATTCAGAACAAAAATTGCAGTAACGTCAAATGATTCAAAAGTTGATCCCGTTGGCGCATGTGTTGGTGTTCGTGGTAGTCGAATTCGAAACATCGTTGAAGAACTTGGTGGCGAAAAAATCGACATTGTTCGTTGGAACGAATCAAGCCAAGTACTCATCTCCAATGCACTCAAGCCCGCTGAAGTCGACGAAGTAAGTCTTTGCTTTGAACTTGGCCGTGCAACTATTATTGTTCGGGATGACCAACTTTCACTTGCAATTGGACGGCGAGGTCAAAATGTTCGCCTCGCAGCACGATTGACTGGCTGGGATATTGACATCTTGACACCTGAAGAATATCAGAAGGGTCTTGAAATCTTGTGGGATGCACTTAAACCAATTGATGGTGTGTCTGAGGAAATGCTCGACCGTATGGCAGCAATGGGAATCATTAGCATCTTTGATGTTGAAGAAATTGGCAGAAATGTACTGGAAGAAGACTTAGAATTCTCCAAACAAGTTGCCGACCGATGCATCGATCGTTCGATTATCCGCTCCAAAGAAGTGACCATTGAACAAGAAGAAGCGAAAGCAGCTGAAGAAGCGAAACGTGTCGAAGAAGAAGCCGCTGCAGCTGCAGTGCTTGATGTTGAAATAGATGAAGCGACTGAAGCAGTTGCAGATTCCATCTTAGATTTTACCGAGGACGAAGCCCCCACCCCAGCCCCCGAAGAAGCAGCCTCCGAAGAAGCAGTCCCCGAAGAAGTAGCCGTAGAAAAAACCCCCGAACCTGTAACAGATGAAAGTAGTGAGTAATCAATTTATTGATTATGGAGAACACCCGTGGCTAAAAAAGCAGTGAAAACAAGAGTTCACCACGTTGCAAAGAAGATAGGTGTCGGTTCAAAAGACATCATCGAGAAATGCACAAGTGAGGGCATTCCTGATGTTACAGGTCACATGTCCGCAATTTCTGCAGGTCTTGAAGCGACCATTGTTGAGTGGTTTAGTGAGGAAAGTGCTAAATCATCCTCGGCAGTTGAAACAGCGAAGAAGGTAAACGTTACGAAGGCGAAAGCACGCGCAAAAAAGAAGTCCAAAAAGAAAACGACGAAGAAAGAAACAAAAAAGGCAAGTGCAAAGAAGGGCGAGTCCTCAGCAAAAGAGCAAACTGACGAGCCAGTAGCTCCAGCGGGTCGCAAGATGGAAACACCCACAAAAGCGAAAATGTCAGGGCCTCGAGTGATTCGCATTGAAAAGCCTGAACCCGAACCCAAGCCAAGGCCTCCGCGTCGCCAACCTGGGCCTGCACCTCGTGGTGGCTCGGGCGTCACGATGCCCCAGCAAGCACCTCCACCTGAACAAGATGCGAGTCGAGGTTCACGAAGAAACAAGCGACGAACAACTACCCCAGCAGGTGGTCGGCAGGGTGAACGAGGATCAAAAAATCCAGCTCCAACACAAGATCGCGGTGATACGAATTGGCGTAAACAAGATTTACTTGAACGCGAAAATCGTTTGCGACGAAGCGGTGGATTCTTCAGACAAGCTCGCCGTGACAGTCAGAAACGAACAGATAAACCCGCTTCAAAAGCAAAAACACTAAAACAAACCGGCGGAAAGATTCATGTTTCTGAACCTATTTTCATCAAAGAACTTTCAGCTGCAACTGGAGTGAAAGCAAAAGACATTTTGAGAAAACTGTTACTTCTTGAAGTTGAGGCAACCGTGAATGACAAAATAGAAACGGACCTTGCTCTTGAAATGATGCTGGAATGGGGTATCGAACTCGATGTGAGTGCAGAACAAACTGCAGAAGCAAAAATTGCTGAAACATTTACAAAACGAGAAGCAGTCGATGAACAACCTCGGTCACCCGTGGTAACTATTCTTGGTCACGTGGATCACGGCAAAACTTCCCTTCTTGACCGAATCAGAAGCGCAAATGTAGCGGATGGTGAAGCGGGTGGTATTACTCAAGCAACGAGCGCGTTTAGAGTTCCTGTTAAGGCGGGTGAAGAAGAACGACTCGTTACCTTTATTGACACCCCCGGGCACGAAGCATTTACTGAAATGCGTGCAAGGGGTGCACAAGTCACGGACATCGTAGTCTTAGTTGTAGCAGCGGATGACGGCGTTATGCCACAAACGATTGAATCAATTAATCATGCAAAAAGTGCAGAAGTGCCAATTGTTGTTGCACTGAATAAGATTGATAAACAAAACGCAACCGAAGAAAACATTCAACGAATTCTTGGTCAACTTGCAGAACATGAGTTGAATCCAGTGGATTGGGGTGGTTCAACCGAAGTCATTCGCACGAGTGCAATTGAAAATACAGGCATCCAAGATTTACTTGAAATTTTAGATTATCAAGCGGAACTCCTTGAATTGAAAGCGGATTTTGGTGGTGAAGCCGAAGGCTCAGTTATTGAAGCGCATGTTGCTGAAGGCAAAGGGCCTGTTGCAAACATCCTTGTGCAACAAGGGTGCCTGAAGAAGGGCGACTTCATTGTTGCGGGTCGAGGATACGGACGAATTCGCGCACTGATTAATGAGCGTGATGAGCAAGTAGATGAAGCAACAGCTTCGATGCCACTTTCAATTCTTGGGCTTAGCGAAGTTCCAAATGCTGGCGATAAATTTTATATCGTTAAATCTCTGAAGGCAGCAGAAGCGGCTTCCAAAGAACGTATCCAACAAGAACGCCAAGCAGACCTCGCTGTCGAAAAAGTGACCCTCGATAATATCTTTGATCAAATGAAATCGGCAGAGATTCGCGAACTTCCAGTTATTGTCAAGGGCGATGTTCAAGGGTCAATTGAAACACTTCGAAGCACGATCGGAAAAATTGGTAACGATGAAGCAAAAATTGCAATTAAGCACAGCGGAGTCGGCGGGGTCAATGAATCAGATGTAAACCTTGCCGAGGCAAGTGGCGGCATCATTGTTGGCTTTAACGTGACAAGTTCTGCCAAGGCAAGACGCCTCGCTGAACAAAAGGGTATCGAAATTCGGTATTACGATGTCATTTACGATTTGATTGATGATCTCACAAAAGCCCTTGAAGGTCTTCTTGATCCAGAAATTAAACTTGAAGTGCTTGGGCATGCTGAAGTTCGTGATGTATTTAAGATTTCGAAAACTGGCATGATTGCTGGTTGCTACGTCACTGACGGAACAATCGAACGGCATCAACAAATTCGTGTTACTCGCGATGGCATTGTTGTCGAAGCAGACCGCCGCCTCGACCAACTCAAACGCTTTAAAGATGATGCTAAAGAAGTTAAGTCAGGTCAAGAATGTGGCATGAATATCGATGGGTACAACGATATTAAAGTTGGCGATGTTATCGAATGCTATAAATCGTTGGAGGTAAAGCGAACGCTTTAGTCGCACTATGACGCAGCGAACAGATCAAGTTGCTTCAACGCTAAAAAGAGCCACCCAAGAGGTTTTATCTCGTGGCCTCGCTGACCCACGCGTGCAAGGATTAATCACAGTGACTCGTGTCGATGTCAGCGAAGACCTTGCGAATGCAATACTTTATTGCACTGTTACCCCACACGAACACGAAGAGTTATCGATGCACGGTTTAAAATCTGCAGCCAAGTGGGTTCGAAGGCAAGTTGCAGACAATGTGCGATTTCGCAGAATGCCACAGTTTAGATTTAAGATAGATGAACAACTCATCAAGCAACAAGAAGTTCTTGCAAGCATTGCTGAAGCAATGGAAGAAGATGAAAGAAGAGCACAAAAGAAGGAAAATTGAGTGAAAAACGCAACCGAATTTGCTAATAAGTTCAAAAAATTTCGCCGCAGCCTACCCTCAGTAGATGTTTCAACAAGAGAGCATGGAGCGATTGGTGAAGTGATTTATGCTCACATGCTTTGGAACGCCGCTTCAAAGCAAGCAACAGCAGCATACAAAAAATTAATTGATGCAGCAGTTGATTTGAACGATCTTCGAATGAACCACATTCATGAAACAGTGAAACTCATTGGAGATTCCTACCCACAAGCAACCGAACGAGCAAACCGATTGAAGTGTGTTCTAAACGCAATTTATAAACGAGAACACGGAATGCATGTCTCAAGCCTCGATGGTGCTGGCAAACGAGATGTTCGTGAATACTTCGAAACACTTGATGGAATTACCCCCTTTGTGAGCAATAGAGTTATCGCTATTTGTTACGACGTAGCGGCTGTACCAGTAGACGATCGAACTCTTGCTGTGATGATTGCAAACGAATTAGTCCATGAAACCTCGAGCCTCACCGAAACAGCTTCTTGGCTTGGTCGGCAGGTGAAAGCAACAGAAGTCTGCGAAGTACATGTTTGTCTTCATGCTTGGGTTGAAACTCAACCAACACCAAAGCGTACTCCTAAGAAAAAGAAAACAGCAACAAAATCGGTTGAGACGAAGCCCACTGCAAAGAAAAAAGTCACACCGAAGAAATCGACTAAAAAAACGGTAGCAAAGAAAAAAATCGCTAAGAAAAAAGTTGCAAAAAAGAAAGTTTCAAAGAAAAAAGTTGCAAAAAAGAAAGTTTCAAAGAAAAAAGTTGCAAAAAAGAAAGTAACAAAGAAAAAAGTCGCAAAAAAGAAACGCAAGAAGAAAAAGGCGACTGATAAGAAGTGAAGCGGTGCTGGACACTTCTGGTTATGCTTAGCACGTCATGCGTGGTTCACGCTGACTATCGTTATCTACAAGAACAATTCGAAACCATTGCTGGCGAGACTAAAGAGTCTCCTAATACTCCAGCAGTTCGGCAAGCAGCCAAAGAATATATCATTGGTCGACAACTCGCAGCATCCGACCAACACATGCCAGCGATTGCACACTTCAGGCGGTCAGCTGAACTCGACGCCAAATCACCCGCCCCATGGGTCGGTATGGCAATTTCACTTAGCGCAGTTGGAAGGCGGGCAACCGCAATGGCCGCTTGGAATGAAGTTATAAGTCGAGATGAGAATAACGTGGATGCACTTCTTATTCTTGGCCTAGATGCTGCAAGAATGGGAGAGGTAGAAAAGGGAAAACAATATCTTGCGAAACATTGGTTGGCGCAAGAAGCGATACCAGTTGAAATTCTTCTTCGGCTCGCTGCTTTGTTAACCGTATTCGAATCCGACCAAGAGATAGTTGATGCATTACAAGAAACGGTTGAAATTGTTGTCAAAGAAGCAATGTTTGATTTGACACCTGAAGCAAGTGTGCCGACTTGGCTTGGCATCTTTCAACAACTTGTTGATTTAAATGCAGAACAAATCGCTATTCGACTTCTTTCGCAAGCCACTCCAAGGGTAGAGGACAAGGAACTTGGCACATTATTAACCGTATTACCTGTTCTTGAAGAGAGCACGGGAGGGGATGGTTCAATCACACAAGGCATTTATGAAGAAGTTGCGTTGCACCAACGAATTCCCCTTGCACCTCGTTGGCACGAACCCGTTTCATTATCTGAGGCACTTTCCATTGCTGCCCAATCGATGTCGATTATCGGTGAAGAGACCGCTGGCCCTGTTCGGCTGTACAACGCCTCTCTAAAACTTAACCCAACAAATGCACTCGCGATGAACAATTTGGCTTGGATGTTACTTCAGCGAGATGGACCAACCCAAGAAGTACGCCGTCTTTGCGAACGAGCAATTAAACTTGACCCAAACGCATCTTATATTATGGATACAGTTGGTTGGTTCTATGTTTTGCAAGGGAGCGTTGATAAAGCAATCCCACTTTTGCAGGCATCTTTACAAGCATCAAACCCGCCAAGCGCGGAGACATACGATCATTTGGGCGACGCTCTCTGGATTTCAGGGGAACAAGAAGGGGCAATTCAAGCGTGGCAAACCGCGTCATCTATTATTAACGAAAATGGATATCGCCAGAGCATTCTCGAGGGATACTTAAGAATGGCACATTCGGTTTGGGGCATCTCAGTAGTCACGCCCGAAGCACTGTATGATTTTGAGTTGGGCGCATTAACTCGCCGATTAGATGACAAACTTACTGCAATACGAGCAGGCCGTTCGCCCGAGCTAAATCTTGCAGTAAAAACGAATGGAGTACATTGATATGGCTGGTCATAGTAAGTGGGCCAATATTAAACACCGAAAGGCGAGGCAAGACGCTGTTAAAGGTAAAGCGTGGTCGAAATGCAGTCGCGCAATTATGGTCGCAGTTAAAAATGGCGGACCTGATTCCGAAACAAACTTGACCCTTCGATATGCCATTGAAGACGCGAAGTCTGTCAATATGGCCAAAGACACCATTGAAAAAGCGATTAAAAAAGCAAGTGGTGAAGGCGAAGAAGGCATCACGTACGAGGAAGTTCGGTATGAAGGGTACGGTCCAAGCGGAATAGCAATTATTGTTGACGTGTTAACAGACAACGTTAATCGAACTGCGCCTGAAATGAGGAAACTATTTGAGAAGGGCAACGGAAATCTCGCGAAGCCCGGTTCAGTTGCTTTTGGTTTTTCAAGTACTGGTGTCATTTTGATAGAAGAATCGAATACCACCGAAGAACAGTTGATGGAAGTTGCACTTGAATCAGGTGCGAGTGATATTGTTCAAAGTGATGGGCTTTTTGAAGTCACGTGTGAACCAGCGGATTATTTAGAGTTGCGAAAAGCAATTGAAACGGCTGAAATTCCGATGGCATCCTCTGAACTTACAATGATCCCGGCATCTCAAGTTTCATGTGACGTTGAGCTTGGAGCAAAGATGCTTCGCATGATTGAAGCTTTCGAAGATCATGATGATGTGCAAAATGTGTACTCCAATGCGGATATTCCCGAAGAGGCAATGGAAGAATGATTCGTTGCTTAGTATTTTTGCTCCTTCTTTTTCCCCTTGTGAGCTGTTCAGTCCCTACGAAGCAATGGGCAGGTGAGAACAAAGATTATTTATGGACTGCTATGATAGCGGCGGCGAGTACGCCAGATTATTCATCTAAAGATTCACGAAAACGTTGGATTGTGATTGAAAACGATGTCGATGTGAATGACCAACTTGGACGAATTGTTGTTCGAAGAAAACTCTCCCGGTCATTAAAGTTAGCAAGGCAAAATGAACAAATTGATCATCGAGAATGGTTTTTTGTCATCAAATTATTGCCAAAGAATCCACCAACCGTGACGTTTGATACGACTGAGAGCCAACTCGTCCCAGTTCGTTTGCAGGATGAAGCAAACCGCTACTTTATGCAGGTTGATGCTTTGTTGCATCCATTGAGCCAGGGTTCAAACTGAGTGAGCTCTGAGTTTTTAGCCGGCTTCAGCTCGGGGGTGCGCTTGGTCGTACGATTCTCGCATTCGTTTCGTGGTCAAGTGTGTATACACCTGTGTTGTCGACAAACTTTGGTGACCAAGAAGTTCTTGCACACTTCGTAAATCAGCACCGTTGTCTAGCAAGTGAGTCGCAAAACTGTGGCGAAGTGTGTGTGGACTGATGGAAGGGTCGAGCCCGACTTGTTCAAGATATTTGCTCACCTTACGCCGTACAGAACGAGTAGACAATCTTGTGGAATGTTTGTTAATGAATAGCGGGTCTTCACTTTCATTTGAAATGTTATTCGTATGCATGATTTGCAAGTATTGGTTAATCGCTGCCATTGCATGCGAACCCAAGGGTACGATTCGTTCTTTACGTCCTTTGCCTCGAATGATAATGGCTTGGCCAGTGTCATCGATGTCGCTAAAGTTAATACCTACTAGTTCACTGACCCGAATTCCAGTTGAGTACAGTGTTTCCATAATCGCTCGATCGCGAGCACCAAGCAGTGTTTTATCATTTGGAGCGGAGAGAAGTTTTTCTACCTGTTCAACATCGATGGCCTTGGGCAGACGTTTCTTTTGGCGAGGGGTTCGAATTAGAGTCATCGGATTCGTTTCAATGCAACCATTCTTTTCTAACCAACGGTAAAAACTACGAAGCGTTGCGATTTTACGTGCCATCGTTGCGGGGGAGTAGTTTGATTCGGCGAGATTTGCCAAGAAGCTACGAAGGTATTCAGTATCTGCGCTTACGATGTGCTCACTTATTGTTTCTGGCCCAACATGACCAGCGACTTCCTTCTCGCCACTGGAATAACGTTGCCACGCTGAAGTTTCAGCTGGAATGTCAAGCGTGAGATTCTGTTCTTCAGTAATCCAAACTAAGTATTGACGTAAATCAACACCGTAACATCGGCCTGTGTATTCACTAAACGCACGTTCTTCTAAAAGGTATGAGAGGAACGCGGTGACGATGGGTACATTTGCTTCAATATTTTTATTCATGGTGTATTCCAGTGCTTGTTATGCAGCCTTTGCTGTAATCTTTGACATTTCATGACAGACCATTGCTGCATCAAACCAATCAAAATCAGTGTCAGGGGACTTCGCTATTTCGGTAATTGCTTCAACCGTTTCTAACTCTTGGCCAACGTCCCATTCGAACCGCCATTGGTCGTCGCCTTTCACGAGCACGACGCGGTGAGATGTCTTTTCTTTGTTATTTGACATGTTTGAGTTCTCGGTCATTGAAGATCTACTATTCAGTGAATTTACGTTTTTTTCGCTTAATATCGGTCTATGTTGATTTTGTGGGGGGCTTATTCGGTAATTGTGTTGGCGTTTTCGATCCATAGTTACATAACTTGCGGCACAAAGCCGTTTCCACATTGTTCGCTCAACTCGTTCATCCAGTGAGTCGACCGCCATCAGTTGTTAAGAGTGCTCCGGGTTCCACCAGAAGCAGTATTTGGTTCTCCTCTTATCGGACGAGTGGATGGCATATCTTGAGTGTTCAATGTGTCTTGGTGATAATTCGCCCCGTTTGGGTTTCCTTTCAACTTTTGCACCCGATAACACAAAAATCTCTTCCTAAGCCACTCGCAGAGGTGCCGAGTTGCATGTAAAATGTTCGATTCTCGATCGCGTAGCTCAGTTGGTAGAGCACCTGACTTTTAATCAGGCGGTCTTGGGTTCGAGCCCCAACGCGATCATTCATGCACGGAGGATCAATGCTCGTTATTCACGCCAACTGGACGGCTGGCCATTTACATTTGTGGGCAGAATCCCTCGATACATTCAGCCCCAACTCAGTGTCGCAATCTGAATCGTTACCGACTTCCACGAATGGACAAGCAGTAGCGGTCGCTGAAGAACACATCACTGCACATCCCTACGCAGTTTCATCAAATGCATTGCAACGGTGCCTTGAGCAGTCCAAAATACAAACTGGTGAGACAGGAGCAACAAAAGTATCGACGTTGGTATTACAGTTGCCACATGATTTACTTGACCCATGGCCAAGCGACCGTCTGATTAGCATTATGGGAGATTACGAACACGCAAGTAGTCCATTGCTGGGTGAGTTTGAAGTTCCTAGCATCGCAATTGAGCCATCCAATGCAATTCGAGTCCTGAATGAATTGGAACAAAATTCCCACGGCATTACGTTTGAGATTGGACAATCCGTTCACTTTTGGGCAAGCGTGTCGAGGTTCTCACTAGACCTCCTTGTCGATCAACGATTCGTTCCTACGTTATTACAGGTTGACCGAAAGCATCTCACCGCCACTTGGACACCGTGGCTTCATGACGAAGAAGTTGTGAACCGTTTTGGATTACTTCTTCGTGCAATGCCGCCCGCTGCCCGTGCGACGACCACTGATGGCAGAGCTCTACTTGAATCTGCACTTACGGACATGACAAACGATGTCATTCGGACTATTTTGATTGCCGACGACTTTGAAGACGCAGTCGATGGATGGAACCCTGCTGAAGATGCCCATGTTTCGTGGCTTACAGCAATACTTCACAGGAATAATGCTGTTCCTGGAAGCCCAGACCGTTTGCTCAACATATTTACAGATGCGCGTAGGTGGCTTGGCAGGTTGTGTGACGTTGGGGATGACCTTTCATGGAGACTTCTTTTAGAACTCCATGAACCCTTTGAAGGTTCAGATTCTTGGTTGTTGTCCTTCGCGTTGCAATCTGCCGAAGATGATTCACGAGAAGTGACGGCGGAAGATGTTTGGGGTGCACATGGAAGTGAAAGCGGGAGTGATGATCGCCTTCCAGAACTATTCCTTTCTGAACTTGACAGGGCAGCAATGCTTTATCCAAAACTTGAAGCATCTCTTGAAGAGTCAACTCCGTGCAACATCGAGTTAAATACGATTGAAGCACATCGATTCCTCGTCGAGTTTCTTCCTTTGCTTGAAGAATCTGGATTTAGAACGACGGTACCAATGTGGTGGGGGAATGAAAAAAGTACGCTGAGTGCTAGTCTACACATTGATTCTCCATCGCTAGAAGCCGCTCTTGCTGAGCGAGCCGATGGCGCGTATGGCTCCTCCTCGATATTAGGTCTTAACGCAATCGTAGAATGTCAATGGCAGGTTGCAGTGGGTGACCACTTACTATCAAAAGAAGAATTTGAAGAGCTACTCAAACAAAAACAACCACTCGTTCAAGTTCAAGGTAAATGGGTACATTTACAACAGGGTGCGATTGAAGAAGCAAAACGGTTGTTTGGTGAGGGCGATACAAACTCGATGCCACTTGTTGAAGCACTTCGTCTTGCACAGGGTGATGGCGACGATATGCATACTCTCTCCATTGGCGGATTAACTGCAACTGGGTGGGTACAAGAACTTCTTGAATCAACGACAGACACCGAATCTTTACCTGAAATTGCTCAACCACCGAAGTTTGAAGGCCAACTTCGCCCCTATCAATTAACGGGTTTGCGATGGATGGCGTTTTTATCGAAGTTTGGGATTGGAACTTGCTTAGCGGATGACATGGGTCTTGGTAAAACCATTCAACTCATTGCTCTTTTGCAACATGAACGAATTGAATCAAATGGAATAGTCGGACCAACGTTACTGGTTGTTCCAACGTCCGTTGTTGGAAACTGGGAACGTGAACTTGATAAGTTTGCACCAGAACTCTCAGTACATATTCACCATGGACCCGAAAGGCCACTTGGCGATGCTTTTAAAGATATCGTTGCAGAGCACGATGTCATTATTACGACGTACGGGCTTGTGCATCGTGATCGAGAGACCCTCAACCAAATTTCTTGGCACAGAGTAACCCTTGATGAAGCGCAATACATAAAAAACCCACCTACCAAACAAGCGCAATCCATTCGAGCCCTCAATGCGTGGCACAGAGTAGCGCTTACAGGTACGCCTGTTGAGAATCGTTTGATTGAATTGTGGTCCATTATGGAGTTTCTAAACCCCGGTTATCTTGGACCTGGGACAGCATTCAGAAGAAATATTGCTCGCCCAATCGAGCAACGTAGAGACCCAAAACGAACTGAGCAACTTCGTAGAATGATTCAGCCCTTCGTGCTACGTCGCTTAAAAACTGATGCGACTGTGATTGATGATTTACCAGATTGCGTACAAACCAAAGAGTACGCAAATCTCACAAAAGAGCAGGCTGGTATTTACGAACAAGTTGTCAATAAAATGATGAACGAAGTGGAACAATCTGAAGGCATCCAACGCCGGGGTCTTGTCCTTTCCACCCTCGTAAAACTGAAACAAGTGTGTAATCATCCAGGGCACTATGCGCAAGCCGGTCACCGCGATGGTGTTGCGGTGGTGGAATCAATGACTCCCGGACTGCAATCCGCGCGTTCTGGTAAAGCATCTCGATTAATGACGCTTCTTGAAGAAGTCATTGCAACTGGCGAAAAAGCGTTGGTGTTTACGCAGTTCAGGCAAATGGGCCGATTGCTTACAGCGATGATTCAGCATGATCTCGATTGCGAAACACTCTTCTTGCATGGGGGAACACCCACGAAGCGAAGACAGCAATTTATCGATCGTTTTCAATCTGATGATGGAAATGTACCCGTCTTTATTCTTTCATTAAAAGCAGGCGGTGTTGGTTTAAATTTAACTGCAGCAAACCACGTGTTCCATTTCGACCGTTGGTGGAATCCTGCAGTTGAAAATCAAGCAACAGACCGTGCCTATCGGATTGGGCAAAAGAAAACAGTACACGTGCATAAATTTGTTTGTACAGGCACGCTTGAAGAACGAATTGATCAAATGATCGAACAGAAAATGGAGTTAGCGGAAAACATTGTTGGTTCAGGTGAAAATTGGATTTCTGAGTTAACAGCAGGTCAACTCCGCGACATGCTTGTCCTTCGTGAATCTGCGGTAGAAAGTGATCTTTGATACAAATGGCTAAAAAAGGTAAACCAAGTTTAAAATTAAAAACAGCGACGGAAGATTTACGTCTTCACACTCCGTCCGCTTGGGTTATTGACGCCATTCAACAGCACTTTTCGATGGATCGTCTTGTTGCTGGGCAAACGTATGCGATGGATGGGCAGATTCGCTCTTTGAATATGTCTGAAGGCTTGATTAAATCAAGTGTGATGTGTACCGAAGAAAAACCATTCCGTTTAGAAATTGATATCCCTGTTCTCACTTCAGATCAATGGACAAAAATTTCACAGAGAATGGCAGGGGAAGCAAGAATTGCAGCGAGGCTCTCTGCTGGAAAAGTGCCATCGAATCTGGGAAAAATGATAACGGATTGTGGTCTTGCGCCATTTGCAGATGAATTCACAGTCCGTTGCTCATGTAAAGATAAAAAATTATGTAAGCATGCAGCTGCAGCGCTCTTTTTAACGGCGCAGCGGTTACTCGCAACCCCGTTGAATTATTTTGAATTGAAGGGTACCGACAAAGATGATTTGCTCATCAAGTTACGTCAAGCAAGAACCCTTGATGCAAAAGGAGAGGCGCGGGCTCATGCGAGTGTTCGTGAGGATGATGCTCCTATGCTCCCCGCACTTGAGGACTGCTTAGAAGATTTTTGGCGCTCACCGCATTCACTTAAAGAAGCGGATTTAGCGCCAATGCCGTCTCACTTGCCACACACCTTACTTCGGAGGCTCGGCATTTCACCGATGGACGGTAAGTTTCCGATGATTGGCTTGCTCGAGACAATTTACGATGACGTGTCTAAAGTTGCTCGAGAAAAACGGCAAGAGTGAAAGAAACTACTCCCAACCCACTTATCTAACCGTACGAACTGAACCTTAAGTTATTGGACGTATTTTTTTATGGAAAGCGACATTAAGTCGCGTTTTTTTCTCGCCGATAGGCAAGAACCCTCAAACAGGGCATCAAAGGAGTTTTCTACCATGAATAACAGTAATCAATCATCTGAACATGTAAGGCCAATGCTAGAAGCAATGGCAAGATCAATCGATGCGGCTCGTGCAAAACGCACCGCGCCACCAACAAACGCATGGTCAGGGTCGCCGGAGGGGGCGACCTCGTCACATGCTAATTTCACAATTGGTAGTCCAGTTGCTGAAAATGGCAAAGCGAAAGCTCAGCCAAAATCACCTGCGAGTTCTTTCTTCCGCGATCGTGAAGAATATAGAAAAGCGGGTTAATTTCTAAGGTTCCTCACTTAGACCCATTCCTGACAAAGAAAAAGGGAACTCCAATTGGAGTGCCCTTTTTCTTATTTATCGTCGGTTACGTATTTTTTAGCCCACGACGTTGATCACGAATACGTCGTGATTTACCAACTCTATCGCGTAAGTAATACAACTTCGCACGACGAGCGTCGCCACATCTCACAATTTCGATTTGTGCGATACGCGGGGAGTGGAGTGGGAAGATTCGCTCAACACCTTCGTTTGCAACGATTCGCCGAACGGTAATTGTTTCGTTGATGCCACTGCTTTTGCGACCTATGAGTACGCCTTGGAAAATTTGTACTCGTTCTTTGTCACCCTCAACAATGGTGTAATGCACGTTGATGGTGTCGCCCACACTAAAGTTGGGGAAGAAGTCGTCTGCTCTAAGTTGGTCGTTTGTAACTGATGCTACTGTTTCTTGTTGTCCCATTTTTGGATTCCTTTCTAACTGCTCCGGTGCACAGCACGTGTGCTACTTCCGGGTACGTGACTTGAGTCAATGCTCAGGGGTCAACTTCCTCGTTGCAAAGCAAATCTGGTCGACGCGTTTTAGTGCGTTCTTCCATCTGCTCTTCTCGCCACTTATCGACCGCAGGGTGGTCGCCACTAAGTAGCACTTCTGGCACTTCCTTTTCCATCCACACACGGGGACGCGTGTAGTGGGAGCAATCAAGAAGACGTTTGTCTTCATTGCCCCGTTTCGAAAAGGAGTCTTGATCCGCAGAATCTGCGTGACCAAGGACGCCTGGGAGTAACCTGACAATTGCATCTACAAGAAGCAAGGCAGGGAGTTCTCCGCCACTGAGCACATAGTCTCCGGTGCTCAGTTCGAGGGGATCGAGTGCTTCAATAACACGTTCGTCGATCCCTTCATAATGGCCAGCGATGAGAAGCAAGTTCTTTTCAGTGGCCAGTTGTTCAATCCGTTCTTGCTTTAAGACTTCGCCTTGTGGCGTGAAGTGAATTCGAACGGGCGAACAATCGGGGTTTCTGGGGGTATTTAATTGTCGCTCAACTTCTTGCACCGCGTCGTACAATGGCTGGCACATCATCACCATTCCAGGCCCACCACCATACGGGCGGTCATCGACCTTTCGGTGTTTATTGTCGGCCCACTTACGGATGTCGTGTACATGTATTTCGACGTGTTCACTTTCCTGTGCTCGCTTGACGATGCTCGTTGCGAGGGTTGCTTCAAGCATCTCTGGGAAGAGTGTAAGAATGTCGATCCGCATATCAAGGGCCTATATCATTAGCTGAGTTTCTTTCCGGGAGTCGGATCGATATCAGCACGTTTCAATAAAGTTTTCACTGTTCGCGAAGGTTGAGCACCAACGCTAAGCCAGTAATCAATGCGATCTGGCTTTAAACTGAGTTGTTTGTCTTCAGGTGCAAGTGGATCAAACCAACCAAGTTCTTCAATCACTCGGCCATCGCGTGGCGCGCGTTTATCCATTGCGTTGAGTCGGTAGAACGGACGATGTCTTCGTCCGAGACGTTTGAGGCGTAGTACCACCATTGGGCAGTATCTCCTTACTTTGGCTTCGTTCGTCAAACCAAAGATGGTTGGACTGTGGACCGTAGAACTTCGATTGGACCATCCAATCTCTGTCGTGCGGAATCACTTCACGAAGCGATTACTCGAGCCACGTATTGTAGCATTAATGACCCCGCGGGGTCATTAATTCAGAAGCTGCCAGATTAGGAGGACGTAACGCGTCGCAATGTATCGTGCCCACATAAACGCCACAGTAAACATATTGGACCAAATAAGGGCAAAAAAGAGTAAAAGTCCAGCCATCTGAGCTTGTGGGTGTCGGTACCAACCCCCAATGGTTGTCGATAGATTTGCCAGAATGTTTGAGCCATCGAGGGGGGGAACGGGCAACATATTCAGTGCAAACAAGATGAGATTCAAAAAGCCACCCATTAACAAAAAGGTTTCAACATGTGTTTGTTCAGAAGATGGATCAACGATAAAACCCAAAACGGTAAGTACTACAAACGCAATGACTAGATTCATCGCAGGGCCCGCAAACGAAACGAAGATACGCCCCCATTTTCTATGGCGGAATCGATATGGGTTTACGGGCATCATGCCCCACGCAATTCCAATAATTAAAAACGCGATAATGGAAGGCACTCCCATGTGCACCACTGGATTTGCGGTCATGTGTCCTGTAGCACGGGGGGTTTCGTCGCCTTCCCAAATGGCAGCCCAACCGTGGGCAAGTTCATGCAATGTGATCGAAGCAATCACCCAAAATATCCACGATACAAGTTCGATACCTCGACCCGACATCCACAAATCATGCACCCACCACGTCATCTGTTAGTTTCGAGTGTCCAGTGCAGTATTAATTTCAGCAGAGGTGGGGAGTCCATCACCCCAGTTTCGACAACTCACACTTCCTTGTTCGCTTGCTGGAAGGCCGAACAAATCCTCTCCATTCACAAGAATCGTTGGAGCACCCCATCCAAGGCGAGAATCTCCTTTTTCCAGTTTCATCAAGTTGACATCGATAATTTCAAGGTTCGAATCCGCTTCAACAAGACGACTTCGAAGTTCGGGGGTGTTTGGGCAACCCTCAAATCCGAGGAATTCAACACTTTTTTGAGATGTACAAGAAGTAACCATAAGGAAAAGGATGGGTATCGTAGCGAATACGATTTGCGGGGACATCCTATATAGCGTACGCTGTCTATTCCATGTCTGCAGAAACTGACATTAGAAGTGACGAAGAGCTTCTTTCCGCTCATATTGACGGAGATTCTGGCGCATTTTCAAAATTAATGGACCGATATAAAAATGACCTACTTCACTTCCTCATTCGCTTTGTGGGCTCTAGAGCAGCTGCAGAGGACGTTTTTCAGGAAGCTTTTCTCCAAATTCACATTTCAGCCGACACATTTGACACTTCTAGGCGATTTAAACCGTGGCTTTTTACAATTGCAGCGAACAAAGGCAGGGACTGGCACCGTAAACACTCTAAGCGAACAGTATTGTCACTGTCGCAGGAAGTTGGAGGCGAGGGTGAGAGCACTCGTTTCGTTGATCTCATGGAGAGTGAACAGGAATTGCCAGATGCACAATTACTTGATAGTGAACAGACTGCTTGCATACGTCAAGCAGTCGATG
>Ga0315336_1002801_pt1 | contig 25307 bp, 18 predicted proteins | sample ASW5metaG_FD_204512 | JGI IMG/M metagenome (GOLD analysis project Ga0315336, IMG submission 204512) | Ammonia-oxidizing marine archaeal communities from Monterey Bay, California, United States - ASW #5 | ecosystem: Environmental > Aquatic > Marine > Intertidal zone | place: USA: California... | reverse complement strand
CTCGTCTATATTTCTGAACTTGGTGCGCTGATTTTGAATTCAAAGATTCCAATCACATTCGGCGAACTGTTTTTAATTTTCTTACTTCGAACCATTATTACTGTGCCAGTGATTGCACTAGTCGCCCACCTATTGTTCTAAGAGTCGGCCGTTGATTCCTTATTCGATCGAATGAATCCCTTGAACCAAGGCGTTACAATCCGTAAATAACTCGCAATAAACCATCATGGTTCTTCTCGATCCATTCCTCCAACATCGCTGCCAAAATAACTGACGGTGATAGCACGATGCTGTTTCGACGCCGACCGAACAGCCTCATTGAGAAATCATTATTGCGAACCGACACTTCAGCGACTATCACTCGTTCTTGTCGGTGATGTCCAACGCGGGACCCAGAAACTCCAAGCCAGCCTGATGACCCGAAGGCAGAGCCACGGCTTACGGCACTCTCGGCCGAGAAAGTGTAGGTACGATTTGTGGCGACGATCTCAACAAACAAGTCTGCTTGGGCTCGAGAGGGTACAACCATCATTAATTGCTGACGGTTCTCATTCTTTTGGAGTTGCATTTCGAGGGTCCGAACAGCTTGGCGCCCATGATTAAGGTTAAACGCATAGCTGTTCGTCCTAGTCGAGCCAGAACCCAACTGTGTCAATGCGGTTGGCACATCGCTGCGTTCATCATCAACAAAAACGAAGACTCGAATTGGTTCTGTGATCTCGACTTCAGGCGGTTCGCCCTTCGGCCTCAACGAATCTTGTACCGTGTACGCACGAACCGGTCCTACACCACCGACCAACACAAGCCAGACAACAAAAATGAAACAGCGATAAACCATGGTCTTTTGCCAATAAAGCAATAAACGCTTATGAGGGGGAGGTCACCCTGCCAGGCGGCCTAATATTGCGACCCTCACGTCCAGTGAGAGCATCTCCGAGGTCGTCTCGGGCCTGCTCAATTAATGCCAGGAGTCTCGTGACCACTTCGGGATTCTCGTGGGCCAAGTTAGTGGTTTCACCAACGTCGTTTTCTAGATCGAAAAGCGATAAGCCAATCTTGCCCTGCCCGTAAATCCCCTGAAAAGTTCGGGTAGCCAACTTGCCACCGTCAACGGTACGATAACTATGCGGCACGTGGAGTTTCCAACGTCCCGAGCGGACCGCATGCAGTTGATCTGGCCAGTAGTAGAAAAACGCGTCGTGGGGAGTAACGGCTCCTGACCTCCCAGCCATAAGTGGCCATATATCCTTCCCGTCGAGTATTCGGTCACGTGGAAGCTCGGCACCCACCAGTGCAGCAACCGTTGGAAATAGATCCATCGCGGTAACAAGTTCCTCAACGACCAAGCTGGGTGGAATATGCCCTGGCCAGCGCATGATTGCTGGGACGCGCTGACCGCCCTCGAACGTAGTGCCTTTTCCCTCACGAAGACGTCCTGCCGAACCGCTATGCGAGCCTTTGATTAGCCAAGGACCATTGTCAGACGTAAAGACCACAAGCGTCTGTTGATCAATCTCAAGGCGTTCCAGTGTTGCTAAGACCTCACCAACTGACCAATCGAGTTCCATCATCACGTCACCATAAAGACCGCGAATCGAAGCACCTGCGAATCGTTCAGACACAAATAATGGGAGATGAGGCATCGAGTGAGGCAAATACAAGAAGAACGGGCGGTCCGCATTACGCTCAATAAAATCAACTGCGCGTTCTGTGTAACGCCGAGTCAGTTGCGACTGATCTGGTTCGATCTCAACGACCTCTGATTGATCGAGCAATGGCAATGGTGGCCACCGTCGTGCTGGCGGGTTAGGGTTCTTCGTTGGGTCAGGCGTCATGTCATTCGAGTACGGCAGACCAAAGTACTCATCAAATCCCTGAGCTAAAGGTAAATGCTCAGGATGGTCACCCAAGTGCCATTTGCCAACGGCTGCTGTAGCATATCCAAGTGGTTTCAATAGATCAGCGATCGTGATTTCATCAGGGTGGAGCCCGACATTCTCTTGAGGTGATAACACCCGTGGCATGCTCACACGTTGTGGATATGACCCTGTGAGTAACGCGGCTCGAGATGGAGAGCATCCGGACGACGCCACATAAAAACTCGTGAATGTCGCCCCTTCAGCAGCCATACGATCAAGGTGTGGCGTTTCAAATCCCTCAGCACCAAATCGGCCAATGTCCGCATAGCCCTGGTCATCGGTAAAGATGATTATGATATTTGGAGGACGATCGGTCAGCAGGGAATCAGGTGCCTGGGTTTGACAACCCAAGAAAATGGAAAGTAACCCCGCAGCCACATAGTAACTCCAGCCAAAACGCCGCCAGTGAATCTGAGGCATTACAGCGAGGGAACCTGCAGCTCCATTTTCAAGCGAACTAACTCTTCGAGCAATGCCTGTTGTACTGCAGCGTGCGCTACCGTGCCATAAACACTACGTATCTCATTTGGATCTGCCATCAAATCGTACATTTCCCATTCGTCAGTCCCGTAGAAATGTATCAACTTATGTGTAGGTGTCCGGACACCTTCATGTGGCGCAACGTTATGTATGCCCTCTTCATAATAGTGATAGTAGAAACTCGTTCGCCAATCCTCGACTGTCTTGCCTTCAAGCAATGGAACAAGGCTGCGCCCCTGCATGTCACCAGGGACTTCAACACCTGCCATCTGGAGTAATGTTTCTGGAATATCAAGATTTGAAACCATGTCGCCGTTGACACTGCCTGGCTTAACCTGACCAGGCCACCGGACGATAAGCGGCGTCTTGAGCGACTCTTCGTACATCCATCGCTTGTCATACCACCCGTGCTCGCCCAAATAAAAACCTTGGTCAGAGCTGTAAATGACAATTGTGTTGTCCGCAAGGCCAGTCTCATCCAAGTAACGAAGGACTCGTCCGACATTGTCATCAACCGATGCAATTGTCCGCAAATAATCCTTGATGTAGCGTTGGTATTTCCAACGAACTAACTCACGACCTTCAAGATTAGCAGCCTCAAACTTCGCGTTTTTGGGATCGTATATCGCATCCCAGACACGGCGTTGGGAATCGTCGAGTCGACCATAACTATCAAGCCACCACTGCATTTCCCGATTAGAGTCTGTTGTACCAGTCGGTGGTCCAAGCTTCAGGTCGTATCTGTCGATCAGGTGACGTCCTATCTCCATCTCCTGAAGTCGTGCCGGACTGGCCCGATTAGCATAGTCATCAAAGAGCGTCGGTGGCTCCCAGAGTGTCATACCGTCATAGAGTGTGAGGTGCTCTGGGCCAGGCATCCAGTTCCGGTGAGGCGCCTTATGCTGATACATGACCATGAACGGGCGGTCAGGATCCCTTTTATCCTGGAGCCATTCCAATGTTAGATCTGTAATGATATCGGTGACGTACCCGTGATGCTGACGCTCATCACCTTCGATTCGCATATCAGGGTTGTAGTACTCGCCCTGACCAGGTAGCACCTCCCAGTAATCAAATCCGGTGGGATCGCTCTTTAAATGCCATTTCCCGATTACTGCAGTCTCGTACCCAGCTTGCTGCAACAACTTCGGAAAGGTTTCCTGCGTTCCATCGAATATTTGGCCATTGTCACGCACGCTATTTAGGTGACTATATTTACCCGTTAGGATGACGGCCCGACTTGGTGCACAGATCGAATTGGTCACCAGGGCGTTCTCGAACCGCATACCTTCACGAGCGAGCCGGTCAATATTTGGGGTGTGATTAATCTTGGAACCGTAGGCGCTGATCGCTTGATAGGCATGGTCATCCGTAAAAATAAAAACAATGTTTGGACGAGTCGATTCCTGTGCAACTACAATCGCCGGCCAGATTGTCGTTACAAATATGGCTATCGCCATTGTCTGTCCCCAACGTTGGATGCCGCCCATAACGATTTTCTCCTTCACGAATGTCAGGTTTCCGTTCTTTAGTGAAGCAGCATAACTTACCACGATGTTCAAAAAAGTTAGTTATTGCAGTAAATAAAAGGTCAACTCCAGTCTCGTCGAGTAGCCTAGCAAACGAGTATATTCTTAGATAGTAACTGGGTGTAGTATCGCTATCCTGATTGAACTCAGAAGGAACAAGGATGCAAATTTCGCGTCAGTGGTTAGTTTTGCCAGTGTTGATTGGACTCGTAGGAGCGCTCGTTGCTGGGTGTACAGGAAAGTCCGAAAGCGAAAGGTCGACTGCACCATTCTGGAACATCGTACTGGTACTTGTAGACGATTTAGGCTGGACCGATCTGGGCATCATGGGTAGCAGTTTCTATCAAACACCAAATATTGACCGGCTCGCTCACGAGGGTATGCGCTTCACGAATGCGTATGCTGCTGCTACCGTATGTTCACCCACGCGAGCCAGCATTCTCACTGGACAATATCCAGCACGTCTGCACGTTACGGACTGGATTCACGGACATTCTAGGCCTTGGGCGAAATTGCAAGTGCCAACATGGACCCATAAACTCCCGGCTGAGGTTACGACATTGGCTGAAGCTCTCGCCACCGGTGGCTATGTATCAGCCAGCATCGGCAAGTGGCACCTTGGAGATGATTCCCCTGAAGCACATGGTTTTGACTTGAATGTGGCAGGCGACCATCGGGGACAACCACCGAGTTATTACGCACCCTACAATATTCCAACATTGCAAGAACCCGAGACCGACGACGAATACCTTACTGATCGTTTGACTGACGAGGCGATTGCCTTCATAACGGAAAATCGTACAAACCCATTTTTTTTATACTTACCGTTCTACACGGTTCATACGCCGATCGAACCTCCACTCGAGAAACTCACCAAGTATGAGGCAAAAGCCGAAACACTCAACGCGGACACTTCAAGTCAGCGTAATCCAGGCTATGCGGGCATGATCGAAAGTCTGGACGATGGCGTTGGACGGTTACTTGAAACCTTGAACGACCTAGATATTACGGATCGGACTGTTGTTATTTTTGCGTCAGACAATGGTGGACTTGTACGGGATGCCTCTCCATGGGGACCTGTCACGTCTAACCTTGAACTCCGTGCTGGGAAAGGCTCAAGTTATGAAGGCGGCATCCGTGTGCCGTTCATCGTAAGGTGGCCTGGCACCACCGAACCTGGCGCAGTGGAAAACACTCCTGTAGTTAGCCCAGATATTTATTCAACGATTTTAGACATTACCGGCTTAGCTACCAATTCACTGGAATTACAGGATGGCATAAGCCTCGTCCCTTTGTTAAATGCTACAGGCCCAATTGATCGTGAAGCCCTTTACTGGCATTACCCCCATTACCATCCAGGAGGTGCAACGCCACATGGCGCCGTTCGTGTCGGCGACCTGAAGTTAATTGAATTCTACGAAGATGCGCGAGTTGAGCTTTACGACCTAGGCCTTGATGTCACTGAAAGCCAGAATCTCGCTACACGCTACCCATCTCAAGCTAAACACTTGACCGACATGCTGCATGCTTGGCGTCAAAATGTCGGCGCACAGATGCCTTTAGAGAATCCAGAGTTCGATGCTGAACGTGCCCAAGAGTTCACACGTTAATAGAAGAAGAGAAAGTTGACTTGAGTTAAAACTAGACGAGTACCAATCACTTAAACAAATCGTCAAAGGCAGTCTTGGCATTCGGTGGTCCGACTGAGCCGGTCTCCCGCTCCACTGTGCGTTGTAACTCGAAATAAGTGCAATCATTTTGACCGTCCTTGGGAGTGATGCGCTCAGCAATTGGCTGACCGCACTCGAATCGAGCCCCGGTATCAAACCATGTGCACTGGCCACAACTGTGCAGTGGACTGCCACATTTCGTGCATAGTTGGGTGTTATCGACAGCTGAGTCGATCACCTGGCTACAACGCATACAACGACTAACCTCGCGGAATCCCGGGAAGTTCGCTTTCCGAAATTCACGTGGAGTACGTTCTTTGCTAGCACCTTGTCGTTGTTCGTCTCGTGGGTGACGTTTTGATTGATCGTCGTCTTGGTAGCCACGTTGTCGGTACTTACGATCACTCATGTGCGCACTCCCTTTAATGACCGCGTAACACACCTGAAAAACAAAAAGGTGTTTTTAAAAGGTAATTTTCATCAAAAAATGGCTTACTGAACTTCGACATAGACGATGGTATCGCTCTACGCAGTATAATGCCGGTCGCTATATAAATCTGTAACTCAGACAGACAACAGAGGTATCTCATGGCAGCTAGGCTTCCGATTATCCTAATTGGTTTTTTCCTTTTCATCGTCATGCCAGCACTTATAGATTTTTTTGCTGAGTGGTTATGGTTCGGTGAAGTGGACTATCGACAGATTTTTATCACAAGCCTGACGACAAAAATACTACTCGGGGCTGCTGTTTTTTTGGGAACCCTCATATTATTGGGTGGTAATCTTCGCTTTGCATTACAAGAACTCAAGAAGCCATATCTCGTTGGTGCTCTTGGTGCCGAAACCCCACCGCTTGTTCTTGACAAAAAAAGTCTGCGCACAATCATCACTGGCGTGGCTGGCGTTGTAGCACTCTTCATGGCCTTATTCGCTGCCGGCCAGTGGCTTACCTTTCTGCAGTATCAACACGCGACTACGTTTGGCACTGTCGATCCTTTACTCGGTCGAGATGTAGGGTTCTATGTATTTGAATTGCCATTTCTAGACTTTCTTCGCAACATGCTTCTTGCTGTCACAGTGCTCTCGCTTATTGGTTGTTCGGCAATTTACTTAATTGCTGGAGCACTAGGATATGAACCGGAGGCCGGCTTACAGATTAACCGTCGAACGAGACAACACCTTGGCCTTCTTATAGCTGCGCTCTTGCTGATGATGGCGTGGGGTGCCTCCTTGGATATGCCACGCTTATTGCTTACGCCCAGTGGCGTTATTCAAGGAGCGTCATACGTCGACGTAGAAGTTAGACTCCCAATGCTAAAACTCCTCATGGTTGTGCTGCTGCTCGGTGCGGGACTCGCAGCCTATCATGCCTTCAGCGCAAAAAATTGGCCGATTCCGTTAGCAGTGGCGTTGTACTTTCTCGTGTCGGCAGGCGGAACGGGATACGCTGCCATCATCCAGCGGGTTGTTGTTGCGCCGAACGAACAGGAAAAGGAAGCTCCGTTCATCGCGTATAACATCGAATCAACACGAAAAGCGTTTGCGCTCGACAACGTGGAAGAACGCGAACTGTCAGGCGACGCGACTCTAACGCTGGCCGACATTAATAACAACTCGGAGACAATCAACAACGTTCGTCTCTGGGATCATCAACCACTCCTTGATACGTTCGGACAAATACAGGAAATCCGAACCTACTATGATTTCGCGTCGGTTGATAACGACCGTTACGTTATTGATGGTATGTACCGTCAGATTATGCTTTCAGGTCGTGAGTTGAATTCCGAGAGCCTTCCAAACCGAACTTGGCCAAACGAACGTCTCACGTTCACACACGGTTACGGTGTCGCACTCGGCCCAGTCAACGAAGTGACGCCGGAAGGTCTGCCCGTGTTGTTTATCAAAGATTTGCCACCAGCTTCGTCGGTGGATCTTGCTGTCGACCAGCCAGGTTTGTACTTTAGCGATCTCTCAAGCGATTACGTCCTCGTCGGTACAAACACCCGCGAGTTTCATTACCCAAAGGGTGACGACAACGTTTTCAGTCAATACGAGGGTGCTGGAGGAGTTCCACTGGGTGGACTGATTCGCAAGGCGTTGTTCGCATTATATTTTCGAGACTTTAACATTCTAATAAGCGAGCAGTTGACTCCCGAAAGTCGAGTGCTCTTTCATCGCAATATCACCGACCGCGTGAATGCCATCGCGCCATTCTTGGTCTACGACGGAGATCCGTATCTAGTGATCTCTGAGGGTCGGTTGTATTGGATGCGCGATGCTTACACTGTCAGCAAGCGGTATCCCTATTCGACCCAAGTAGTCAACGAGGTCAACTATATTCGTAACTCCGTTAAGATTGTGATCGATGCCTACCATGGCACCACAACTTATTACCTCGCAGATCCAAACGATCCAATAGCGCTCACCTTACAGCGTGTGTTCCCAGATTTATTTACGCCACTGGATGAAATGTCAGCGGATCTGCGTTCTCACATCCGCTACCCTGAAGATATTTTCCGATTACAAACGGAAATGTTTTCGACCTACCACATGACTAATCCAGCCGTCTTCTACAACAAGGAAGACCAGTGGGAAGTGCCGGCTATCGATGCCGACGGTCGCGCTGCACAGATGGAACCGTATTACACCATCATGAAGCTCCCTGGAGAAAACGAGGCTGAATTTATTCAAATGCTGCCATTTACGCCGGCGCGAAAGGACAATCTGGCGGCTTGGATGGTCGCCCGAAGCGACGGTCAGCATTACGGCAAACTAATCTCATTTGCATTTCCAAAGCAAACAGTCATTTTTGGGCCACGCCAAATTGTGGCGCGGATCAATCAAGACGAAACTATCTCTCCACAAATTACATTGTGGAATCAACAAGGATCTCAAGTAATCCAAGGCACGCTGCTAGTTATTCCGATCGAAGAATCATTACTGTATATCCGACCTCTGTACCTGCGTGCAGCCGGGGGTAGGATTCCGGAACTAAAACGGGTCATCGTGGCGTATCAGAACCAGATCGTTATGGAAGAAACGTTGTCGTTGGCATTAGGCCGCTTATTCGGGCGCGTTCCAGAGAACCTACAACTGGCATCAACCGAACAGGGTGAGCCAACCGCAGCCATTTCCATGACGTCAAGCCAGATGGACGCACTAGAAGTGCCACCTCAAGGACTAGCACTTGCGGAACAAGCACGGGAACACTATGAACGAGCCATCCAAGCCCAGCGTGATGGCAATTGGCGCCTCTATGGCGACGAGGTCACCCGCCTCGGCCAAATTCTCGAACGCCTGACGGCATCGCAATGAGTGCGAACAGTATCTGCCTAACCTGCCTGTGTTATGGAGCAAACAGATGAAACTCAGACGAACCAATCTCGCAGCGATTACCTTTATTGCCCTTGGCTTTGGAGGATGCACTAGTGAGCCTTCTGAGTCCGTCACACCTACAACACCAGGCTTGAAAGCGTTTATCGGCGCTCGGATTATCATCGATGGTAGCCGCGTTGTTGAATCAGGAGTGATCATCGTCCAGGACGGCCGAATCACCGAAGTCGGAGAAGCTGAAACTGTAACTGTGCCGGCCGATGCGGAGCGGGTTGATCTTGCGGGTCGAGTCGTCGTTCCAGGATTTATTAATACCCACGGACATGTTGGTGCCACCCGCGGATTAGAGTCGAGCCAGGATTTGTACACACGAGATAATCTCTTACGACAACTCGATCTATACGCGCGTTACGGGGTAACGACCGTATTCAGCCTCGGCAACGACGATAAAATCGGTTTGGACCTGCGAGACGAACAGAACGCCAACCCCCTAAGCCGCGCACGGCTATTTGTAGCTGGACCGGTGCTGAATCCATCAACTCCAGAGGAGGCGCGAATCGCAGTCGACGAGGTTGCCAATATGGGCGTTGACATCGTTAAGATTCGTGTCGATGACAACCTTGGTAGTACGACAAAGATGCCTGAAGCGGTGTACCGTGCTGTTATTGACCAGGCCCACGAACACGGCTTGCGGGTGGCAGCGCATCTTTTTTACCTAGACGATGCCAAAGCACTCATCAAGGCCGGCGTCGACTTTTTGGCACACAGTATTCGTGATGTTGATGTTGACCAAGAATTGATTGACTTGATGGTTGAACAGAATATTTGCCTGACACCAACACTCTTACGGGAAGTCTCTACGTTCGTTTATGAATCACGACCGAATTTCTTTGACGACCCATTCTTTCTTCAACATGTCGATCCGGACGTGCTGACACAACTGGAGGATCCAGAAAGGCAAGTCCAAGTAGAAAATAGTTCAAGCGCCCAACAGTATAAGGCGGCACTCGACATAGCAATGCGGAACGTTAAGGCGCTGGCCGACGGAGGTGTCCGGATTGCATTTGGCACCGACACAGGACCAGTTGGTCGATTTCAAGGTTACTTTGAACAACTCGAGCTGGAGCGAATGGTTGATGCCGGACTGACAGCTGAACAAGTGCTTGTGACAGCAACCCGCGATGCAGCAGCTTGCATGCAAACAGAAGATGTCGGCACTCTTGAAGCTGGCAAGTGGGCAGACCTTTTAGTTCTCTCGGCTGATCCGCTAGACGACATCCTTAACACCCGTGCCATTGAATCCGTATGGATCGCTGGAAATCAGATTCCAACCTTAAACTAAGTATTTTCGCGTGTCGTTAGTTTCGTGTTTAAACTAAAGCGCGCCCGCTGAGTGCGTTCACGTTAATTCTCAGCCTCGAATTGTTTCTTCCAGTACCGAAACAGGCCAAGCCAACACATGTCAAGCGGTGCCGCCTCCAAGTAACGATGGGCGTCATCGGCCGGCAAGTGTTGTCGCACGTGCTTTTCCATATCCGCGACAAAAGAGGCCATGTAATCTTCTTCGCTAGTGTTTTGTTGGATAACGCGACGAGCGATTTCCGTCATTTCATCGAGATGTTGAATCAACAATCGCAAATGCACGGACGGCGCATTGTGCGGTCCGAAATGGGTTAAGAATAAAGTCTCGGCCTGCCACGAGTCGACCAGGGCGGCGGATTTTTTCCAGGCATGGATATCAATATCTGGCGGCGGTGTGGGAGGAAACACGTAAGGAGTCGGCCCAACCCGGATACCAGCCACATCACCTACAAATGCGATGCTGCTGGAACGATCAAAATAGCTAACATGGTGTCGGGCATGACCTGGCGTGTAAGCCACTTCCAGTTCCCGCTCTCCAAATGTAATCCTCTCACCCCCTTTCAATACGCGAAGATTAGCCTGCGGCACAGGTAGAACCTCACCCCACAAGCGGTCCATATCATCACCCCATACTTGTTTGGCGCTGTCTAGGAGACGAGTCGGGTCAACCATGTGGCGGGCACCGCGTTCGTGGACATACACCTTGATACCAGGATTCTCTCGAACGAGGGCACCAGTTGCACCAGCGTGGTCAAGGTGAATGTGGGTAAGTAGAACGGCGTCCAGATCTCGAATCCCAATACCACGTTGCGCCAGTGTCTCGCGTAACGTCGTGAGGCAAGTCGTTGGCCCAGGGTCAACGAGCACTGTGCCAGCTAGCCGGTGAATCACAGCCGTCGCAATAACCTGTCGATTGCCCTGAAAACAAAGGTCAATATAGCCAATATCACGGGATAAATTAGTGAACGAAGATTCAGTCATTAATTTGTCTCTATTCATCTTACTATCTCTAGGAGAAGGCTTGACGTTGGTGAAATGCTTTTCTATCTTGTAAACATTGCTTTATGTCAGCTTTAACACTTCCAGAGTTTCGCCGGCGTTTTCCATTGCTCGAACAGCGAACGTATTTGAATAACTGCTCAAAAGGGGCGTTGTCGACTGATGTCGAGGCAGCAATTCATTCGTTCGTCGAATCCTGGCATGCCTACGGCTCTCCATGGGAGCGCTGGCTAGACCAAATGGAGCAACTTCGATCAACGTTTGCACGATCCATCGGCGCTGACTCGGATGAAGTTGCCATTCTCCCAAGTGCGTCGGTGGGTATTAGCGCGCTTGCCAGTGCCATGTCTTATAAAGACACACGGAATCACGTTGCGATAGGAGAATTCGAGTTTCCAACAATGACACAGATTTGGTTGGCGCAGCAGTCCCGCGGGGCCACGGTCGAGTGGGTGCGGGCACATGGGAATGAACTTCCGTTAGAGAGTTATGCAACGACCATTAACGCGCGTACCTTGATCGTTCCCACAACTGACGTGTGCTACAAAAACGGTCATCGAACTGACATAGCGGGATTGGTTGCATTGTGTCAAGACCGGGGTGCTTTAATCTTGTTGGACGACTACCAACGTACTGGTACCGGACCTATTGATGTGCACGCACTTGGTGTCGATTTCATGGTTACCGGCTGCCAAAAATATCTGCTTGGACCGCCAGGCTTGGCGTTTCTGTATGTTCGACGTGACCTACTTCCAAAATTTAAGCCGACACTAACCGGTTGGTTCGGCCGTGCAAACCCGTTTGACTTTGATATCCAGACTGTCACCTGGTCGTCTAGTGCTAGACGCTTCGAAGCTGGCACACCACCCATCCTAGACATTTACGCCGCCCAAGCTGGATTGGATCTACTAGAGGCCGTTGGTTACGCAGCCATCGAAGAGCAAATTGCTACCTTAACAAAACGGTTCACTGCCTGGGCGCGACAGGAAGGCTTCTCGGTAGCTACGCCACCCACTACCCGCAAACACAGCCCATTAGTTGTTTTACGATCAACCGACGCGCCTTTACTAGTGAGTCGTCTCGCGGCGCGGGGAGTCATCGTTTCGAGCCGTGACAATGGGTTGCGAGTGTCCTTCCACGGATATAACGTAGAAGAGGACATCCTAGCGGTAATTGAAGCACTGGAAACCGAAGTGTCGCTGCTCGAACGGGAAGAGGCTAACGTTAAAAATTGAAAGGTGAGGGAGTGCTGTCAACATGGGTCAACTAGGGGGTGGCTGTCGTGTAATTGGTGTGAACGATGGCAAGCTCTACCAGGAAGGAACCCGGACACGTCGGCGCACAATTGGGTCGACTATTAATGCACGTGACATTGAACAATCAGTTAGCCATTTCGATCAGGGTTTGTCTCCCGGTCAAGTGAATCCCACAAGTGAAGAAGTACATTTTACCGTGGCAGGATCAGGCGCTTGCTACATCAATGGTCATCGGTACGAACTTGAAGCCGGTTCAGCCGTTTATGTCCCTCCAGACGCTGAGTGCTGTTTTGACGCACCGTTCGGTGATTTGGAAATCGTCAGCGTCTGTTGTCCCCAAATCGCTAACTCCGTGTTTGACCTGCCACCCCGTACAACACCCATTGATATACATAGTGCGATCCCGACGCGGTGTCTTCACGAGCGTGAGCGAGAATCACTCATGACGGGCATTCGATCGTTCAAACTCCTCGCTGATAAAAGTGTAGGCTGTCAGCGCGTCACACAATTCATCGGACTGATCCCGACCTCTGAAGCGCCACCGCATTACCACACCTATGAAGAAGCACTCTATGTTGTTGAGGGAAGGGGTGTAATGTGGGCCGATGGCAAGGAAGAACCGGTGGAACCTGGCACCTGTATCTACCTTCCACGCCAAGTCAGTCATTCGCTGAAAAATCTTGAGGCTACACCAATTCGTTTGCTCGGTGTTTTCCACCCGTCTGGCAGCCCAGCCGTTCGATACGGCGATGAGTGACAGCCTTGCCAGAACTTACTCTGCTGCAGCGTTCTGTAGTTTTGTCGTAAATCCTGTATCCTGTACAGATGCTAAACCTAATTCTGATCCTTCATTCTCTGCTCCGTTGGGTTGCTATTGCATGCGGGCTCGTAGCGATTGGACGTGCCGCAGCGGGCTTAACCAAAACACCAGCTACATGGAGTGAAAGCGACGCAAAATTCTCCAGACTGTTCGCTATTTCGCTTGATGTCCAGATGCTGCTGGGTATCCTAATGTATTTCAAATTCAGCACTATAACGACTTCGGCGTTTCAGAACATGGGTGACGCAATGGGTAACTCCGTGGTCCGTTTCTGGATTGTCGAACACCCGACCATCATGCTCGTGGCGCTTGTGTTTGCGCATATTGGCGTCGCGCGAGCCCGTAAGATGGTCAATCCAAATAGTAAGCACCGAACAACACTGATCTTCCAAGGTATTTCCTTAGCCTTGATCCTTTACGGAACGACCTTGACTTGGTCACTTGCTGAACGGCCGTTGCTGCCATTCTGACAAAGCCGCCTCAAATCCATACTTGCCGGAAGATGTTGTACTCCAGGGGAGACAAAACGCGGCTGGACTCACCCCGAGGTGAGTAACACAACATTAATTAAAGCAAACTATTAGGAAAGCTGCTCAAGCTGTTGTTTCACGCTCGCGAGATACTGAAACGCCAGCATGCCATCGACTGCACGATGATCGAAGGCAAGTGAGAGCATCATGATTGGCCTGATTGTAATACTGTCATCCACCACGACCGGACGGTTTACGACAGCGCCCAGACCGAGAATGGCGACTTGGGGCTGATTAATAATTGGTGTTCCAGTGAGCCCGCCAAACACACCCGGGTTGGTCAATGTGAATGTTCCTCCTTGCACATCCTCAGGCTTAAGCTGCCGTGATCGAGCCCGGATTGCTAAATCCTTAATTGCACTAGCGAGTTCGACGCGAGAGAGCACGTTAGCTCCGTGAATCACTGGCACAATCAGTTCTCCCGTATCGGGTAACGCAACGGCAACACTCAAATTGACGGCTGGCTTGAGAACAATATCATCTCCCACTACAGAAGCATTCAACGCTGGAAACTCTTCAAGAGCCTTGATCACCGCTTCACCCACCAGCACGGTATAGGTCAGCGGGGCACCTGCTGTGGCCGCAAACTGCTCACCGTCGCGTTCAATAAGTGCTTTGACGTGAGACATGTCGCATTCACTCATTGCCGTCGCGTGAGGACTGATTTTGGTTGACCAACTCATGTGATTTGCGATTTTCCGACGGACTGGAGTCATCGGCACACGTTCGTCTTCAGGCTTTGGTTGATAGATATACTCGGCAGGTGGACTCGCCAGACTGCCTCGCACAACCATTGGACCTGTGGCATCATCTGCGTGGTTCTTGAGATACTGCTCAACGTCTCGTTTCGTTAAACGACCACCACGGCCAGAACCTTGTATAGCACCCAAGGTCTCAAGTGTGACGTTCTCGCGCCGAGCCAACTCGAGCACGGCAGGGCTGAACGACTGGCCAGTTTCACTGGAAGCCGACATCCCAGCTGATCTTTGTGTTCGCTTAAATGACACCAATTGAACAGGTTGTTTGGTGCGAAAATGTGCGGCGGCATTGACATCTCCCTCATTTGAATCAGGGTCAGTTTGTGAGGTGTTTGTGAGTAGAGGGTCGGACTGCGCCGATTCTACCGTGGCATCCGAGTCCGCCACCTCAACTTCTGCCACTGTTGCCCCCACGTCGACTGTTTCACCTTCGGCTACAAGAATTGTCTTGAGCACACCGGATGCCGGTGAAGGCACCTCCGTATCAACTTTATCGGTGGTAATTTCAAAAAGAGGCTCGTCCCGCTCCACCTGATCCCCAGCAGCTTTCAGCCACTTAATGATTGTTCCTTCGGCGATGGATTCACCCATCTGAGGCATTACAACTTTGACCATGGCTTAGTTTTTAGTCTCCGTTACTAGTTTAGTATCCAAGGACCTTACAAGCAGCATTGTAAATCTTCTCTGGATTCGGAAGCATTGCATCTTCAAGTGGCGCAGAAAACGGCGCCGGCACATCGAGGGCGGCAACGCGAGTGACCGGGGCATCAAGAACATCAAATGCATCCTGCGCGATGATCGCCGCGACCTCACCACCGAAACCACCTGTCAACTGAGCCTCGTGCACCACAAGAGCTCTTGAGGTCTTCCGAACGCTCTCCAAAAAAGTATTCCGGTCGAGTGGACTCAAGCTACGTAGATCAATTACTTCACATTCAGCTCCTTCTTTTGATAACCGTTCAGCAACGTCCAGCGAGGCATGCACCATGGCACCATAAGTAACGATCGTTAAGTCCGAACCTTTTCGCTTAATATCGGCCACGCCCAGTGGCACGATGTAATCTTCGTCGGGCACGTCTTCCTTGATTCGTCTGTACAGATGTTTGTGTTCGAAATAGATGACTGGGTTATTGTCGCGAATGGCCGCTTTAAGAAGGCCTTTCGCATCGTAGGGTGTCGATGGTTGCACTACCTTTAATCCAGGGACGTGCGTAAACCAAGCTTCAGGGTTTTGTGAATGATACGGGCCGCCTCTGAAACCTCCACCTGATGGACCCCGAAAAACTACAGGCATAGGAATACCCCAGCGGTAATAGTTCTTTGCGGCGTAGTTCACGATTTGATCGAACGCACACGCTATGAAATCAGCGAATTGGAACTCGACAACCGGACGAAGTCCCTCAACCGCTGCTCCGCAGGCTGCACCAGTGAAGCCACTTTCACTTATTGGTGTATCGATCACTCGATCGGCCCCAAACTCTTCCAAGAAACCTCGAGTCACCTTGAACGCACCACCAAAGACAGCAATATCCTCACCCAAAATAATAACGTCTGAATCGCGCCGCATTTCTTCGCGAAGACCTTGGCTTATAGCCTCTAAGTAAGTGATGACCGCCATAGAATCAACTCGTCGTGTTCAAGGGGCAAAAATCCTCTGGGTGACTGACTCAGGAGCTGGTTCGGGTTGTGCTTCTGCCCATATCACAGCAGCTTCAATCACTTCTGTGCACTCGTTATCTAGCGCCTGTACCGCAGCCTCGCCAAAGCCGTCGGCCCCGTACAGATACTCTCGAAACAAGCGAAGAGGATCTCGCCGCTCCCAGAATGCCCGTAACTCAGCATCCACATACCCCATGTCATCGTGCTCACCGTGACCATGCGTACGAAAGGTTTTAAATTCCACCAGGTACGGCCCCTTACCCGCACGTGCATGGTCAATGGCGCGCTTCGCCACCCGGCGAACCTCGAAGATATCGTTCCCGAAAGCAATTTCAGACGGAATATTGAATGCCGGCGCTCGATCAGCTACGTTCGCTACTGGCATCTGTTTATCGACGGTCGTGGAGTAGGCAAAGCAGTTGTTTTCAATAATGACGACCAGGGGGAGTTTATGGATAGCGGCGAAATTCAACCCTTCATAAAAATCGCCTGGACTGGTCGCTCCATCCCCAGTAAAGGCGACGTAGACACGAGGCTGTTTCTTGATCTTGAAAGCCAATGCAAAGCCAGCACCGGAAGGAATCCATGAGGCCATCGATCCATTATGATAGGGCGCGATCCCATATCGTTCTACATCAGCGAAAAATAAACCTAGCTCGCGACCATGGGACGGAGGAACATCACGACCTAGCCAACGAGCAATTACCTGTTTCGGCTCGACTCCGCGTAGAAACCAGCCGGCCAGTCCCCGTGCCACTGTTGAAAAATAGTCATTTGGTTGGAGCAGGCTCACCGCACCAGTACAGATCGCTTCCTGGCCGATGCCTAAGTAAACGGCGCCAACAATTTTTCCTTGCCGATAGAGTGCCGCCAATTTTTGGTCACACTTCCGGGCCAACGTCATTGCCCGGTACCAAGCGGTCAGCTGTTCTGGTGCAAGGATCTCGTCAGGTTTGATGGTGGTGCGATCGAGTGTCGGGTCAAGGAAAGCCGTGTCCATTAGTAATATTCACTCAGCGACTGACACCGATTGTCTCTACAAAAACACCTTGGTCGTCGTACACCTCAACCGCACCAAAAGATTGCAGCATGCTTGTAATCTCTTCACCATTACCAACCGCAATCACCTGTAAGCGGTCGGAGTCAAGATAGCGTGCCGCAACATCTTGCACCTGCTTCGGTGTCACTGACATGATTCGCTCAGGATAGCGATCCCAGTAATCTATGGGTAGATCGTACAAATAGCGCACCACGGAATTATTGAGCAAAGTCGAAGGAGATTCCAATGAGAGCGCGAACCTGGCCACAAGTGAGCGCTGTGCATTCTGAAACTCAGGTCCGGGCACTGGTTCGTCACGAATTCTTTTCAGTTCGCGCAGGAGTTCCCGCAGTGCGTCCTTTGTCACCTCAGTACGCACTTCGGTCGAAGCATCCCAGTCCCCACGATACCGTAGGGCTGTAAAAGAACTGTACGCCCCGTATGTATAGCCCTTGTCTTCGCGGAGGTTCATAAACAATCGTCCAGTAGCGCTACCACCGACGATATGATTCATCATGGTTAAAGCATCGTAGTCAGCACTAGTGCGATTAATTGCTTGCGTGCCAACAACAAGATTCGTCTGCACTGAATTGGTACGGTTGATTAGATACAGTTTTGAAAGACCAAGCGGTTCGGGGTCGGATACAGTGGGAATCTGTGAGCCCGCTCGCTTCCATCCATTAAAATGCTGTTCGACTTTTGAGCGGGCTTCGCTCATCGAAATATCACCTGCTATAGCAAAAACTGCATGGTCTGGAACGTAATGTAACTTGTGAAACCGTAACAGGTCGTCACGAGTTGTTTTGTCTAAAGACTCCGGGGTTGGCGCGACTCGTCCAGCTGGGTGATCACCATAAATGACCTTGGCTAGTCGTTCAATTGCCAAAAATCTTGGTTGGGTGCGCTGCTGCACGAGCCGTGCTCGTTCACGCTCTTTGAAACGAGTTAGCTCTTCAGTCGGAAATGTTGGTCGAAGTAAAACGTCAGCCGCTAAACCAAGCACTGCATCCAAGTTTTCACTCAAGCTCGATCCACTAACACTCGCTGCCTGTAGTGACATGTCGGTTGAAACAGTGAGACGCGCCGCAAGAGTCTCAAGCGCTTGAGCATTCTCTACAGAAGTACGCGTAGTTGTTCCTTCGACCAGTAAGGAAGCAGTGAAATTGGCCAGGCCAGGATGGTCTGGCGGATCGTAATAACCACCTGCGCCGATTAAAATTATCTGAAAAGAAACGAGCGGGACTCGATGATCTTCAAGGACCATCAAACGCAAACCGTTATCTAGCTGTATTTCGGCTGCTTTCGGCAACTCTACTTGCAGAATCTCCTGCGAAACTGGAGCCAGTCCTTTAATCTCTGCGCCAACAACCGCCTGCGCCTCCTGTGCTGACACCTGACCTGCCAGCACCACACTGGCAAGAGGCAACCAAGCTAGAACCCAAGTGATCGGGCAGAATTTTCTCTGCAACATTAAAACTGTTCCTCTCTAGTTGACTTTTGTGTTTGCTCGTCTGCCGGTGCTGGATGTGTAACAACCACCGTTCTATTGTTCTTAACCAAATACTGGCGAGCTACACGCTGCAGGTCTTCAAACGACACGTCAGCCACACGTTCTGCTCGCGAATTAATCAGCCCCGGGTCGTTATAGAACAAGGCATAACGAGACAAGGCTATGGCCCGTTGTAATGAACTGCCTAAACTTGAGACGAACGAGCGACGTGCCCCATTACGCGCCTTTTCTAGCTCCCACGCCTCAACCGGCTCTTGTTTAATCCGTTCGATCTGTTCGTAGATGTTGGTTTCAAGCTGGAAAACATCGGCATCAGGCGCGGCAATGCCAACCACTCGAAAAAGAGTTGGGCCGCGATTGTCGACTGCAAAAGCACCAACGTTCACACCTAATTGGGTCTCGCGAACGATTGACTGATACAGTCGCGAACTCCGACCCGACGACAAGACGGTGGCGAGAACGCTCAGGGCATCGTGGTCAGGGCTCAGGCTTTCAGGAATGTGATAAGCAATATCTATTCGGGCCAGCCGAGCCAGCGGATCATCGTAACTCGCCCGACGTTCATTAGCCTGCACCGGTTCGGTTAGGTCAACTCTTGGCGGATCGGGCTGTCGAGGAATCGACCCGAAACGCTGTCGGGCTTTCTCAATAGCCGTCTCGGCATCAACATCACCGACAATTGCCAACACTGCATTGTTTGGTGCGTAGTACGTCCGAAAAAATGATGCAACATCAGTGATAGTAGCCGCTGACAGATCAGTCATCGATCCGATCACCGAGTGAGCGTACGCGAAATTTGTGTAGGCCAGTTCGTCAACGACCTCAAAGACGTGACCATACGGTTGATTGTCAATTCTGAGACGCCGCTCTTCTTGCACTGCTTGGCGTTGATTATCTAGATTCTCTTGAGTGATATCGAGAGAGGCCATCCGATCGGCTTCAAGAAAGAGTGCCAAGTCAAGTTGATTTGAAGGCATTCGTTCAAAATAAATGGTACGGTCTTTATTGGTCGTACCGTTAACATCACCACCGTTATTCCCGATTAGCAGGACGTGTTCGCCGTCACCAACGTTCTCCGATCCCTCGAACATCATATGCTCGAATAAATGTGCAAAGCCGGTGCGCCCCCGTCGCTCATCTCGAGATCCAACTTCGTAGTTGACTGCAATCGACACAACCGGTGCAACGTGGTCCTCGGCAACGACGATCCGTAAGCCATTATCAAGGGTTGTCTCAATGAATTCGATAGACTGGGAAGTCGCCTGAAGCTCGATCTGATGACATACAAGAAGAACGAGACAAGTCGTCACAAGTCTAGAGATAAATATCATGCCTGCTCTCCGTTTCACTCCAGTATTTCAAATGAGTCGCGTCAAAATAGCCATTCATTCGAGCATCCAAATTTAAGTCGCAACCAAAGGATTGATACAAACTTTCCAATCTGATCATACCGTGTTGAGGAAGAAACGAACATGTCGCTATTTGTTGGCGATAACTACTAGTAAGACAAGGACATCCGGTTTGGAAGCCTTGAATCTCACAAGCTAGGTCAACCTTGTCCTTAACCTGAGAGTTGGCTTGGCGCTCATGGGATGGGCTAAAATCATAAGCATGAATCCTCAGACGATGTCAGCTATCCAAGTCGCTAGCCGAGTCCATGGCTTTAGTTATGCAATTCGAAACATTGTGACCGAAGCCTTGAAGGTGGAAGCAGCCGGTACACGTGTTCGTTACCTAAACATTGGAGACCCTATTCCATTCGGTTTCAAAACACCACCACATCTTATTGAAGCGGTGGAGCGAGCAATGCGCGATGATCAAAACGGTTACACTCCATCGACGGGTATTCAATCTGCTCGTGAAGCGGTTGCTGCCGATTTCGTAGCGCGGGGACTTAACATTGATGCGGACAGAGTACTCCTGACAGCAGGAACTTCTGAAGGGATTGAATTAGCCTTAAGTGCTCTCGTCGATGCTGAAGACGAAGTGCTCATACCATTACCAACCTATCCCTTATACACTGCCGTGCTCGCTAAGTTGGGAGCTCGGGCCGTGTTCTATAAAACGGACCCAACAAACGGGTGGCTGCCAGATCTAGATCATATTCGTAGCCTAGTCAGCCCGAAGACCCGTGCGTTGGTAGCTATCCACCCAAACAATCCAACCGGCGCAATCTATCCGGAAGCGACCCAACGAGCCATGCTAGAGCTAGCGTCGAGTCATGGAGTCGTGCTGCTAGCTGATGAAGTCTATGGCGATCTGGGATACGACGGACCGGTACCACCCATGGGTTTACTGGACCCAGAAGCGCCGTTTATTTCGTTTTCATCACTGTCGAAGGCTTACTTGGCACCAGGCTGGCGAGCGGGATGGATGGCCGTCGGGGCCAACCCACGAATGGATGACGTGCTGGCAGCCATCAAGAAATTGGCGGATGGACGCGTTTGCAGTAATGGCCCGATGCAAGCTGCTATTCTTGCTGCGCTCTCTAGCGATCGGTCACACCTACAGGTATTTACCAAGGCACTCCGCGAACGAGCTGAACTAACGAGCTCCTCTCTTAATGCTATTGACGGCATTAAATGCGTAACGCCAAGCGCGGCGTTCTACGCTATGCCGCAGGTGTCTTTACCAGCCGGCAAAACCGATGAAGACTATGTGCTGGGTTTATTACGATCGACCGGCGTGCTCTGTGTCTATGGGTCCGGGTTTGGCCTACCTGCAGAGGGAGGATTTTTTAGAGTTGTATTCCTAGCCGAACCGAAAGAGTTGACTGAAATCTACGAATTGATTTCTACATTTACGAATCAGTTTTTAAATTAGTGCCTCACGTTTGAACCGGATACCAATAACGTCGTCTTCCACTGGTTTTGAGAGAAAACAGGCTCCATCTAGGGCGGCCAATAACTATTGCCTTTGTTCTCAGTCCGAGATCATCGCTAAAGCCGCGTAGTCCCGATTTACCTCCACACGACGAAGAACCCCTGCCAGCGGAACTCGCGTCTCAGTTAAGCGATCTGCAATATTAATAACGATGTCCTGTGAATTGCCGTCCGCGTATTGCAACGTAACCGTCACAGGAACCTCGTATAAAAGGTTGGTCAGCTGCTCGAAACGAAGATGAACGTCCGAATTTTCAAGGGCTTGAGTATCGTCTCCTTCTTGAGTCGAGCTGGAAGACGTCTCATAACTGAAGCGTAGTTCAGGCAGGCCGGCTTCGTAAACCCAGCGATCAAAATATTGCTGAAGCGAAATGTTACCGACCTCTTCGAAAGCAAGTCGTAGATCTTCAGTGCCAGCTTTTTGAAATTTCCGGCTTTGATAAAAGTGTCGTAATCCTGAAAAAAAAGTTTCGTCACCTAGAAGGCGATGTAGCATGTGCAACACCATAGCGGCTTTGTTGTAAACGAGAGCACGAAAAATTCTAGTATCCTGCTGGATGTGACCCAGCCTATAACCAAGATATATTGGACCCTGGTCTGACTGCTGTATCGCCCAATCGTGCATCTGGCGCGTGACGCGCCTGAAAACGCCGTCGCCCGCTGCGTACCGCGCGTATAGTGCGCTAAAGTAGTGCGCCAATCCTTCGCTCAGCCACTGCTCATGATAATTGCTCCACCCCACGGCTTGACCCCACCATTGATGTGCCAGTTCGTGAGCGAGAAAGAAGTCTTTGAAGTCTCTGAAATAGACGGGATCCCGTCGCCACATCAAGTCGTTGTTTTGAAGCGGCTCATTTAAAAGTGATGCGTAAGCCGGACTATGACCTCCAGGGAGATCGCTTTCGATGAGTCCTATGCTCAGACTCGGGTATGGCATCTCGCCCATGAGCGATCCGTAAAATTTGAGAATGTCCTCGGCACGCGTTGACAGTCCTCGAGCTCGGCGCCGTTGCCTAAAATTGGACGACACCGACAGCGACACATCGTTGACGGTCGCCTCATTCACAATTGATTGCGTTTGACCCTGCCTGGCGGCACGATCAAGCGAGACAACCGTCGACTCAACAGCTTGAAAATCACTGATAATCGCTGCAAGGTACCGAAGAGGCTGTCTGGCTTCAAATTCGAAGCGACGGCTCCCACCTTCGAGTTCGTCTCCATTACTAACAGTGGCGGGTGCTCCAACTGGCACACCGCTTCCCAAACAAGAAAAACCCGGTGGAATCGTAAAACGCATCGTTGCAGTAGCGAAGTCTGTGACCATGGACTGTGGATACCAGTAACTGAGACTGCTGTACAGATAATGCGGCTCAGGTTCAGTCCTAATCGTAGGCAGCCCAAGTCGGGAGGAATTCAGTAGTGCAAGGGTGCGAGGCACAACTGCTTGATGATCGGCTTGCTCAGCAGGTAGCTCACCCTCGTACTCAACCGTTAAGGTGAATTGAGTTCCGGCATCGACTCGCTCCGGCAAATCCATAATCATCGAATCTTGACCTGGCGTCCGCAGGGGCATCAGTGGGCCATAGGGCGTGCTGATCACTGAACGGACGGTCAGCTCATCAGCGAGTCGCACCGACAGCATCGTCAAATCGGACACTGCTTGAAGGGTTAAGGTTGCTTTTCCGGATATCCAATCACGCTTCGGTAAAAAACTTACATCAAGTTCATAGTCAAGGATGTCGTAATCAACAAGGTCGTCTTCGTTGTAAAACAAGCCACGAGTAGCCAATTTCTCTTTCGATGCGTATAAGGCAATATTTCGGCCGCCTTCTCGATCGAACAACTGAATGTCTTCGGCTCTACGGCTTCCTTGTACGTAGGTGAGGTTGTCAAAATTCGTTGTCTGAATTTCTGCGAGCAGATCGCCCTCATTCGGTAGCACCCACCAAGAATCGTCACTTAAATGTCCCAAGTCGACCACGTACGATTCGAAGGCGTAATCATCAAACACCTCTTGAGCGGCACGAAAATCTCGTGCTCCGACCGTGCGTTCGATCAGCGCCTCTTGCGGCACCAGTGCGTCGAAGTCATTCGGGTTCATCCGAAGAAATGCGCTCGTAAATCTTGTGTTTAAAACTTCTGCTCCTGAAAAAATCTTGATCTGCTCGCGTTCGACTAATGGAACTGGGCTGAATTCCATCTGGCCTTGCCCAAGCAAGATCATGGCCGTAACTCCCGAACCGGTATCAGACACGAATGCCATACCCTCGGGGAGTGTCAACGTAAAGTCGGTCGAACTGATTGTGAGGTCACGGACGATGTACTGGCGTTCTGGATGCACCTCAAGACGAAAGATTCCACCAATTGAAGTTAAGCGTTCTTGCCCAACTATCCGCCACTCTGGCCCCTGACCAAAGGGACGCTGGGTAATGGGATCGATGTCTCGACGGATGTTCAACAACCAAGTGGCCATCTCACCAGCCCCACGTTGTTCTTTAAAAATTTCAAGCAAAATACCGTAACCAGCATCCGGGGGTGCTTCTTTGAGTGGAAGCCTTCCTATTTCATTCAAAACGACCTTCGTGACGCCAGACACCACGTTGGTACTGACAAATTGGCGTGTCGACGGCCTAGAAACAAGAGAGGGCGAAAGCATTGCCAGATAGGTCGCTGGACGTCCGGAGCGCAAGGTTAATTCGAGCTGTCGGTAAAAATCTGATAGGTCGGCTTTTGAATCCACCGGTGTGGATTCCTGCGCAGATACGGCGACTGCGGAAACACAGTTCACAAACACCAAAAACAGCAGGATATAGATGCTGCCTCGGATTGTGGTCCTAATTAGCTTGTTCACTTTCCGTAACCCACAAGCTTAAATGTCAACCTGAAGACTCCATCAAAGAACTGAGCACCGGACGCGGAAAAACATCCTTTGCTTTCAGGATAACGTCGGAATTGATATATCCCAAGCGTGAAATGTCGCATCATGGATTAAGATGGAAGGTATGTCTGTGCGGGCTTGGACTCTTCTCTTCGGCATTTTTGCGGTAATTTGGCCAGCCGAGGTAGACGGACAGTTTGGTGTCGTCGAAATTGAAACCCACAGTCTTGTGGAGTCTGATGCTGTGCACGCAGGCACAGTCGTCAACGCAGCGCTACAAGTTCGTCTACAAGAAGGATTTCACGTCAACTCCAACAACCCTCTCGATGAGGCACTAATCCCAACGGTGCTAATGATCGACCCTCCCGTTGGCGTTACTGTTCGTGAGGTTGTGTATCCAGAAGCAGGACTACTCGAACAAGTTGGCGTTGATGAGCCGTTGGCAGTCTTTGAAGAAACCTTCGTAGTCGGTGTTGTCTTAGGGCTTTCACCTAATGTAGATCCAGGGAGCCTGTCGGTGCCAGGCGCCCTGAGGTATCAGGCGTGTGATGAAACAATGTGCTACATGCCAGCCACTGTTGACGTGGCCTGGAACCTTCAAGTGGTTTCTAGTGGTCGGGCACTCGTACCACAGCATGCTGCATTATTCGACAACATCACTTTTTTGGGAACCAACGCAGAGG
>Ga0315336_1002800_pt1 | contig 25311 bp, 22 predicted proteins | sample ASW5metaG_FD_204512 | JGI IMG/M metagenome (GOLD analysis project Ga0315336, IMG submission 204512) | Ammonia-oxidizing marine archaeal communities from Monterey Bay, California, United States - ASW #5 | ecosystem: Environmental > Aquatic > Marine > Intertidal zone | place: USA: California... | reverse complement strand
TTGCGGGGCTACATGCCCAGACCATTCTTGAATTGAACCAGTTGATGAGTGGTTTCTATCACAACATCGAAGATGGGCTGTTTGAGATGGCCTATGCGAACGACGACCAGAACTATCAGCGCCATCTGATTGAGCTCATGCGCGAATTGCGATTCCGCCGAGAGCAGTTGCTCAAGACCTTTACCAAGCGTGTGCAGAACGCTGGGCAGGGGTGGTTAAACACCTGTGATGGCGGTACTGAACGCATAGAGGAGCGAGTGGTTGCGAATAGCATGGCGGCAAAATGCGCCGCCCACTTTGCACCGGTACTACAAGCTATTGCTGAGCGGACAGGTCATGCAACCAATCGCGCTGTTGAGCGCAAGACGCTACCGAGTGGTCCGGAGGAATTGAGCTACCACTTTCTAATGTCGTGCCGCAGCGTCAGCTTCGACACGCACTCGGTGGAGATGGTGCAGGATCTGTTCGGACGTTTCGTGCTCGACCGACTGGGCGGGATCTACGGACAAATCAATTTTGCGCTTGAAGAGTCTGGCTATTGCACCAATGAGCAGGATGCTGAGCTGGACGAATTTGCCTTGTCGAGCGCTTAAGGGCCTTGCTCGTCTTCTGAATCAGAGCGCTTGGGCTTGATCGCATCCCCGACGGTATCGATCGACTGATTCAATTTGCCGCCCGCTTTCAGCAACCATGGGCGGCTGCTGGCTTCTTCGAAAACGCGCTCCTGGATGGGTTTGATAATCTCATCCGATGTACCCGCAGAACGCCGTTGGCCAAACAGGTTGATCCAGTACTCGGTTTTGCGGCCGAAACGAAGCACGCGGGTGAAATACTGCGCAGGCTGATCACCGCCAATCAGCAAACCCACCAACGCGGCGACCAGCGAGATAGGGACCAGGATGATGTCTCTAATCCCATCTACGGTGAGCTTCGCCTGGAACACCAGAACGTCCCAAACCAGCTGTAAACGGCTGTGGGGAGCCTCTGAGTGGCTTTCTTCAACAGACTGACCGCCGCTATCCGACATTATCGCGCGCCTTCACCAACGAGGACTGCCTCAACGGTTTGAAAGAGGATGATGAGGTCCAGCAGGATGCTGTGATTCTTGAGGTAGTAAAGGTCATATTGCAGCTTTTCCTTCGAGTCCTCGATAGAAGCGCCGTATGGATAGCACAGCTGCGCCCATCCCGTGAGTCCCGGTTTGATGTGGTGACGTTGCTCATAGAAGGGGAGGTGCGATTTCAGGTAATCGACAAACACCGGTCGTTCAGGGCGTGGTCCGACCATGCTCATTTTGCCGCTCAGGACACTAAACAGTTGAGGTAACTCGTCCAGATGCGTGGATCGAAGGAAACCTCCGATGGACGTTGTGCGCGGATCATTGTGGCCCGCCCACACGGCGCCGGAGTCTTCAGCATCCACCCGCATGGTGCGAAACTTGGCCACGTTGATGATTTCTCCGTCCAGCCCAATGCGTTGCTGACGGTAGAATATCGGCCCCTTAAACCGGTCGGCCCCAGCGACGATTAGACCGGTGAGCAGCATGAGCGGAAGCGTAAACACGATGAGCACAAGCGCTGCGATGACATCAAATATGCGTTTCGTAAAGGCGCGATACCCGCTGGTTATAAAACCGTCGGAATAGACCAGCCAGGCTCTCTGCAGCAGGTCGACATCGATTTTGCAGCCTTCGCGTTCGATGAAGTTCTGCACTTCGCAGACCTCCACACCAGATAACCGGCAGTTCATGAGTTCATCGAATGGAACCGGCGTATTGGACGAATCAGCCCGCCGATCGTCCGACGCCACCACGATTTCATCAATGTGGTGCTCGCGACAAAAACTCAATAGACCCTGTTCTGGATAGCCCATAATTTTGACGCCGAGTTCAGAGACCACATCATCAGTTCCGGGCTGACTCATATATCCCGCCAGCACAAATGCGCGTTGATCAGAACGGCGGCGCATGCGGTTAGCGATCTTCAAGGCGCGCATCCCAGTGCCGAGGACCACAACGCGACGTTTCATAAAGTCGTCGTCGACAATGCTCGAGGTGATCAAGCGCAGGGCTATCACGATCGCAAACGCTTCGAGCAGCGAAAATAGAAGAACGCCGCGCCCCTCAGACAAACCGGTAGCGAGGTACATCAGTATCGACATGCCCAGGGTGCCAAGCAAAAACATTGCCACTGCTGTGCGCAGGGCAACGCCCAGGATGCCTTCCCGCAATCGAGCTTCGTAAACGCCCATGGTCATCATGAAAAACGTCAGCATCGCGCCGAGGGAGATGGCATAGGGCAAATGGGCATAGAAGTCAGGAAACTCACCAAATCGTGTGAAATACCCGGTGTATGCGGCAAAACCAATGGCAACGGATTCAAGGGCCGCGGTTAACAGGAAGGGCGTGTGTATGTAATGCCTGAAAATTCTTATGTGCGCCATACTTCTAACCCGACGCCTCAGGCGCGCTCAGCCTCGAATATCGAAGTTGCCGAATAAAGCGCTTGCCGTCAGCGCTCATTACGAAATACCAGTAGCTGGCGACAAGTCCCGCAATCGATATACCGGCCACGACCATCGAGACAATCGTGTGACCCGAAGAGAGTTCGTTCGACGAGAACACTAACGCACCTATGAACACTCCATTTACAAGCAATGGTTTTCCGTAGGCAGAGCCAATGAATTCTGCCAACGATATCGACAATTTGCGGCTCGCGAAGATGAGATAGGGCATGTGAACTGTGACTACCATAGTGCCCATTATCAGCCATGCAGCGGCGTAGGGTGTTTGTGGAGTTGTAAACAACAACGCCAGCAACAGCACAAGCCCAGAGATAAACAGGCAGAACAAAGTGATCCTGCCGTGCGCGTTCAGCCCGCTTAGGGTCCGGTGGCAAATCGCATAGCTCGCGTGCATTAAGACACCACCAGCAAATACCCAGGAAACGTTTGTGATTACAAACTCCGAGCCCATCCACAAATTTATGATCGCGTCGCCGAATACGCAGAATATGGACAATGCAGGAAGCGTTACCATCATGCTGGCTTGCAGGGCATTCACGTACAGCGCTCGCACCCGCGGCTCATCGCCCTCGGCCACAAGACCGCTGGTCAATGCGGGGACCGAAATACTGAGTCGGTCGACCATGCGATTGATTTGGCGCGCAAGCGTCGCGTAGCGAGAAAATGCAGCCAAAGCCAGGGGACCCGCATTGAAAAAGAGCACCAGACGTGCGACCTGATACACCAATAACTCTTGAAAAACTGCCGCAGAAGTCTTGATGCCGAAACGGGTGAGTCTGACAGCCGTGCCGACGCGAAACCCGCGTGGCAGGATGGTGAATCCCCCGCAATTTAACGCCGCGTACCAAAAGCGTGCGCATTCGCTGAGAAAACGTAGCAGGGCGGTTGCAACCGCCAGGCCCACGATGCCGTACCCATTAAGAAGGACAAGGACCATGGTCACTGCGAGCGCCAGGTCGTGAACAATGTTAATGGCTTCCGTGACACGCGCTTTGTGGGTACCTAGAAGGACGCCATGAGCAAAATCGCCGAGCACTACAAATCCGATGGCTAGGCCCAAATAGCTGCCGATCTGGGCGAGCGACACAGTGCTCTGGGTTTCTAGAACTTCCATGGAGTCACTTATGAAGCCAATGCCTACTACGAACGCGGTCGCGAGACCGAGCGCAAATAGCAGTTGTAACCAGAATCCCGTTACACAGACTTCGGAGACTTCATCTACACGGTCACGTGACACCTGATCCGCAATGTAATGGGCGATGGCCGGCCCGAATCCGATGCCAGAAAAGGAAACATACACCAGAAACGACCAACCGAGGTCCCAGAGGCCCAACGGTACAGGACCCACAGATTCGTAGATGACTCGCGGCATAACAAAGCCAATGCCAACTGCTACTGCGAATGCAAGGCCAGAGGCGATGACATTGGGCAGGAGTTGATTATGTCCGGATTGGCTCATCGGCAGCGCCGCAGAGGAGGACTAAAGAGTATCTATAGGACAGGAATCAGTCGTCAACTTGTTTAAGGGTGCTGAAATTGTGGGTGGGGGAAGCTTGCGGATTCCGGTGTTGGTAGCGAGAGACTTTATTGATTTAACATAATATATATTATGCGAAACAAATAGCTATTCTTTAAGTTTGAGCGTCTGCAAGAACTTTCCCAACGTAGCGGCTGTTTCTTCGCAATCCGCTTCCTCACACGAGGCGGCCACCGCAACCAATTTCGCGTCCGCCCTGAACTGAAGTTTCTGTAGGACCTGCGCAAGCTTAGCTTCGAGATCCGATGCCGCTTGCATCTTGCCAACCTGGTACCAATACCACACGAGTAAGTGTCTCGATCGGTCTTCTGATTCCAAATGCACAGAACTCACGTTCCCGCTCTGATAGGCGGCTTCGACGCGTGTAGTCGCACTGCTGTTTCGCACCCATCCTGGACCGGCTAAATCGTTGCCCGAATCCACCACCTCGTGGCCGTCAGATTGGTTTGCGTAGTACGCTTGATAAAGCATTACTTCGACACCAGGCCGCACAGCGTCGCTCAAGACTTGCATGCGTGTATTGGAAGCTGACGGATATTGCGGATCCCATGAATCTGCATTGCCCTTCACCGATAAATGTAAACGCGACGCCACTGAAGGTTCCAGCCAGACAGGTTCGCGGAGATTGATATCCGCGCTCGTCGCAAGCAATAGACTTGCAGCTGGGATAACCGTCATAGTGCCAATAGTCCATAGGAGTATTCGTCGCGGGATACCTTCGCTCGCGGCAGCTTCTACGCGCGTCATCGTGGCTTCGCGCTTCGGCAATCTAGCGAGATGCGCCGGTACATACCACAATACAGGCAAGAAAATGACTCCAAACACGACCCAGCCGAACCAAATGTGATCATTAAGCAACGGATGCGCGGGGCCTTGCGTGTACCCCACAAGCATGATTGCCGTAATCCGAATCCAATTTGACAACAACGCTAAAGCGGCAAACGCTCCAATCAAAATCAGACCTGGAATCAGTCTCAGACGTTCTGCTAGAGCCAAATATGCGGATAGTGTAAGCGCGGCCAGTAGATAGCCAAATCCGCTGCACCCACCGACGATTTCGAATACAACGTCAGGCATTACTATGGTGTTCTGCTCCATGTAGATGGTCAGATTGAACGATTGCAGCACTGCATTAACGACTGACGTAGCAATAGCCTGCAGGAATGGATTAGCGTACGGATGCCATATTGGTACTACTGAGAAAAGCAGCAATGAGTATGGCGTTAGTCTCCATACCCCTCCCTGGCCCACAGCAAGGCCCGCTCCTAGCCAAATAATTGCGAGCGTAGCCACTGCGCCCGGTACTTGTATGCCGCTTAACACACTGAACAACCAGACAATTGACGCTCCGAAGAGTGCCAACAATCGGCGTAGAACAGATGACCCGCGCAAGCGACGAGCAATTAGCAAAGCCCAATCCTGCCAGAGCCTGAACCCCACCAGAGCTATCACCAGGAAGCCGTGGCTGTAGTGAGTCCCTTGATCTAGCCAGGCGGGAAACACCCATGTGAACGCGCTTCCATAGCCGAGAACGGCTACCGCAATTACGACGACCAAGACAACCGCAGGTGACAGTACTGTAGCAGTCGCCGACAGGTCCGTTGTCACACCCCGGCTGGAGTTCGATTTGCGTATCCCTGAGGCCAACGTCAGGATGCCCCGTCGCCTTTCAGAACACTAGGAATGACTTTCACCAGGATTTTGAAATCCAACCACAATGACCAGTCTTCGATATACTGAAGATCAAGCTCCAACCACCGTTCGAACGATAGCGCGCTGCGCCCGGATACCTCTCGCAGGCACGCCATTCCCGGCCTGACGCTAAAACGGCGCCGCTGAATACCCCTGCTAAAAAGTTGTACATCTCGCGTGGACATAGGCCTTGGGCCCACCAGACTCATGTGGCCAAGCAATACATTGAAGAACTGCGGCAACTCATCGATGCTGAGCCTGCGAATTGTTCGACCAACACGCGTCACCCTCGGATCTCGTTCGATTTTGAATATAGGACCCTCTGCCTCATTGAGGTGTTCGACTTCTGCCAAGCGCTCCTCAGCGTCGACAAACATGCTGCGAAATTTGACCATCTTGAATATTCGTTTGTTCAAGCCAACACGCTGTTGGCTGAAGAAAACTGGTCCCTTCGAATCTAGCTTAATGGCAAGCGCGACTAGAGCAAAAACTGGCAGCAGAAAAATCATGGCCGGTACCGTAAGCATCAGGTCGACAATTCGTTTGATCATCAGGTTCCACTCATCTTGCGATACCGGTTCAAAGTTGAGCACCGGCATGTCGCCAATTTTTTCGAATGAGACTCGCTCGAACGGTAAATCGACCACATCCGCTAGAAACTTGACGCAGACCCCCTCTTCTTCACAGATTGCTATGACCTCCCCTACACCACCGATCAAACTACGCGGTAGGCAAATGACGACCTCGTCCACTACCTCCTCCGCGAGAATCGTTTCGATTTCCGAAATTCCTCCTATCACCGGGACCCCGTCAACTTCTGTTTGAGCAAAATGAAGGTCTGGATCGAGGATCCCAACGACATTGATTCCCCACTCCGACTCTTCCCGATAGCGCCGCATGAGCAGCTGTGCTCGCTTTCCCGCACCGATTATGAGGATCTTCAGGTAGTTAGCAGGGTGCTCCCTACGGCCCTGAAAGTACCACCACTGCAGCAACAAGCGGTTCGCAATGAGCCCCACAAAAAGAAGCGTCCCGAAGACTGCAACTGCTGGTGTATTACTCATTCCTAGCTGACTGAAATAGAGCAACATCAGCAGCCCTGCCACCGTGAGAATGCTGTATCGCCCAGCAAACTGAACAATTCGGACGAAGCTTTCGGAGTGCAACCGGGGTGTACGGCGAGTAGATGCCGCTAAGCAACATGCAATGACCAGGGGCGTGAGCAAGAGGTTCGACAGAACTACATCAATATCGATCAATCCGACCAGCCAATACGCGTCAACCGTCACGACATATGCCAACGTACCAATCATGACATCTTGGGTCTGAAGCAGACGCTTCAGATGATTAGCTTTCGATATGCGCATATATTCTAGTGGGGCAAGTACTATTCAGTTATCGGTTGGCACCGGCTAGGTTACGCGCAGATATGTCACGACGTGTATTGAAATGTGAACGGCTTTGCGTGCCAACGCAATGACACCGAATTAGGGCACACAATCGTCAAACAATTTCACGAATTTCGAGTGCTCTTCACAAGATTTCGACAAAGACCCCAGCTATCCTTACATACTCGCCCTACCAGGGCTCGAAGGCCAGCGATAAGGTTAGCGCCCTTACTCTAGCGCTGAGAATTATGGGTCTCGGGGTAGATCGCATAACGCGACGCGCTTCGTCATATAATTCATACTCTCCGTACCTTGAGAACGAATTAAGGATCAATGGCATGCCATCACTAGTGAACGACCTTACAAATGACATTGTTCGACGACTAATGTCAATTGTGCTGCTGGCCATATCATGGCTTTTTCTAGGGTTCGGCTCTCCTGCAACCGCTCAGACCGAGGAGCCCGCTTCTACCACGCCAGATTATCGCATTGCCGCGGAAGACGTTTTAGACATCTCAGTATGGCGTGAGCCCGATCTGCAAAAAGAGGTGATTGTTCGCCCTGACGGCGGCATATCGATGCCGCTTGTGGGAAACATCACGGCTGCTGGATTGACAACAGCCGAGCTCGAAGATGCATTACGGAGCAGGCTTTCCGCTTACATTCCGGACGCAGTTGTTACCGTGTCAGTGTTGCAATTGCGCGGCCTTCGAATTTATGTCACGGGTCAGGTGCGCAGTCCAGGACAATTCGAGGTCGGCCGCTATATCGACGTACTGCAAGCAATCACGCTGGCTGGTGGATTTACCCCTTTTGCCAATACCGGCAAAGTGCAGGTGATTCGTCGAGAAGGTGGGCAAGAGACAGTGTACAAATTTAACTACAAACAGTTTCAAAAAGGTCGCGATCTTACGCAGAACATTCAGCTAAAGACTGACGATGTGGTGTTGGTGCCATGATCTCACAACGGAGCACAATCATAGGTAAGCTAAGAATTAATCCAACGGTGACGAACAGAACGTCTAAACGAATTGTGATAGGAGCGGCAGCAAGAATAGTGGCCATCACCTGGATAACACTATCTGGTGCAATAGCCGAAGCCGCATGGGTTATCGAGCCCGCAGCCAACGTGGAAACCCGCTACGACGACAACGTCCGCGGTAGCGCCTCCAATGAAGAAAGCGGCACCATCAATACCCTGGGCGGACAAGCAAGATTACGAAATGTGTCCGACGCATCTGAGGTTTCGATCATGGCTGGCGGGAGTCTATCCAAATACTCGGGTGTCGATAGTTTCGAAAATGACGACCGGGAGTCTCTATTCTTTGAAGGAAGAGCGCAGCGGCGACTCGAGCGCAGCCAGTTCCAATTGAGAGCTTCGCTACGCCGCCAGGATCTGCTGCGTTATTTTGCGGTGCTAGAACCGGTTGATGCTGCAGGCGAACTCGGTGAGCAGGAACTCGAGGACATGCCAATAATCGAGGAGCCGGGCGTGGAAGACGACCTGATCACCGGCGTCGACGTAGACTTAGGCTCCGTGGAGGAATTGGTACAGCGCGATAGCATTCGCATTGAACCAAGCTATTCATACCAGCTTAGCGCGCGCAACAATATTACTCTCAGGTATGGGTTCTCGGACGTGAGTTATGATGATCCTGCACAATCAAATTCACTCGAGGATCACCGCTCGCACCGCGCGTCAGTAGAATTGGCGAGGCTGATTTCGCCGCTAAGCAGCATCGCAGTTCAGGTCGAGGCATCCCGATTTGAGCCGGAGTTCAATCTGGATTCAGATTCGGTCAGCATTGTAGCCACTTGGCGGCAACGGCTTAGTGAGCGAACTACTTTAAGCCTGGGAGCAGGTGGCAGAACAACAGACAACGATGTTTACGAAGATTCGGGCGCTCTATTCAATGCGAGAATTGACCGAAGCACCGATACCGGTTCGTTGTATGTAACTGCTGAACGAAACCTCTCTCCTTCCGGGTATGGAGACCAGGTAGAAAGTGATCGGATTACATTTGGGTTTCGCGACAAACTTTCTGATCGTGTAAGTTGGAGATTAAATACTCGCGCATTCCGCACTGAGACGATTTCCCAGTTTCAGCAGGACAACTCTCGTGACTATCTGCAGGTCGAGCCGTCGGTTCAATGGGCATTCGCCAAAGAATGGCAGGTGCGGCTAAGTTACCGGTATACGTGGGTAGACCGAGAGACCGATGTGGATACTGTAACTAGCAATTCCGTTGGCATTTCGCTGGAGTACGTCCCGCCTAGACGCTTATGAGTGATGAATTTGTTGCCGCCAAAGTATGACGAGTATCAGAAGTATGCAAAATAACGACTTGCTAATGGATCCCAGCGAGTATTGGGAAATCCTAATCAGGCATAAGCTCAGGTTTATCGTGCCGTTCCTAGTGGTGCTCGGTCTCGCCGCCACGATCGCTATGGTGTTGCCGGCTGTGTACCGCTCAGAAGCTACCATTTTAATTCAGCGGCAGGCGATTCCCCAAAATCTAGTCGCTACAACGGTCACCGGTTACGTTCAGGAACAAATAGAACAGATCCGTCAGCGAATCATCAACCGTGCGACACTGCTCGAAGTCGCAGATGAATTTGCCCTTTATCCCGAAGATCTGGAGACGGATCCCACGCTTGTGGCGGAAACGATTCGGGAAAATATTGAAGTCGAGATGCTCGATGTTGAGGCGTCCGACCCTGATCAGTCCGGCAGGCGTTTAGCGACGATTGCGTTCAATGTCGCGTACAACGCGGAAACCCCGGAGATTGCACAGGCCATCACTGCGGATATCGCAGAGCGCTTCTTGCGGACCCACCGTGAAGCACGCAGTGAGATGGCTGAAGATGTTTCAGAATTTTTGAGCCTCGAAGCAGACAATCTCAGGGACGAGATCGCCAGTCTCGAAAAGCAGCTCGCCGGATTTAAGCAGGAAGAAATTCGCCAGCTTCCAGAACTTATGAGCATGAATTTGCAGTTGTTCGAGCGCACCGAGCAACAGATCCAAGCCACTGAGGATCGAATTCGCGCGTTGCAGGAGCGGATTGAAGTTACTCGCGCGGAACTTTCTCTAACGGAACCTTACGAGGACGTTCTCACCGAAGAAGGACAACGTGTTATGAGTGCTAGCGAGCGGCTGAGCATGCTGACCGCCGACTATTTGCAATCGTCCGCCCGATATTCTCAGGAGCACCCGGACATTGTCAGATTAAATAGAGAGATCAGAATACTCGCCGAGCAAACGGGCGACTCGGCACGAGTGGATGAGCTGATGAGCCAACTTGTAAACCTCCAGGAACAATTGCGCCAAGCCCGCCAACAGTATAGTGATGGCCACCCTGAAGTTCGCCGCCTAGAAACAGCCGTTGCAGCAGTACAGCGAGGTGTGCAGACAAGCATTATCACTCCCGATAATCGTGACCAGGAACTGGCTGTACCTCCAGACAACCCGCGCTACGTTGCATTGAAAACTCAGGTCGACTCAAGCGTAGCAAATTTGAAAGCCGAACAGCAGAAATTGGCTGATATGCAGGACAAGCTTACCGAATACGAGGAACGACTTTTTCAAACACCCATCGTCGAGAGAGATTACCGCTCCCTGAGCAGAGGCTACGAAGACGCGTTACGCAAGTTCTCCGAATTGAACCAGAAGTTACTTCAAGCCGAAATTGCCGAAACGCTCGAGGCTGGCCAAGGGGCCGAGCAATGGCGCCTGATCGGCCAGGCTTTTCTACCAATATTGCCGGAAAGCCCCAATCGCATAGGCATAATTTTGCTTGGAGCATTGTTGGCATTCGCCACAGGACTCGGCTTTGTTACTGTAGCGGAGTATCTCGACAATACGGTTCGCAGCGCGCGACGGATAACGGCAATACTGGGCGTCCCGCCTTTGGTGTTGATTCCACAAATGGAGCCGGTGACGGAATGAAGCAAACTTGGACGTCAACGCGAATATTAGAAACTGGTGAGAGCTATGGATCCGATCAGTAAGGCGCTTGAACGTGCGCGACGCGATGGGCAGAGCGTAAGGCAATGGGTTCAGCCCGGGCCTGTGGCGCAGGCTTCGGCCGTAGCCGAAATCGAACGCAGCGACCGAGATACCATGCAACTCGATCCAAGCGTACTGCACAAAAATAATTTACTTTCTGGGAGCGAGAATGAAGATCCAATCGTTACTGATCGATACCGCTTGCTCAGAACGAGGGTGCTGCAGATCATGCGCGCCAACGGGTGGCGCTCCCTAGGCGTTACGAGCCCAGGCCCGAAGGCCGGGAAAACAGTCACGTCCGTAAACCTAGCGTTGTCTATCGCCCGCGAAGGCAATTACCGCGTGACGCTAGTCGATGCCGATATTCGCAAGCCGTCCGCCGCCGAGTATATGGGTGTCGAACATCCTGTAGGGCTACCGGACTTTCTTGATAGAAGAGCCAATCTCGAGGACATTTTAATTGAGATATCTGAGCCTGCGCGCCTTTCTTTTATTTCCGGCGAAAGCGGGTCGCCCGAACGACCAGCGCCGGATATACTGAAGCGGGATCGAATGAGCGAGCTGTTGGAGACTTCAGCTGCTAGTGGAATCCCTCAGCTCGTGGTGGTTGATCTCCCTCCTGTTTTGATTGGCGACGACGTTATCGCCGTCGCTGCAAGTCTTGACGCCCTGCTTTTGGTTGTTGACGAGAATTCCACCAGCATAGATGACCTGGAGCAATCGGTAGAGTTGCTTTCGGAATTTAGTCTGGTTGGCACGGTATTGAACAAGTCAACGGAAAAGCCAAACAAGGATTCCGGATACTACCACTATCACCATCAACCCCAAGCCGAGAAAAGCCCGAGCGCCGCGACACAAGAGTAGAGCTAAAGAAGTACCACCATGTACGAAAAGATGTTTGGTTTTCAAAGACCGCCATTCGCAAACGTTCCGGATCCCGGCTTCCTGTACCCGAGCCCGCAGCACCAGCGTGCGTTGTCAATCCTGCAATATGCCTTGATTGCTCGGGCTGGATTCTGCGTTATCACGGGAGATGTTGGAGCTGGCAAAACCACCCTGGTGCGTAGCGTTTTACAAAATCTCGACCTGTCGGTGCACGTAGGTCTAGTAAGCAATACACAATGTGAGTCGTTCGAAGAACTGCTGCGTTGGATCCTGCTTGCATTCGACCTGGACTATAACGGAAAGGATAAGGTCCAGATGTACGATGAATTCGTACAGTTTCTGGTGCAGCAATTTCAACTCGGCACGCCGGTTACCCTGATTATTGACGAAGCGCAGAATCTGAGTATTGAGCTACTCGAGCAGCTTCGTATGCTCTCCAACGTGAACACCGAGAAGGGTCAGATATTGCAAACAATTCTTGTCGGTCAACCTGAGCTTTGGGATCTTCTTCGAGATCCCAAAATGATCCAGTTTGCTCAACGCATATCCTACGACTACTTCCTCAAACCGCTCGAAAATGCGGATACCGTTCAGCAATATGTTGAGCACAGAGTACGTACTGCGGGATCTGATCGAGAAGTATTTGATTCCGGCACGTTTCCATTGATTGCCAAAGCCACTCGCGGCGTTCCCAGACTTATTAACTCGTTGTGCGATTCCGCTTTGGTCTATGCCTACGGGGAAGACTCCAATACCGTTTCTACCGCCATCATTGCTCGTGTGATTGCCGACAAGCAAGCAAGCTTCGCGCCCATCGACCAACCAATGGCCGAACACGAACCCGCAACAACTCGAACAAACACGGCGGAACCATATGTCGTACACTCGTCGAGCAACTCGAACAAAAATAGAAGCATGTCCACCATCGAGAAGGCAGCCGAACGTTTGCGTCCCAAGAAGGCCTAACCGGTGAATCGCAGTTTCTGGCGAAACAAGCGTGTATTGCTAACCGGGCACACGGGATTCAAAGGTAGCTGGCTCTCCCTTTGGCTCTCATTTAGAGGAGCTCACGTCACTGGCTACGCGCTTGAGCCACCATGCAGACCTGCCCTTTATAGGCTCGCAAAAATAGACCAGGACGTCGACTCAATCGAAGCTGATATTCGCAATTACGATTCAATCGCAGCAGCGGTTAACAAAGCGGACCCTGATATTGTGCTCCATCTTGCTGCACAATCGCTGGTGCGGGAGTCTTATCTTCACCCCTTGGAGACTTTCGCCACGAACGTCATGGGCACTGCGAATCTGCTCGAAGCTCTCAGGAATTCGGATCGAGCAAAAGCCATTGTGATCGTCACCTCTGACAAATGTTACGAAAACCAGGAGTGGTCCTGGGGGTACAGGGAAAACGAAGCCGTGGGCGGTGTAGATCCGTACTCCGCTAGCAAGGGATGTACAGAGTTGGTTGCCGCTAGCTTTCGTCGTAGCTATTTTAATGACAAGCACAGTGCCGGTATTGCCAGCGCTCGTGCCGGCAATGTGATAGGCGGTGGTGACTACGCGGCTGATCGTCTCATGACAGATGTAATGGAGGCAATTCTGCAAGGTAAGCCTGCACGAATTCGAAATCGAAATGCAATCAGACCCTGGCAACACGTTCTTGAACCACTGCATGGCTACCTGCTTCTCGCCGAAGCACTAGCGCAGAAGGGTCAACGCTATGCCGAAGCCTGGAATTTCGGGCCAGTCGACGAAGACGTCAAACCGGTAAGTTGGATATGCGACGAACTCGTAAAACGCTGGGGAACTTCGGCAAGCTGGACCGACGACGGTGGCGAACACCCACACGAAGCGACCTATCTGAAGCTTGATTCCAGCAAGGCGCGCGCTCGGTTAGGCTGGAAATCGAAGCTTCGACTCACGGAAGCGCTCGATCGAATTGTTGATTGGAATCGGGTCGCCACCAGCAACGGCGATGTCCGATCGCACACCCTTGCGGAAATTGAATCGTACGAAGCGCTTTAACGAGTATTGAAGATTTTGTCGATACCACCTCCAGCTCTTGTCGGATAATCGCAAGTTATGATATTTACGGAAACTACCCTATCAGGTGCTTATGTCGTTAAACCTGAACTTCTTGAAGATGACAGAGGGTTCTTTGCGCGCAGCTTCTGCGTAGAACAGTACAAGGAGCACGGTTTGAATCCGAACATCCTACAAAGCAATATTTCATACAATCACAACAAAGGCACAGTTCGAGGAATGCACTACCAGCTTGAGCCACACAGAGAGGTGAAGGTCGTTCGGTGCACGCAAGGCGCGATCTACGACGTGATTGTCGATCTCCGCCCTAGCTCAGCCACGTTCAAGCAATGGGTGGGAGTTAAGCTGACTGCCGAGAATCGCAATCAACTTTATGTCCCAACGGGTTTTGCTCACGGTTATCAAACGCTGGAGGATCGTAGCGAAGTCTTCTATCAGGTATCCGAGTTTTACTCGCCGAATAGTGAGCGTGGGATACGGTGGAACGATCCGGGGTTCGATATTAGTTGGCCGTTGGAGATCAGCCGCATTTCGGATAAGGATCAAACTCACCCAGAGTTCTCCGATTGAAGCGAGTACTCTTAACCGGCGGCACAGGGTTCGTCGGGCAACGGTGCCTCAGCTTGTTGGCGAGTCGTGGTTATGAGGTTCATGCAACACACACAAGCAGCGAACTTGCGCTCGACGCTTCCGACGGCATCCGATGGCATCATGTGGATTTGCTCGAGCCGGACACCATTCCAATGCTGATCCGGTCGGTCCGGCCCAGTCATGTGCTGCATTTTGCGTGGTACGCGGAACCCGGAGAGTATCTGCAATCGCACCGCAACACCGACTGGGTTCGTGCAAGCATTCAGCTGATGTCTGAGTTTGCATCAAACGGAGGTGAGCGATTCGTTGCTGCTGGAACTTGTTTCGAATACGACGGGCGTTATGGGTACTGCCAGGAAGACATCACGCCACTGGCCCCAAGCTCGCTGTATGGGCACTGTAAAAATTCACTCAGATCCATTCTTCAGGCCCAAGCAGCAACTTACGACATTCAGTTTGCATGGGGACGCATATTCTTTTTGTACGGCCCACATGAACGCTCTAGGCGGCTCGTGAGCTCCGTCATACAGTCGTTGATCCAAAATGAGCGGGCCAAATGTTCCGCTGGTACACAGATACGCGATTTCATGCATGTGCATGATGTATCGGCAGGCTTCTGCGACTTGCTCAGCAGCGCGGCCGCGGGACCCGTGAACATTTGTTCCGGCAAGGCTGTTACGATAAGCGACGTTGTCTGCACAATAGCGGAACAGTTGAGTTGCGCCCACCTTCTCGACCTCGGCGCGCTTCCAACACGTAGTCATGAACCACCGTTGCTGGTTGGAAATGCGCACAGGTTGATCACCGAAATCGGCTTTAGGCCACAGTACGATCTCAAATCTGGTTTGGCGCACACGATCAAGTGGTGGCGAAACCAACTAACAAACCAATAGTAAGAACGGAATCGAACAACACATGACGCAAACTCTAATTCTAGGCGCAGGACTGACTGGAATCAGTACCTCTTATCACATTGGCCACGAAGAGTGCCAAATCATCGAAAAGAACAGCTATCCCGGAGGCCACATCCATACGGAGGTTATCGACGGCTTTACCTGGGACGAAGGACCGCACATTTCCTTCACGAAACATGAATACGTAAAGAAACTGTTCGAGAGGAATGTCGGCGGCGAGTTCCTCGAGTTCCCGGTTGCCACTGGCAACTATTATCAAGGGCATTGGATCCCCCACCCTGCCCAGTCGAACCTTTTCGCTGTCCCGGAACCTCTACGCAGCCAATGTCTGCAGGAGTTCTTGGAGACTAGGGAAGCCATAGAAGGGACGAACGTAGACAACTACAAGCAATGGCTAAATGCGGCATTCGGTGGAAAATTTGCGGAAACCTTTCCAAGTGCTTATACACGCAAGTACTGGACGGCGGATCCCGAGGATCTAGATACGGACTGGGTAGGTGAACGCGTTTATTACCCGTCTGTGGACGATGTAGTAAATGGCTCAAAAGCGCCCCTGCCCCAAGAAACCCATTACATTCAGAGTATCCGTTACCCGAAGCGTGGAGGATACTTCGCGTATGCAGAGAAGATGACCAATGGCGCAAATATTCAATTCGATCGCGAAGTGACGGAGATCTCCTTCGCCGACAAGCAACTACATTCTAATGATGGTGATAGCACCCCATTCGAAAAGCTTGTCATTACATCTCCGCTTCCCGAATTGATTAATCGTAGCGACGCGCCGGACGATGTGAAGGCTGCAGCTGACGCTCTGTGTTGCACCTCGTTACTCTTGGTGAACGTTGTAGCCAATCACACGACCGCGCGCTCCGAGAACTGGATATACGTTTACGATGAGTCCAAATGGTCAACTCGAATCAACTGTACCGAGAAACTATCTCCTAATAATGCACCTTCCGGTAAAACCGGCATACAGGTAGAAGTGTATTTTTCGAAATATCGTCCCATCAATGACTCGCATGACAAGATCGCAGCAGATGTGGTCGATGAACTAATTGAAATGGGCCTCGTCGCCTCGAAAAACGCGGTTCATTCCTATCATTTCCGCTGGGTGCCATGGGCGAACGTTGTTTTCGACAAACCACGCAAACGCGCTCAAAACACCGTACTGGCGTGGCTCGAACAACATGGTCTGAAGCGGGAGGAAGACGACCTTCATCCCATGACCGATTGGGACAATCGCATTAATGCGACGAGCAGCGAACCGGACCAGACCATTTTTTTGGCAGGCCGCTTCGCGCAGTGGAAATACTTCTGGACGGACGATTGTGTACTTCGCGGTTTGCAAATCTCAAAGATGATCGCGTGACTTCACGCGCAGTAGTTAGCCTATTCGGATCGACCCTATGAAAGCGATGATTTTAGCAGGAGGATTCGGCTCGCGTATCAGCGAGGAAAGTGTCATCCGCCCCAAACCGATGGTTGAAATCGGCGGCATGCCCATACTCTGGCACATCATGAAAATTTATTCCCATTACGGGATCAACGATTTCGTGGTCTGCTGTGGATACAAGGGGCACGTTATCAAAGAGTGGTTTTCCAACTACCTATTAAGGCGCGCCGACGTCACATTCGATCTTCGGAATAACGAGACAACAATCGACTCGGCTGACGCGGAGCCCTGGCGGGTGACGCTCGCCGATACTGGTGAGAATACGATGACTGGGGGCCGTATAAAACGCGCATCCAAGTATATTGACGAAGATACATTCTGCCTGACGTATGGAGATGGAGTGAGCGATATCGATATTGCCGCCTCTCTTGATTTTCACGAATCACACCGCAAGAAAGTCACAATGACCGCGGTGCAACCGGACCAACGATTTGGAGTATTTCCACTTGCACCCGGAGAGGAGATCATTTCGCACTTTCGAGAAAAACCGAAAGGCGATGGTGTATGGACCAACGCCGGTTTCTTTGTTCTAGATCGCAGCGTACTTGACTACATCGACGGCGACGAAACCGTTTGGGAGGTAGAGCCCATGCAACTATTGGCAGCTCAGGGTGAGGTTGTTGCCAACCGTCATCTCGGATTCTGGCAACCGATGGATAATCTGCACGACAAAAACACTCTGGAGAGTATTTGGGCTAGCGGGAAGCCACCTTGGAAACACTGGTAGCCTGGTGAATCAAGTCCAATATTCGAAACAACAAACGATGGTAGTTCCAACGTGGCCTTGCCAAAGTGCATGGGGAAGGCTTGAAAGCCATTCATCTGCCAGTCAGTGGAAGCAATACCTGGTTCAGCCTTCACACAAACGGTAGCGTAGACCGTCCACGCGTATCTTGTAAACGGAGTCTACAGTTCATACATTACATGAAGACCCACTTACACTTTAGACCAGCACGCTGCCAGTTTACGCAATAGAATCCCTAACCAAGTCTGCAAAACAAAGCTAACGATGACGATAAGACTAGGTTGGACGAGCACAACACGAGAGCGCGCGACCTTTGGAGCGTGTTGGGTTCACGGACAGTCGATACTGTCCGTTCAACTATCTGAAGCAGCGCTTTGACATACTGGGATGTGTCCGTATCTGAATGTTTAATGTGGATTGACAGATGACCAACTCAAATCCCTTCACGGCGGCGGCTTCCACCGTGAACAGATTTTCAAATTTGCTCATTGGGGGATCGCTATGACCACCAATTCGACGTTGGATGCGAGAGCCGAGCACACATTCGTATCGTATATACAGATCGCGCGACCGGATCACTGGTTCAAGAATGTGTTTATGTTCCCCGGCACCGCGGTAGCCCTTTTGCTTACCGACGCGCAAATCTCGGAATCAATCATACCAACGGCAATGGCGTTTTGTAGCCTTTGCCTTATCGCGTCTGCAAACTATGTCATCAACGAATGGCTTGATAGAGAATTCGACAAACATCATCCGATCAAAAAAAATCGCCCATCCGCTTCAGGTAAGGTACGCGGATTCTACGTCGCCATCGAATACTCGGCCCTCGTAGCTGGCGGGCTTGCATTAGCAGCTCAGTTGCCTGTTGAATTCATCTACTTCTCAATTCTCCTTTTAATCTCTGGAATCGCCTACAACGTAACTCCGATTCGCACGAAAGATCGGGTATATCTCGACGTTCTATCTGAAGCTATCAACAACCCCCTGCGATTTATGTTGGGATGGTCCGCGATAGTTTCGAGTTCGCTGCCACCTTCTAGCATCCTTTTGGCATATTGGATGGGAGGCGCATTCCTGATGGCCATCAAACGATTCGCCGAATATCGACACATTGGTAGTCCCGATCAAGCAGGACTGTATCGGCGCTCGTTTCGCTTTTACACGGAAGAAAGCATTCTCGTCTCGGCGTTCTTTTATGGGCTATGTTCGTCTTTATTCCTGGGAATATTTCTCATCAAGTATCGGATTGAGTTCCTGTTTAGCTTTCCTTTTTTCGCGTTGCTTTTTGCGTGGTACCTGAGCATAGGTCTGAGATCCAGTTCGACGGCACAGACACCAGAAAAGTTATATCGAGAGCGGCGATTCATCGCATACTTGGTATTGCTGGTCTGCATACTAATCGCGCTATTCGTCGTCGACATCCCATACATTGACGGCCTTTTGGAACCATCGGAGTACTAATAACGTTGCGCTTCTCACAGTCGACATGACCGAGTTCTATCGGTATTTCGCTGCTGGTGGTACAGCGGCGGCATGCCATTTCCTCGTGCTAGCCGTTTTGGTTGAGGTGTATCGAATCGACCCGACCATAGCCACCGCGGTTGGATTTGTTGTGGCGATCTTCGTCAACTACTCAATCCAATATCACTGGACGTTTCGAACTCAAGTGTCGCATAAGTCCGCACTCACGAAATACGTAACCATTACAACAATAATGTTCTTCCTGAACACCAGCTTGTTCTGGCTTGGGGTAAGTGCTTTCGACCAAAGCTACCTGTTGATTCAAATTGTTGTAACGATGCTGATATTTCTCGCCAATTTCTACCTCAACCGCAGGTTTGTATTTCGTTAATTTGACAAAACGAACAAGATTCCATGCATAGCGGAAAAACAATCGCGGTATTCGATTTGGACAAGACAATCACAAAGTCCGACACCTATGTACCCTTTTTGTTGCGCATCCTGCTGCACAACCCCCGAAGGGTGCTTGTTCTGCCCAAGCTCTCCTTTGCGGTTGCTCGCTACATGCTTGGATTGCGTGACAACTCGTGGCTCAAGGAGGAGTTCTTGCGCGGGCTAGCGTCTAACATGCGCCGTAGCGAGATCGCGGATATGGGAGAAAAGTTTGTGCAAAAGTTGCTAGGGGGTGGGCTGATATTAGACGCGCTCGCGAGAATTGAGCATCACAGACAATGCGGGCACGTCCTCATTCTAGCTACCGCGAGCGTTGACCTGTACGCGAAACTTATTGGAAAGCGCCTCGGATTCGACACTGTGGTCTGTACGTTAACGGAGTGGTCGGACGATGACCGATTGACTGGTAATCTTGCCTCGCAAAACTGCTACGGCCCACGAAAAAAGGAGAGGATTGCGAATATTCTTCAGGAGTTTGGCGTTTTCGATGAACTAGTGGTCTATTCGGACCATCATTCTGATCTGCCATTGATGGAATTAGCCGACGCCGCAGTGAGCGTCAATCCAACCCGCACCCTCAGGAAAGTCTCTGAGGAGAACCAATTCACGATTCAGCTCTGGCGCTAGGCCTCCACGAGCGTTCAACATCTCAACATCACCAATCGAAGCTAGTTGTTTGGACGAAACACGCTGCAATACCACGATTTACCGCTTGTACAATTCGTCACGTTTGTCTCGTCCCAAACAGCATAGTTACCCTTGAGACTTCTCAAAATCGCCATAGCGCGCTTTGACTTACTGTATGTTGAAACTAGAAGATACCCCTCATCTTCGACAAGCTTGGAATATCTCGTAAACGACTCGGTCGGACGGCGAAAGTAATAAAGTGACTCATTGAAAACAATGATGTTAAATCTGCCTTCCGGTTGATATTCCTCTGCATCGACGGCCAAATACTGCGCGTTTCCTTTAGACCGTTCGGTCAGGCGGCTTATTACCTCGTCGGAAATGTCAATACCGACATACCGGGAAGTCGGAAACGAACGACAATGTTCCGAGAAAACGCCTTCGCCGCATCCAACATCCAGTATGCTTGGATTAGTTACCAGACGCGGCACGTATCCAGCCATGACATTGTACCGGCTGATTTCGTCGAGGCTCTTGAGAAAGTCCCATTCACCCGAAGAATACGCTGAATTCCATTGGGCAGACGGCATTGGGATGTCAGAGAGGCCTCGCTTAGTCTCCCATCGACCAGCCCACTTACCTAGTATGGTCGCAACGTTGGAGGTCCGCTCGAAAAAGTGGTCGTAATAGATCTCGTACGCTGCTTGAGAAATATGCCTCCTGGCGCTGCATTTTAACTCATGTATTCCCATGGCTGCCTACCTCTTTTGACACGCACATTTGTTCGACCGAAACAAATTTGGCTATACCCGGATCGTTGAAAAATTCGTAAACAGAATGCTCGAGGAATCGAAAACGTGTTCATTTTTATCATGAAGAGGACGAGCGAATCGTCGAAACGTTTCGATCTTTTACCGCGGCAGAAGGTTGCGCCGAACCTATTGAATCCAGCTTAAGTTTAGATACACCGCTGTTGCGCATCCATGGAGCATTTCCCGCGGCCCAGATGTTTTCCAAGGTATTTTTGTCGTGTAGGTTGTCCATCGGCTGCCAGAATCCATCATGACGATTGGCTACGAGTTGTCCATCTTCGACTAGACGTTGTAGCGGTTCGACTTCCCAAACCGTTTCGTCACCATCGATGTAATCTACTATGCTGCGTTCTAACACGAAGAAACCGGCATTGGCCCAAACAGCATCCCCTTTGGGCTTCTCTCGGAATTGAGCGACTAGTTCTTCGCCTTGTGCGAGGGGAAAGACTCCGAAACGTTGATCAGGCTGGACGGCAGTCATCGTGGCCTTCCTTCCATGCTTTCGATGAAATTTCAACGACGACGCGATATCAATGTCACTCACCCCATCGCCATAGGTGAGAAAAAAAGTCTTGTCAGTTAAGTATTGCGACGCGCGCCTAATTCTTCCTCCTGTCATCGTTTTCTCTCCGGTGTCGACCAGCGTAACCCGCCATGGCTCGATCTGACTGGCATGTATCTCTGTTTGGTTGGTCCTGAAGTCGAAAGTGACGTCTGCACTTCTATGCAGATAGTTGGCGAACCATTCCTTAATGATATGGCCCTTGTAACCACAGCAAATAACAAAATCACTAACACCGTAGGAGGAATAGATTTGCATAATATGCCAGAGAATGGGCATGCCGCCGATTTCGACCATCGGCTTCGGCCGGACCACGCTTTCCTCGCTGATTCGCGTTCCGAAACCCCCAGCTAAGATCATCGCTTGCATTCGAAATTCTCTGACATTCGCAAAGCTTAATTATAGTGATCGCAATCGAGCACCTTCCGTAGTTTGGTTAGCACAATGTAAGTGATATCTGCGGCCGGAGACGACCACTACGGCTTTGCAGCGTATATGGAGATCATTCCTCCTTGGATACACTGGGGGTAAGACGACGATGAACACGCCTATTGACAGAAATTAGCGTGAAGCAGATTCGCGTCTGGATTGAAGCTAACCGCTACCTCGACCAGCGGTTACGAAATTCATCTATTTCTTTGTCGGTATAGAAATGGCTCACGAAGCGCGAACCATACATTTCATCTAGATACTCGGCGGGGAGCCTGATCGACTCAATAAACGTTCGGTACGCCTCCGAATAATGCTTCTTGGAGGCGGTGTTCGAGCGGGGAACGTCATCAATTTGAGTATCAAGAAATGCTTCCAATAAGGGCGTCAGCGCTGTTGAAAAATCCTCCATTCTCACGACAAGTAGATCGCAGCCAGCATTCGCATAGGATCCCGAGCCTTTTTCGTGATCAAAAGGCACATCATATACATCGATTCCGAGGGCTTCTTTTAACTCTTCTTCAAACCACACCAGAGGGTATTCGTGCCGGAACTGCTTACTCCCATAGAGAAAGGCGTTGACGAGTTCATCAACATCGAAATTTAGTAGGGAAGCATTCTCCCCGGACTCGTGATACATCTGAGCAAAGTCCACTTCGAAAGTCTGAAAAAACGCGGAGATGTTTCTGGCCACGGGGTCTCTAACGATGCTAACGGTCTTCAATGGCCCACGACCAGGATCGCCCAACAGGGGCTGGAGGTAACGACTCTCAAGAATGTGCCTATCGATGAGTAATTTCGTCCGGATGGTTGAAGCTCGACGATAGCGCTCTTCGATTCGTCGTACTCCAGCTTCGGTCAGGGCATGAATCTGGAATACCTCCCATTCATCGAGAACGTTTTTTAGGTGCTGCGATACCGACGACGATCCCACTTTTCCCATCTGGTAGATTAAGAGGAACCTCATTCGAGGATCAATTTTGGCTCGAAAATCGCGATTCGCCCGCCACTTGAAATAAGAAAAAGAACGGCGTTGTACAGCCTGATCAATCCGTGAAAGGCTAATCATCACCGAGCCAAACCGAGCAAGCTCACAAACTCGGGATGCAAGAAGGGGCAAAACCTGCTGACCGTCCACCAGGTCCGAGCCATGCGCTGGTGTAACTGGACCCAGCTTGAGGTCAGACACATTTCCGGTGCGCTTCTACCGAACGTCTCGCGTCGCCCGAATATCCTCCAAATTTTTTTTCCATTCAGGTTATGCGTGGGTGGCCAGAATTCAGTGAAACGGCTCGCAACCAATTCAATTTCGGTAGCCGGACTTTTGCAAAGGTTCAATCTGACTGGCATACATATCCGTGTGTTTGTCCCCAAAGTCTAATTTGGCCCTCGCACCTCTACAGAAATAAGTTGCGAACCATTACTCAATCACGTGGTCATTGTAACCGCAGCTGACATGGAATTCGTTAAGTCCAAAGTAGAAAAAAACCTCCATGATGTGCTAGAGGATCGGATGCTGCCGATTTCAACCATCGGATTCGGCCAGACAACAATTTCCTCACCGACTCGAGTCCGAAACGGCAGACCAATATCAACGCTTGCAGCCAAAATTCTCTAGAGATTGTGAAATCGATAAAAGAATGCATATATGGCTCTTCGCCAGCTAGCCAAATCTCACTCCAACTGAGGTTTATTGCTATGCTAGGTTTGCCCATTGGCATGTTTTTAGAAGGACTGTATGAGCGACCTATATCCCTTGGTGAGCATTGTTACTCCGGTCTATAACGGAGAGCGGTTCATTCGCGAGTGCGTGGAGAGCGTGCTTGCTCAATCGTATCAAAACTGGGAATACCTGGTCCAAGATAACTTCAGCACCGACAAAACTCCCGACATTCTCGAAGAATTTCGAGATTGCGACCCAAGAATTCGCGTTGAGAGGAATTCCGAACTTTTGCCGGCCATTGCCAACTGGAATCTTGCATTCAGCAAGATTTCCCATGTTAGCGAGTTCGCGCAAATGCTTCATGCCGACGATTCTCTTCATCCAGAATGCCTGTCTCGCAAGGTCAAACTGGCACAACGCCACCCGACAATAGGCATAGTTGCCTCTCTCACTGACGCAGCTGGCGAGATTTGGGGAAAAGGGCTTGAAAGCGATAAACAGCTATTCAGTGGCAAAGAGATTGCCCGGCGCACATTGCTCGGCGATGTGTATCCGTTTCTCACGCCTTCAGTCCTATTGTTACGTAGTGAAATTGTACGTGGCAGGGACCCTTTCTACGCGGATCAGATCCATTCCGACGTTTCCGCTTGCTACGAAGTTTTGCGCGAATGGGATTTCGGTATGGCTCACGATGTGCTTTCTTACGTGGGCATCCATGAGGACAATATTACGGCCACGGTAGCTAAGCCTTTGAATCGACTCCTCATCTCGAATCTTGATTTGTTGGTGACCTACGGGCCTGAGGTTTTGAGCCCGGATGAGATGCAGGGAGCCGTCGATGCCAAACTGCGTCACTATTATCGCTTCTTGGCCAAAAGCACTCTTGAAGGTCGCAATGTTGAGTTCTGGAACTACCATCGAAAGGCTATGCGGGCGCTGAATCGGCCGATCGAACCAACTCGTCTGGTGCAAACTCTAGTTAAAGAGTGCCTAAGTGAGCCCAGGGCTAGCCTGAGCCGAATCAAACGGCGTTTGACGCGCAGTTCAACATAGCAGCGTCACAGCTTCGCGGATCAACATGATGCTGTCGAGCAAACACATCAGCTACGGTCTTACTAAGAGCCCGTCTTCCAGCCGTGCCACACGTCCGTCCGGTAATACGACTTCGACGTCCCAATAGCGGTCTTTCCGAGGACCGCCTGATTTCGTCACCACTGTCAGCGTCAAGGTGCCGCCATCTACCAACGTGACTGCTGTAGCCATCGGCGCCGGGCCTTGCGAGTTAAGGAAGCGTACGCTTGCGCCGTCGAGGAAGCCGCTTCCTGAAAGCGTCGTCGCGAGAGACGCTCCATTGACGACGATGTTGGGCGCCAGGCCATTTAGCACAAAGGTCGAAGTTACAGTGATCGTCACCGTGGCTACATTCGACGGGGTACCCTGATCGTCTTGCACCGTATAGGTAAATGCATCTGATGTGCTGCTACCCCCATCATGGGTATAGCGCAGTACCCCGCCACCCTGATCCA
>Ga0315336_1002799_pt1 | contig 25316 bp, 25 predicted proteins | sample ASW5metaG_FD_204512 | JGI IMG/M metagenome (GOLD analysis project Ga0315336, IMG submission 204512) | Ammonia-oxidizing marine archaeal communities from Monterey Bay, California, United States - ASW #5 | ecosystem: Environmental > Aquatic > Marine > Intertidal zone | place: USA: California... | reverse complement strand
TGCCTGGCGCGACGCCGTACCAACGTCCTTTACGCACTGATCCGTGACAACCGCACCTGGCAACCTGATTCACCCCCCGTCACCACGACGACGGCGGCTTGACTTCTTCATTGAGAGTCCTTTCGTGTATCCCGGGATGCGTGACACGAGATTGGCGGCCAATTCTTTGAAGTTTCTTGGAGCCGTGCACACCGTGGCTTTTAGGAATCACCAAGGACGTCGTCAGAACCTGAGCTCGTGAACACCATCGAGCTCCTCGCAACCGCCCTGGTCTGCGGAATCCTTGCCTGGACCCTGTCACGCCACGCGCCGCAGGCGGTGCCGGCGTCGACTCTGGCCGTGCAGGGTGTGCTCGGGGTGGCCACCGGACTTCTGGTTCGCGACGTTTCGTTCTCCACGCTCGGCGCTGCGGACTGGGTGGCGCTCGTAGCCGTTGCCGTCGGGACACTGGCCGTCTGTATCGCCGGCGGCGCGCTGCTGGGCATGCACCGCGGCATCAGCCCGCTGACGGGTGCGCTCTCGCTCGTCGCAGGCGGTTCGTCCGGCGTGGTGTCCATCGCCCGTGAGTTGGGCACCGACGACCGTGTCGTCGCTGCGGTGCAGTATCTACGCGTCGCGATCATCACCGCGGCCATGCCCTTCGTCGTCGCGGTCATCTACGGCGGATCCGGTTCCAGCGCATCACATTCCGATGCCGTAGGCATCCTGCCGATTTTTTTCAACCTGCCGCTGATCGCAGTGCTCGTGGTCGTCGGCGCGGCGGCCGGCCGTGCGGTGCGCTTGCCCGGTGCCGGGCTGCTTGGCCCGATGGCGATCACCATTGCGCTGGAATTCAGCGGATTGATCAGCGGTCTCGAGGTTCCTGTGATGCTGGTTCAGGCTGCGGCGCTGCTCTTCGTATGGCAGACAGTGCTGGAGTTCGACCGTGAATCACTGCGCGCGATCCGCCGGATCCTGCCCACTGCACTGGCATTGATCGCGGTCCTCAACCTGGTCGTGGCCGGCTTCGGCATGGTGCTGGCCGACGTCGCCGGACTCAGCCAACTCGACGGCTATCTGGCGACCAGCCCCGGCGGCATCTACGCGGTGCTCGGGTACACCATCGGATCCGACTGCGACGTGCAGTTCGTCATGGCGTCCCAGGTGATCCGTGTGGTGCTGATGCTGTTCGCCGCCCCCCTGGTCGCGCGGATGTTCTTGCGGTTCGCACCTCAGATCTCGATTCGGCCTCATGCTGGGCACAACCGGGAATCACACGCCGCGCTGGCCACGAGTGGGGTGACAGGGCCGTTAAATTCCTGATCACTATGACGACGGTTCTGCGCACATTAGTTGGCGCCTTCGCCGCGATCGCGGGCGTCGCATTCGCCGGCGCGGCGGCTGCCGACCCACCACTACTCAACGGCACCTATGGCTCATCGGACGGTGACCCATACAACGTGTGGACCTTCGTGACGGCTTGCGCCCCCGCCGGCTGCACCGGGACGGTCACGAGCAACCAGGGTTGGTCCGCGCCCACCAGCCTGAGCGGTGGCCGCTGGAACTTCACCGTCTCGAAGCCAGGCGGCTTGACCTGCGCTGACGGGCACTATGAACCGGCCGTGGTATCGATGTCGGTCGACCCGACCACGCTGGCCGGCGTGGTGTCGTCGGACTCCAATTACGGCTGCGCGGGCGGCGTCGTGACGCAGAGCGCGTTCCAGCTACAAAGGGTCGGCTGAGCCCGACCTGCGCCGCTTCCCTAACTGAAATGGGTTGCGGGACGGGCCAGTTCTACGCCGTCGACCGTGATGTCGACCTTTTCGTTGTAGAACGCGACCAGGTTCGCGATCGGCGCCACAGCAGGCAGCGGCGTCTCGTAGGACCATGCCAGGTCGGCCACAAGGGCATCCGCGACGCGCACCGACCAGTACCTCGAGGTGACGCCCTTGTACGGACACAGGGTCTGCGTGGTCGACGGTTCGAGGTGTGCGAACTCCACATCGGTACGGTCGATGTAGTACCGGGTAGGTAACCCGGTCTCGAAAAGCAATACCGGGCAGTGGGTCTCGGCCAACGTCGCTCCCTTCAGTGCGACCTGCACGTGACGATGGGACCGCAGCGCATCCACCCGCACGTACGGATTCCGCGGATGGCCGTAGATCGGCTCGTCCTCCTCGAACCAATTCAAGGTGTCCCACCGGAACCGAACCAGTCCGGCGAAGTCGCCGTCGTCGAACACCCGCATACCCGGAAGACCCTCGCGCAGAACGTCGGAGCGGACATCGGAAAGCGGTACGAAATACTGCGGGTAGTACGGCACCTCCCACACATAGCGCGCCGCGGTCGTGTCGAAGACGAGCTCGGCGCCGCGAAACCCGCGGACCCGCCGTGGTGCCGGTTCGATGCGACCACGAGCCGCAGCCATTTGCGGGTAATCCGGCCGTGATGGCGTGCTCATGCTGTCAGACTAGGCGCGCAACCCGAGCAAATTGCCATGGGCCACTCGGGTTTCCGCGTCCCGCTGCGAACTCTTGCCTACGCAATAATCGCAGGTGAGCGATGCATCCGGACGTGCGTCCGCAACACGATGTTGATCTTGATTTTCCCGTCTTTTGGGCCGCCGCTCCGGTACATTTAGCACCGCTTTTCCGTCCTAATGGCCTTACAAGGAAGACGACGATGACACAACCACCGCCTGGCAACTACCCGCCCCCGCAACCGCAGGACGCGCAGCCAAGCACTCATCTGGTGTTCGCCATTCTGACGACACTGTTCTGCTGCCTCCCGTTCGGCGTCGTGTCGATCGTCAAGGCGAGCCAGGTCAACGGCCTCTGGGCATCGGGCCGGTACGCCGAGGCTCAGGCGGCCTCCGACTCGGCGAAGAAGTGGGCGATGTGGAGCCTGATCGCCGGCATCGTCGTGTTCGTCATCTACGGCATCCTCATCGCCGTCGGCGCGGTCAACATGGACTTCGACACTTCGACGACGACCGAATACTGATTTCAACGCCAATTCGGCACAGCGTGCCCGTCAGCCTCGGCGGCCCACTCCTGGTGGGCGCCTTGGCGGCTGGTGCGTGTGCGGTGGTCTGGATCGGAGATCCGACCACACCCGGCGGTTTTCTTCCCGTGTGTCCGACGAAAGCCCTTCTGGGCATCGACTGCCCGGGCTGCGGCACACTTCGAATGATCTACTCGCTTCTGCACGGAGACTTCCTGTCTGCAGTGCGGTTCAACGCCCTCGCCGTCGTCGCGGTGGCCTTTCTGATCGTCGCCTACCTCGTGTGGACGTACGGTCGAGTCGTCGGCCGCAAGATCGCCGGCTGGCAGCACCACCGCTGGGCCGCCACGGTGACGATGGTTGTCGTCACCATCTGGTTCGTGGTGCGCAACCTACCTTTTGAGCCGTTCACCGCATTGCGCGTGTGACCGCCGAAAACTACTGACGCAGTGCATGATCGACGCTGCCCAGCACCAGCGCCGCGCCATGCTAGGGGTTGCGCACGCAGTCGTAGGTCAAGGGGACATCCGGTCCGAGTTCGACGACCTCGAACGCCTCGGGTGTGATGGCGCTGAACGTATCCGAGGCGATGCCCAAGTCCGCCCACTTGGCGGTGCTGGTTCTGTCGTCAGAGAATGTGAGGGGCACCTCGCCGCCGTCGGCCAGCAGCATCCCGTGCGTCTTCAGAGCCTTGATCACCACCTTCTGCGGATCGGTGTAACCCGTCTCGTCGAAGTCGGCCTTCAGTCGCAACCTCACACCAAAGGGTGGTGCGTTTGGGTCTGTGCTTTCGGGGCCACCGGCGTGGCTCGCCGGATGCACGTAGACGCCTGCTCTGATCCGGTCGTTGGGCAAGATGAACCGGATCGCGTGATCGATTGAGCCCGAAGCGACTTGGTCGGCGGTGGGTGTCATGGCGGCGATCGGGAAGCCGCCCGCATCCGCGCTTGTGCACTGGTCGCCGCGCAGATTCTCCGGGTACTCCTTGTTCAGGTCCCAGATGAAGAAGCCGCGGGCCTTGAGCGCGTCTCCGTCCTTCGTCGACTGGTAAGTCTCGTACAGCTTCTGACCCTCCCGGTCGACGACCAGCAGCTGGCAGTCACCCTGACCCTCGGTGTTTCCGGAGTCGTCGCACTGCAGATCCGAGGATCCGCCGATGTTGGCGTTCTCCGGGACAGGCATCTCGGCGGGCACCGCGTCGCAGGCCGGCCCGCCGAAGCAGTAGTCCTCGGTGCCGACCACCTGCATGCGGGGCGTGCTGCCGTCGGCGAACAGGACCGCGTTCGAGAAGTCGATCTGCAGCCTGTTCTCAGTGCCCCAACCACCCGTTGCGGTCAACGCACCGATGATCGCGTCACTGCGTTCGGATTTTGGTGCGCCAGACACGTCGAGGGTCCATGGCTGAGTACCGCTGAACATCGCACCGCCTGGCGCAGATGGCGGTTCGGACGGCTGTCCCGAAGACGGTGACGGCCCCGACGGTGACGATGGCGACGACGCCGTGTTACTCGACGGCGAGTCGGAGCCGCCGGTGAACATGATCACCGCGACGACGGCCACGATCACGACGAGGAGTGCGGCGGCCGAAGCCAGCAGGATGTTTCTGCGCCGTCCCGACGGCGGATCGGCCGGCCCCGGCGGGGTGGACGCAGACGGCATCGGCGTGCGGTACTGCGTCGCGGCGGCGAATGTCTCCGGAGGCGGTTGATGCAGACGCTCGGTAGGTTCTGCCGGCCTGGCGGCCACCGTCGCCGCGGGTGGGTTGATCTGCTGCGTTGGCGGCACAGGCGCGGCCGCCATCGTGCGGTCTTGGTGCGCGGCGACCGTGTGATCCTGTTCCCCGCCGATGGCGGCGCGGGCGGCGGTCGCCAGATCCTTGGTCGAGGCGTACCGCTGTTCGGGTTCCTTGGCCATGCCGGTGTTGATGACCCGGTCCATCGCGGGAGGTATCTGCGGTAGCACCGCCGAGGGCTTCGGTGGTGGTTGCAGCATGTGCGCGGTCGCGATCTGCTCGAGAGTCTTTCCCGGAAAAGGAGATTGGCCGGTCAATGCTTCGTAGAGCACACAGGTCAGCGCGTAGACATCGGCGCGCGCGTCAGCCGAACCGGTTGAGAAACGCTCGGGCGCCATGTAGGCCCAGGTGCCCACCGCGGCGTTGGTGTCGGTGAGCCCCGCTTCGCCTTCCGCCCGCGCGATGCCGAAGTCGATCAGGTAGGCGAAGTCGTCCTCGGTGACGAGGATGTTCGACGGTTTGACGTCGCGGTGCACCAACCCGATTCGGTGTGCGGCGAAGAGTGCGAGCGCGATCTGCTCGACGATTCTGATGGCACGCTGCGGCGCCAACGGACCGGCCGCGAGTAGCGTCCCGAGATCCTCACCCTCGATGAGCCGCATGTCCACGAACAGGCGTCCGTCGATCTCCCCGAAGTCGTGGATGGGCACCACGTGAGGATTGTTGAGCCCCGCCGCTGCCCGAGCCTCCCGACGAAACCGTTCCTGGAACGTCTGATCGCTGGCCAGATGCGCGGGCAGGACCTTCACCGCGACCACGCGGTCAGTCATCGTGTCGTAGGCGCGCCAGACGTCACCCATGCCGCCCCGGCCGAGTAGCTCGACCAACGTGTAGCGTCCGAACGGCGTGCCCTCCAAATCGACCTCCCGCGATAGCAGTTTGCTGAAACGATAAGCCGCAACGGCCACCTTAAGGGCGGAAAGCAGTGGCCACATCTGCAACGGAGGAACGCTCGGGCAATATGTCAGTCGTGTCGGGACTGTTGGAGAACAAGATCGTCATCGTCGCCGGACTGGGCGGTATCGGAAATGGTTTGGCGCGTCGGTACGCCGACGAGGGCGCGCGCCTCGTCATCGGCGATCTGGATCCGGATACGGTGTCGCGTGCCGTCGCCGATCTCGACCCGGACCGGGTGCGCGCCGTCCCGCTCGATGGGGCCGACGAAGAGTCGGTCATCGCCATCATCAAGCTGGCGGTGGACACGTTCGGACGCCTCGACGGCATCCACGTCAACTTCACCAACGCGGCCGACGCCTACCTGCCCGGCGGCGTCGTCGATTTGCCGCTCGAAGCCTTCGACGAGGTGATGCGGGTCAACACAAGGGGTTTCGTGATCTGCGCCAAGCACGCGATCCCTCCGATGATCGAGTGCGGCGGCGGGTCGATAGTTTTCACCGCGTCGATCGAGGCCTACAACGGCGGGGGCAGCCGGGTTTCCTACGCGATGAGCAAGGCGGCCGAGCTTGCGCTGATGCGTCACATCGCCCGCAAGTACGGTCCGAAGGGGATTCGTGCCAATGCCATTGCGCCAGGCCTGATCTGGCACTACAAGTTCGACGAACAGTGGATGCCGGAAGGCGTCGTGGAGCAGACGCGGGCCCGTCAGATGATCAAGTCGCGCTTCGGCAATCCGGACGACGTCGCCGCTCTAGGCGCGCTGCTGCTCTCCGACGACGGCAGCTTCATCACCGCTCAGACGATCAGTGTCGACGGCGGAGTGACGTTCCGACCCTAGCTAGACGGGCTCAGTCAATCCGGCTCAGCGGTAATAGTTCTCGTCGCCGGTGGGATAACCACCACCGGTGGTGGTGATGTGAACATGGTCGTAGTGGCCGTAGCCGCCGCCTCGTTGCGCACCGTTGGGGGTGTAGTAGGACCCGCGCCAGATGGCGTCCTGCATGCCGAACCTCGACGCGTTGCGCAGCACGTAGTCGACGATCTCATTGCCGAGCGCGATGCCCTCCGCTGTGCCGGCGTTGGGGATCATCACGTCGAGGGCGAGACCGTTCGGATGCCATCTCAGTGCATCGGGGCGCACCCCGCCGATGCTTTGGATCTCGGGGAAGGCCGCGGTGATCGCGCGTGACGCCAGGATCGTCTTCACCTGAAGGCCGCGCTCGGGAGCGAGTCCGACGGGCAGCGTGCGGTCGACGGTGCGGTATCGCGAGGCCGCGATGACGGTGTCGGGAGCGGAGCTCAAGCTGACCTGGCCGACGATTGGCGCCGGGAACGGATTCATCGGGGCGGCGGCCACGATCTCGACGTTCCAGGGAGCGACCTCTTCGACGGGAGCGCTCTTGGCTACATCCTTGCTGGGTTGCATGTCGGCGCCGACCGCGAAGAGCACGGCGGCGGGGCCGAGTACAGATGCCAGGACAACAGGCGACCTACGTCGCTTTTTGGCTAATGAGTGCCGCCCCACGCAGAGCACCATAACCGCAATTCGGCCATAACACAGCAAGGGTCCGACCTGCAACGATGTTTTCGCTGGTCACCGGCCTGAGATAATTTTGTTATCTCTCCGTTATCGGCGTCCGAGGGCCGGTTCGGCGTTTGATGCGTGGAGAATCGATTCGTGGCAGAGCCGACCATTCAGTTTCGCCGTCTCGCCGAACAGGTGGCCGACGAGCTCCGGCGCCGCATTCTGCGCGGTGAGCTGGCCGACGGCAGCATCCTGCCCAAGGAGGATGAGCTGCTCCTGCAGTTCCCGGTGAGCAAGCCGTCGCTGCGCGAGGCGATGCGCATTCTCGAGGCCGAAGGGCTGCTGCGCGTGCGCCGCGGCAAGCTCGGCGGATCCGTCGTGCGGCGACCCAACGCCGCCAATGTCGCATACACCGTCGGCCTGGTGCTCGGATCCCAGGAGGTGGGCCTGTCCGACGTCGGTAACGCCCTCCTTCAGGTCGAGCCGGCGTGCGCGGGGCTGTGCGCCCAGCGCGCCGACCGCGGCACCACCGTGGTCCCACAGCTGCGACGGGTGCACGCCGAAGCAGTCGAGGCCGTGGAGGACCTGCGGCTCGTGACATCGGCGAGCCGGCGGTTCCACGAGTCCCTCGTCGCGCTGTGCGGCAACCAGACCATGATCATCCTGGCCGGGGCGCTGGAAATGCTGTGGTCGGCGCACGAGACGAGCTGGTCGAGCCGGGTGGCGGACGGCAGCATCGTGCCGATCGACGAGCGACTGGCCGTGCTGGAGGACCACCGGCAGGTGATCGACGCGATCGAGGCCGGCGACGCCCGTCGCGCCTATGACCTCGCCGCGGCGCATCTCCTCGACGCCCAGCACTACCCGGGCTCGTCGGGGGTCGTCGACCCCTCGATGCTGCGCGGCTGGGCGACCACCCCTCCGGAAACCGACCGTTGACCGCCGATCCTATTTTCATATGATTTGGTGATGAGCGTCGACGGGGCCACGGTGACCAGGGCCGAGGCGGCGCAGTACCGGGCCGCGGGCTGGTGGACGGACGTCACGCTCTCCGACTGCGTGCGCCGCAACGTCGCCTCCGCACCGCATAAGCCCGCCTACATCGACTTCACCCTCGATTCCGCGGGCCCTCAGTTCAGCTGGAAGGAGTTCGACAACGCCGCCACCAACCTCGCCCACGGGTTGCGCGGCCTCGGTGTCGCGCCGGGAGACTTTGTCGGCCTGTGGCACAAGGACACCGCCGCGATCCACGTCGCGCTGGTGGCCATCGAGCGGTGCGGCGCCGCGGTCGTCGGTCTCGGCTCCCGCGTCGGTGTGCGCGAGGCCGAGCACATTCTTCACGTCACGCAACCCACCCTGCTGATCGCCGACGCTGAACGGCACGGTCTAGCCGTCGAGGCCGCTGGTTCGTCGATGCGCGTCGTGGCGCTCGGCTCCGAACTCACGATCGACACTCGGCATTGTCCGCAGTCGGTGCTGCCGCAGGCCGGGGCGGACGACGTCTTTCTGATCAACTCCACATCGGGCACCACGGGTATGCCCAAGTGTGTCGTGCACACCCAGAACCGTTGGCATTACTTCCATCTCAAGGCGGTCGCCAACGGCGCGCTCACCGCGGACGATGTTTTCCTGCCGATCATCCCCACGCCATACGGCTTCGGGATCTGGACCTCGCACACCACACCCATCCACTTGGGCGCGACCACGGTCCGCATCGAACGGTTCGATCCCGGCGCGACGTGCGCGGCGATCGAACGGCACCGCGCCACGGTGTTGTGTTGTGTCAGTACGCAACTGGCGATGCTCCTCGCAGATCCGGCTTCGCGGGACCACGACCTGAGCAGTCTGCGCGTCGTCTTCACCGGCGGCGAGCCGCTGCCGTACACCCAGGCGGCACGCTTCGAGGAGCTGACCGGAGTGACGATCCTGCAGTTCTACGGGTCCAACGAGACCGGCATGTTGAGCGCTACCACCCTTGCGGATTCGTTGGATCGCCGGCTGCGTACCGCCGGCCGCATCGTGCCGGAGATGCAGGTTCGGTTGTTCGACGGCGATTGCGACGTCACCGAAACCGGTCGCGGACAACCGGTATGCCGAGGGCCTGCGCTGTCGCTCGGCTATCTCGGCGGCACCGACCACGATCAGCTGTTCACCAAGGACGGCTGGATGCGGATGGGCGACATCTGCGAACTCGACGCCGACGGCTACCTCACCCTCACCGGCAGAACATCGGACTTCATTCTGCGCGGCGGGAAGAACATCAGTGCTGTCCAGGTTGAGGAGGCCGTGGCGACTCATCCCGCCGTCGCCGTCGCCGCGGCGGTCGCGATGCCCGACCCGGTCTTCGGCGAACGCGTCTGCGTGTATGTCGAGCTCAAGCAAGAGGCCGTACTGGATCTGCCTACCCTGGTCGAACATCTTCTAGCGCAAGGTGTTTCGAAGGAACTGTTTCCGGAGCGGCTCGAGATACTCGACGAGTTGCCCAGATCGTCCGGGGGAAAGGTCGCCAAAGGTCAACTTCGCGAACGGATCCGGGAGGGATCATGACCACAGAGGAAATTCGCCGCGGTGGCCTCGACGTCTGGTCGCCGTCGATAACACCACCCATCGGCAGCGACCTCACCGACGAACAGCTGATGGCCGTCGCGTTCCGGCACCTGGCCGACATCGGATTCGCAGAGAACATGGCCGGGCACATCACCTGGCAACCCGACGGCCAACACGACATGTACGTCAACCCCTGGGGACTGTGGTGGCAGGAGTTGACCGCGTCCGACATATGCGTGGTCGATGAGGACGCTCACGTCGTGCGCGGCCGCTGGGATGTCACACCCGCCATCCACCTGCACACCGAACTGCACCGCATCCGGCCCGACGCCCGCGTGATAATCCACAACCATCCGTACTACGTCAGTCTTATCGCGGCACTGGGGATCCTGCCCGAGCTCGTACATCAGACCGGGGCACTGTTCCTCGACGACATGTACCTCGTCGAGAAATACGACGGTGAGATCGACGCCCCCTGGCGCGCAAGGGAACTAGCACAGCAGATCGGCTCGGCCAACCTCATACTGCTCGCCAACCACGGCGTCATCGCCGCCGGACGCAACCTGGCCGAGGCGGTCTATCGCGCCGTGTCCATCGAACGGGTCTGCCGGCTGGCCTACGACGTGATGGTCACCGGGCGGACACCGTCGCAGATGAGCCGCAGCGACATGGTCGGCATGCAGCAGTCACTGATCGAACGCGCCGCCGACGTCTACTGGGCGGGCGCCGCCCGGATGACGATCAAGGCCGACCCGGACGTTCTGAACTGACAGCCCAACCGATAACACGAATCGAGGATCGCCCATGACTTCCATCGACGACATGGCGGCCAATCTCAACTTCACCACGGCCAAGACGGGCGCCGACCGCACCGTCACATTTCTGCCCGAACCCGAACGGGCAGAACGCCGTTACACCGTGATCTCCGTCGACGACCACATCGTCGAACCGCCCGACACGTTCGAGGGCCGGGTGCCGCGCAAGTTCGCCGACCGCGCCCCACGGGTCGTCGACACCGACGACGGCGGTCAGACCTGGATGTACGACGGCAACTCACTGCCGAACGTGGGCTTCAACGCGGTGGTCGGGCGGCCGGTGTCCGAATACGGGTTCGAGCCCGCCCGGTTCGACGAAATGCGCCGCGGCGCATGGGATATCCATGCTCGCGTCAAAGACATGGATCTCAACGGCGTGTACGCGTCCTTGAATTTTCCGTCGTTCCTGCCCGGTTTCGCGGGTCAGCGACTCCAGCAGGTCACCGATGACCGCGACCTCGCGATGGCGTCGGTGCGGGCGTGGAACGACTGGCACATCGAGGCATGGGCGGGCGCCTATCCCGAACGGATCATCCCGTGTCAGTTGCCGTGGCTACTCGATCCCGAGGTCGGCGCGAAGATGATCTACGAGAATGCCGAGCGCGGCTATCACGCGGTGTCGTTCAGCGAGAACCCGGCGATGCTCGGACTCCCGACGATCCACTCGGGTTACTGGGAGCCGCTGATGGCGGCGTGCGCAGATACCGGGACGGTGGTGAACCTGCACATCGGGTCGTCGGGGACGTCTCCGTCGACCACCGCCGACGCACCGCCCGATGTGCAGGGCGTGTTGTTCTTCGCCTACGCGATCTCGGCGGCGGTCGACTGGCTGTACTCCGGCGTGTGCACTCGGTACCCCGATCTGAAGATCTGCCTCTCCGAAGGCGGCATCGGATGGGTGGCGGGCCTGCTCGACCGGCTCGACCACATGCTGAGCTACCACGAGATGTACGGGACGTGGAAGGCGCTCGGCGAGACACTGACGCCCGCGGAGGTCTTCAAGCGCAACTTCTGGTTCTGCGCCGTCGAGGATCAGTCGTCGTTCGTCCAGCACGAGCGGATCGGCGAGGACAACATCCTGCTCGAAGCGGACTACCCGCACTGCGACTCCACGTGGCCGCACACCCAGCAGACGATCCACGAACAGATCAGCGGGTTGCCCGAGTCGATCATCAGGAAAGTGACATGGGAAAACGCGGCGCGGCTCTATCAGCACCCGGTGCCCGACGCCGTGCAGAACGACCCCAACGCATTCTGAATCCTCCTGCCGACGCAAATACTCGGCAACGTCATCAGTCGACGGCACTCGAGTACGTGCTGGCCTGTTCGCCGTTTGATACCTCGACAATCGATTCGTGGCAGAGCCAGCGCCAACATTTCTCGAGGCGCGACGAAGAACTGATAGTCGTCGCGCCTTGTCTATGGCTACTCAGTCGTCTGATATTCAGTATCAACTCCCGACGCGCCTGCTGAAGACCGGCGGGAAGACTGCGGGATCTCGGGACCTTTCGGACGATTGAGGAACAGCCTTTTGCGGTTCGGATGCCCGCCCGCAACACGCCGCGGACGGCGTCGACCGTTGAGTGTCGCCCCGATGAAGGTGGAGCGCACGAACGCGTGATAAGCCAACAGCAGTAGAAGCACCGAGGCAGTTAGCGTGATCAAGAACTTCACGCTCCAGTGCCAGGCAAGCGGACGCAGCAACAGCATGAAGAAGAGAATCGGCACCGGATGCATCAGATAAATCCAATACGAAGAATCCGCCACGTAGCGGCGCACGGGACTGGCCCCCGATAGGAACCGCAACGCCACCGCGATCAGCGCGAAACTCGCACACCAGGTCGCCAATAGGTACGTCACCGCGTAAATAGGCAACTTCCAACCGGAGAGATGGGGCGACCACTGGGGTGTCGGGCCCGCTATCAAATAGCACGCGACGGCGAACGCAATCGCCGCGAGCGAATACGCCACCCAGCGATTGCGAAGTTGCAGGAGCAAGTGCGTTTGACGGTGCAGCAGCCAACCCACGGCGAAGCTGAGGCCGAAGACAAGCACCGCCGGGACGTTCGGGATGAGTGACTGCGGCGTGGGCAGCCCTTGCCAATGGGCCCAGTCTGGCCACATGAAGACGTACCACGCGGCAACGGGCAGAGCGAACACCACGGCGGCGAGGCCGGTGCGCATGAAGAAACGGAGCACCCTGTCGATGCTGCTGAGGGCTTTTCCCTCTCGATCTACCGCACGGGCGGCGCCGCGCGATATGAGCGCCACCCCGTAGAACAGCAGCAAATAGTACAAAAACCAAAGATGGCCCAGAGTTACCCGGCCGAGGCCCCCGTTAGCGTCACCAGCGGTCGCGATCTGCTCGCGCTGAGCCTGCACGAGCGCCGTAACCTCCGCGAAGCTCATTCCGGAAGCCAGGGCGCCAAGCGCGAGGGCCAACCCCATTAGGGCGGTGATCACAAAGCCGAAAGCCAGTGGAAGCGCGATGCGCTTGGCGCGGTCTTTGATGAACTGTCTCGTTTCGTACCGTTCCGCTAAGAGACGTCCAAAATAGCCGGCGACCAGGAAGAACACCGGCATGCGGAAAATGTGTGGGAAAAACCAGATCGCGGCGGCAGTCGCGCTCGGTGCCTCGCGGAAAGTCGCGTCCGGGAGATTCTCGAGCCAAGGCCCGACCACGTGCATTGCGACGCCGATCAACAACGCGAAAGCGCGCACGGCGTCCAGGCCATGAATGCGTTCATCAGCTAATCGCAACCTAGTCCCCTCCCGACTCGGCAGCCGAACATTATCACCGGACACATACTCCGTTTCTGCAAGACGCGCTGCTTAGGAAGAGATGGCCCACAAAAACCCCGGCGCTGTGTCACCAATAGGATCCGCGTCTCGGGCGGTGCCCCGGCTGACGACAGACACCGCCCGCACACCGAGATGAAGTGACGTGGGACAACGCGGCGCGGCTATATCAGTACCCGGTTCCCGACGCGGTTCGCAACGATCCCAATGCATGCTGAAACTTGCCGAAGCAAATACCCGGCAACGTTGTAGCCTGCCGATTCCCGGCGAGTACGTACTAGAGATGCGGGATTTCGCGGACCGCTCGGGGCCCAGCAACGCGATCTGGGTCAATCCGCACAAATTACTGTGACGGATGTGACATTCTTTCTTCCGGGTCGGGGTGCATCAAAATCAAGGGAAACGTAATGGGTGCATCTGCATATGTTGGCCGCGTCGGCGGATTGGCCGTAGCTCTGGGGGTTGGGGCTGCAGTCGCGACCGGACATGGGGTGGCGTCGGCCGACAGCGACCCGGGTTCGTCGACTTCGGACACTTCGGCATCCACCGATGCGAATACCGGCGCGAATACCGCCACGTCGACGGGCACGTCGACCGGTATATCGACGGGCACGTCGACCGGTATATCGACGGGTACGTCGACCGGTATATCGACGGGCACGTCGCCGGCCACCTCGCTCAATGGCACCGCCATCACGTCTGCCGGCGCCGAGACCGAACAGACCGAGAAGACCGAGAAGACGGAAGAGAATGAAGAGTTTGAGGAGGAGACCGAACTCCGCGACGAGCTTCCTGAAAAGGATCCCAAGATCGACCCCGGGCCGGGAGCCAAGCCCGAAAATCCGACGAACGCGAAACGCGCCGCCATCAACCGCGGCCGCTCGCTGGTCGAGCAGAACGCGTTCGTCAACGAAAGGGTGACGGTGACGACGTCGGACGTCGCCGCGCCCGTGGTGGACGTCACGAACACAACCGTCGGCGGCACCCAACCAACAGAGACCAAAGAGGCCGACACCACCGGGCCACAAACCGTCTTCACTTCGCTCCGCCAGCTCACCCAGCTCACCCAGCTCGGCGAGCCCACCGAGACTTCGGAGAACCTCGTCGCCACCACGATGGCGTCGCCGGTCACCGCGACGTTTGAACAGCCGCTACTGCAACGCGTCGTGGTCAACCTGTTGTCCAGCCTCGGAATCGGGGCACTGGCCTCCGGTGCGCCCAGCGCTCCGGTGTGGTCTCCGTTCGCGATGGCGCTGCTCGCTCTGGGATCGCGTCGCGAGTTCACCGAGCCGGTCACGGCCCAGACCAAGACCGTTGGCACGTCGCCCGTCACCGCGCTGACGGCTCCGGAGATGTCCACGGCCGCCGTGGCGCCGACCTACCCGGGCACCACCAGGACACCGGTAGCCGTGAGCGGCAACACGCATTTCATCGAATTCGTGACAGGCGCGGGCAACCTGAACAACACCATCTCCCGCTTCGGCATCGGCGGCACCGACCTCGGCATCATGTGGGACAACGGAATCGAGGACGACCCGCTGACCGCGGTCGACGAGCACCAGATCCTCATCGCGTTCGGTGACACGTTCAGCAGCGCCAACCCGGTCCGCACGGGGGTGTGGCGGTTCAACACGCTCTTCCGCAGCGCAGACGATGTGCTGAACAACGGTCTGTACGTGCCCAATGGCACGCCGTACGACATCTTCAGCGGCTCACCGATGGAAAGGCCGAACTGGTCCGACCCGATCCTGCCCAGCCCCGGCCAGCCGGTTCATCCCCCGTACGCCATCGGGCCTGAGGTCACGATCATCCCGACCGCAGGCGTCTCGGTCCCGTACGACAACGCCTACGGCGCGCGGCAGTACATGAGCTTCATGTCCGTCAGGTCGTGGGACACCCCCGGCCGGTGGACGACGAACTACTCGGGGATCGCCTACTCCGACGACAACGGCCAGACGTGGCAAATCGCACCGACGAGCATTCGCACCGCGGCGGCGGGCCGGGCCACCGTCCCCTACGTCGCCGGCAACGAGAAGTTCCAGCAGATGGCGTTTGTCAAGCCGCCCGAGGGTTCGCCGGAGGCCGAGCAGGGCTGGGTTTACGCGTACGGAACCCCGTCCGGACGCGGGGGCACGATCTACCTGTCGCGCGTCCAGGAGACGCAGATCGCCGATACGACGAAGTACGAGTACTGGGATGGGACGAAGTGGGTCGCCAACAAGCCGTCGGCCGCCCAGCCGATCCTGCCCGGCACAACGACCAGCTTTTTCGGGTTCTTCAAGAAGACGACGTATCCGACCGCGGGTGAAATGTCGGTGCAGTACAACCCTTACCTCGACAAATACGTGATGCTTTACGGCGATTCGAAAAACAACATCGTGATGCGTACTGCGGACTCACCGCAGGGCCCGTGGTCCGCGCCGACCGTCCTGGTCACTTCGCAGAAGGTGCCCAGCCTGTACGCGCCGTACATCCACCCATGGTCGGGCACCGAGAACTTGCCCGAGTCCGAGGAGCACTACCTCTACTGGAACCTGTCGACGTACAACGACTACCAGGTGAGGTTGATGCGCACCGATCTGACGAAGATCCAGGTCTGATCCGTTGGATCCTGGGCGGTCCGACCACCACACTTTCCTCGCAGCGGTACCCTCTAGATCGAATTCAAGCTAGATCGAGGGCCCAGATCGGGGGTGGCCATGAACCTCGTGCTCGGCGTTTCGATGACATCGGCGGCCGTGCGGTGGGTGCTCGCCGAGGGCACGACAGGCGAAGGCGCGACCATCAGCCGCGGTGCGTTCGACCTGGACGACGCCGTCGATCCGGATGATCTGCTGGATGTGCTGCTGGTCGATGAGGCCGACAATCGGATGCACGCCATCGGCCTCACCTGGACCAACGAAGCAGAAGACGCGGCATCCGGGGTGTTGGAAGCGCTGCGGGCCAGGGGCCGCGAGAACGTCATCGCGGTGTCCGAACTCGAGGCGGGCGACGTTCTGGCCGCCGGAATCGCAGGCATCGCCGAGTACGACGACGTCGCTGTCTGCATCGTCGAACCCGATGCGGCGGTCGTCGCGATCGTCGACGCCGACGGCGTGACCGTCGACCGTCTCGGCCGTCCGTCGGACGGCTCCGATGTGGTGGAGCTGCCGAGTTCGGTCATGACGATGCTCGAACTCGACGACTGGCATCCCGATGCGATCTTCGTGGTGGGCTCGGCCGACGACCTCGACCTCATCAAGTCGACTCTCGAGGACGTCACCGACGCACCGGTCTTCTCGGCCACCGAGGCCGATCTCGCGCTCGCTCGAGGTGCCGCGCTGGCATCGGCCCGCGCCGTGAACGGCCTGGACACCGTCGGATCGCATGCGCCCCCGCGGGTTCGCGCTTTGACCGCGGTACTCATCGCGGCCGCCGTCACGTTCGTCGTATCGCTGTCCGTCGCGCTCGGACTGAGCCTCACACCGTCGACGCCCGAACGGCCGACCGCCGCCAACCCCGAGCCCACGGCCGAGGTGCCGCCGCTACCGGGCAACCAACCCGCGAACAAAGTCTCGAAGCTCACCGCATCTCTACAGGCGGCCCGCCCTGTGGTGGCGCAGACCATCGTGGTGGCCGCGCCACCGGCTCCGGAATTCGTGCCGCCGGCCGCGCCCGCATACGTGCCCCCGCCCGCGCAGGCCCCCATTCCGACCTATGCGCCGCCGCCGGTGTACGTACCGCCCGTGGCTCCGCAGCCGCGGCTGCGGGATCGGATCATCGAACGCATTCCGATCATCAACCGGTTCCACGAACCGCAGTACCAGTATCCGACGCGCTGACGCCTACGGCGTAGGCGGCTGAAACGGGTTGTTCGGCACCTGAATTGGAATCGGCACCGGTACGAACGGCACCGTTATGTGGGTCGTCGTCATCGCGGGTGTCGTGGTGGTGGTCGTCGTAGTCGTCGGCGACGTCGTGGTCGTGGTGGTTGTCGTTGTCGTCGTGGTTGTCGTTGTGGTGGTGGTCGTCGTGGTCGTGGGCGGCGTTGTCGTCGTCGGCGGTGTGGTGGTCACGTACGTCGTGACCGTCTCCTGCGTGGGCGGCGGAGACTCGGGGGCGACGGTAACGGTTTCCGGTGGCGGCGGCGCCACGCTGGCCGGTGGCTCGGCGGTCGCCGGCGGCGGCGGTTCGGCGTTCGTCGGTTTCGGCGCGCTGGCGGTGCTGGGCGGATCGGTCTTGCTGCTGCTGTCGGTCACGCTCGTCAACGCGATCGCCACGCCACCGACGGCGATCAACGCGACCGCGGCCGCCAATCCGATCACCAATTGCGGCAACCGCTGCCACGTGCGTGGTTTGTCGATCGGGCCGGTGGACGGCACGTACTGCACGGGTTGGCGCATCGAGAGGGCGTCCGCGTCGTACGGGCTCTCGTACCGGTTTTCGCCGGTGTACGGGACGGGTTCGTCGCCGATGTCGTCATCCTGCGACCACGCCAACGCATTGGCGGTTTCCGTTGAGGGTGCGTCCATGCTGGCCGCGGCGGGCGCCAAACCCGTTGGTGCGTCTGCGATCACCGGCGCCATACCGGTCTGGGCCTCGGCTGCGGAGCCGTAGGCCGCGAACAGCGCAGCTCCCACTGCCGCGTCGAGAGCGGGCTGCGGTGTCGCGATCACTTGGGTGTCTGTGAGCTGCGAAAGACGTTGCGCGATCAGGGGAATGCTCGCACCGCCGCCTACCGTGACGGCGGCGGCGATGCTGGGCCAGCCAATGCCGTTGCGTTCCAACGTATTTTCCAGCTCAGCGAGCATGCTGTCGAGCGGGGCTGCGATCAGCGACTCCAACTCGTTGCGGGTCAACCTGATTGTCGACCGGTAATTGGGAAGTTCGGCGACGATCTCTGTCGTTGTCTCCGTCGACAGCCGTTCCTTGGCGCTGCGGCATTCCTCCCGCAGCCGACTCAGCGAGCCCACCGCGGCCGTGGCCGCCGGATCGATACCGCCGTTTTCCGCAATGCCGTTGACGACGTGGCTCAGCAGCGCCTGATCGATCTGGTCGCCTGCGAAGTCGGGGTACCTGGTGGTCTCGTCGATTGGCTCGAATGATGCGGCGGCGTCCGCCAACGTGATGCTCGTTCCGCCGCCCCCGAAGTCGAGCAGCGCAATGATGCCCTGAGCCGGTAGTCCCGGATTGGTCTGCAGCGCCGTCAGGGCCGTGATCGCATCGGACACCAGCCGCGCGGGCATGCCGTTCGGCGACAGGGTGGGATCGGCACGCAGCGCGTTGCGCAGACTGCGCAGCGTGGCCATCCCCCAGTGCGCGGGTACGGCGACCGCCACGTCGGACGACGGTTGCCCGCCGGTCGCGCGGACCATGTCGCCGAGCGCCTGGACCAACAGCTGTTCGGCCCGATGCGTCGAACCGTCCGGAGCGACCAACGGCACCGGGTCGCCGACCCGCTCGACGAATCCGTCCAGCACGGAGCCATCGCCGAGGGTCACCGCGGCACGGTGTGTGACAGGTTGATTGCCGACGCGCACCGCGACCAAGTTCGTCGTCCCGATCGACAACCCCAACGGGTCGCTCATAACGGACCACACCCTAGCGTCCCCACCTGCTGATATCCGTTAGACACTCCGTACCAACGGCGTTCCACCGACACGGTTTTGGCTCCCCCGAGTTCGCTGTGGCTCAACGGGCGAACACACTTGGCGGGGTTTCCGGCGCGGCGCGGTAGCCGGTGTGCTGCAATGTCGGCCATGGGTGACATCGACGACATCAAGCAAGTCAAATACCGGTACCTTCGCGCGCTCGACACCAAGCACTGGGACGAGTTCGCCGATACGCTCACCGAGGACGTGGTCGGCCGGTACGGCGAATCGATCGGCGAGGAGCACCACTTCACCAATCGCGACGAGTTGGTCACGTTCATGCGCAACTCACTCGGGCCGGAGATCATCACCGAGCACCGCGTCACCCATCCAGAGATCATCGTGGACGGCGACCAGGCGACGGCCACGTGGTACCTGCAGGACCGAGTGATCGCACCGGATTTCAACTTCATGTTGATCGGTGCGGGGTTCTATCACGACAAGTACCGGCGAACCGGCGACGGCTGGCGTATCAGCGAAACCGGATACGACCGAACCTACGATGCGTCGATGTCGACAGAGAATCTCAACTTCAAGGTGAAAGCCGGTAGGGCAATCAACCTTTGAGCGTCACTGCGAGATGGCGATCAGCGCACCCGGCTTGAGCCACCGCATGATTTCGACCAGTTTGGCGTCGTCGATCGCGATGCAACCCGCGGTAGGGCCCCCGTCGGTGGCGTGAAGGAAGAAAGCGCTGCCGTTGCCGGGGACGCGTTCGTCGTTGACGCCCATCACCACCGCGTGGACGTACTGCGGGATCTGGAGGTTCTCTGTTGGGGGATCCGTGCTGAACGGGCACTGGGACTTCTCACATACCTGCATGGTGTTGTAAGTCGGGCTGTTCACATCGCCGTCCCACCAGTGATTCGGGCCGACCTGAACGTATTGCAGCCCGCCGCCGGGGTTGGGCGCGGTCCCGAACGCGTAGTCGAGGGTGAAGAAACCCATCGGCGTCTTCATCTCGCCTTCGCGAGTCGTGGGCGCCATACCCCTGCTTCCGACGAACGCCGGTATGCCGGCCGCGACGGGCTGCCAGCCTGCCGGCGTGCGTTGGTAGACATCCATTTTGGCTGATGAACCGCCTACTCCGACAACGGAAATCACCTGGGTGGCTTCGCCGACGTAATGCGCGAACCACGGCGAGGTCTGAGCGTGGCTGGTTGCGCCGGCGAGTGGCAGCAGTGCCACGCAGAGCAGTATCAGCAGCCGACGCACCCACTCATGCTAGGTGCTGACGGGGTCACCTTCGAGGAGGCCACGCAGCCAAGCTGTCCATTTCGGCTGTTCGGCTGCCGCCACGTCCGGGGCGTCGGGTCCGTATAGATAGATGCTGGCCATGACCCGGCCCTCATCCCCGACCGTGCATGCGCCGACGACCGCGATCCCCTGCGACGGCTGGTCGATCCGCATCATCACCTCACGCGAGATCCCGTCCTGATGGATGCGCTCGATACGGCCCGCCAACCGGGGTGCGTCGCCGGATATTTCGACGCGATCGCCGACATTTGCGGCTCCGAGGTTCAGCGCGGTGGTCATCTTCGACCAAGCCTGCCTTTCGCCGCCGTGGTGGGTGGCCGACGTCCGAATCGTCGCCGCTTGCGCCCCAGCGAAGTTCGCGAGATAGATCTTGAGGATCTCGAAGAAGCCGGGCCATCCGGTTTCGAAGCTCTCGATCTCATCGTCCCAGTCGTCCTTGTCGGTGACCATGGTGTGCACCATGCGAACCACGCACCGGTCGCCGAACCGAGCGGTGATGGTCACCTCGGTCGCGACCGGCGGGGCGTCGCCATTCCATCCGTATTCCTCGTATTCGAAGCGCACCGGGGGATCCCAGTTGGTGACCTTGCCCGACGAGACGTCGGCGCCACAGTTCTCGTCGCCGAAATCGAAGCTGATGGCGCCGCCGACACGCTCCTCGATCTGTGTCGTCGTGAACCACGCACTCATGCCGGGTCCGGTTGCGATGGCCTGCCACACCTGTTCAGGCGTACCGGGTACAAGGAACTCCATCTCGACCCATCGGCGTCCGGAATCGTCTCTCTTCAAAGGCATTACGCATCCTCCTTCGGCTTCGGATAGGCCGCGACCACCAACCGGTAGCTGCGTCCATCGGAATCTGATTCGTCGTGATATCGGGCGGCCAGTGACGTCACCGCTTCGGACAGATCCTTGGTGAAGGCGGCCCGGTCGGCGGGAGAACGGAACCGGATCACCGCGTCGATCGACAACGTCGGGAGTCGCTTGTTGCTGGTGCGCGCCGTACGCCAGAGATCGCCGACCTCGCGCACGACACGCGCCGACAGCGCGATCAGATAGCTCGCCGACAGCCGATCCTCGGAGCGGCCCGGATCGGAGGCGACCGGCCCGAGCGCGCCGGGCGACACCACGTAGGACGCCGCCGTCGCGACGAGCAGACGTTCTTTGAGTCCGCCCCACTGGCGTTCGCCCGCTTCGGTGACCAGCTGGTGGCCTTCGAGGGCACGCAGATGGTAGTTGACCTTCTGCCGGGCCATGCCCATGCGCGACGCGAGGGTGGCCGCCGACGCCGGTTCGGTCAATTCGGCCAGCAGTCGACCCTTGATCGGATCGAGCGCGCTGGCCGCCGCGGCCGGATCTGCGATCACCTCGACATCGAGCACGGGGCCATCCTTGCCCTTGACAAAATAATTTGTCAATACCGTGGATAGATTAGCGGCATGGAACTCCTCCCCATTCGTCGTCATCGAGGCATCCGCCAAATCGGAGAGGGCCTCGGGACGCTGGACCGCGAGGTGTTCGAAGCCATCGCCGAGTCGCCCAGTCCCCTGCTCGATTCGCTGATGCCGCAGCTGACCCGCGCCGCGGACCACTCGAAGCTGTGGTTCGCCATCGCAGCCGGGCTGACCGCGACACGGCACCGAGCCTCGCGGCGTGGTGCGGCACGTGGCGTCATGACTCTCGGTGTCACCAGTCTGGTGACCAACCAGGTCGCCAAGCGGATCTGGAAGCGGCCTCGCCCCAGTCGCCTGCTGGTACCGCTGGCCAGACAGAGCAGGCGGGTCCCGACATCGAATTCGCTGCCGTCGGGCCACTCCGCGAGCGCGGCCGCGTTCGCCGTCGGTGTGGGCCTCGAGAATCCACCGGTCGGGCTCGGACTTGCACTACTCGCAGGGCTGGTGGGCCTGTCCAGGGTGGCGACCGGCGCGCACTATCCGGGTGACGTGTTCGCCGGCTTCGGCATCGGTGCCGCCATCGCAGTACTCGGCGCGCGGATCGTGCCGCCGACCGTGCCCACGAAGATTCCGACCGCGGATCCGCTCCGACTGGAAACGCCCGCTCGCCCGGAGGGTGAGGGGGTGGTGCTGGTTATCAACCCCGCGTCGGGCAGCGGCACCGGTGCACGTGTGGTGGCGGAAGTGCGAGAGGCCCTGCCGGCGGCTGAGATCGTCGAGTTGGACGAGGGGGACGACCTCGAGGTCGTATTGCGCGCCGCAGCCGACCGGGCCGAGGTTCTCGCCGTCGGAGGCGGCGACGGGACGGTGTCGTGTGGCGCAGGCGTCGCGATCGAGTCCGGGCTACCGCTGGCGGTCTTCCCGGGCGGGACGTTCAATCACTTCGCAAAAGACATCGAATGCGACACGGTGGCCAAGACGGCCGAGGCGATCCGGCGGGGCAGCGTCGCCTACGTCGACGTGGTGTGCCTCAACGAGAAACACATGGTGGTCAACACGGCGAGCATCGGCGCCTATCCGCAGTTCGTCCAAACGCGAGAAAAGCTCGAGCACAAGATCGGTAAACCGCTCGCAGGTATCTACGCGATGTTCCACACGCTGTGGCGGGATGAGCCCGTGCGAATCCGCTACGACAACAAGAAGTTGCAGACTTCGCTGTTCTTCCTTGGCAATTCGACATACCTGCCGTCGGGATTCGCCCCGTCGCGCCGAACCCGGATGGACGACGGTTTGATGGACGTCCGCATTCTCGAGACCGGTCGCAAGTTCAGCAGGCTGCGCATTCTCGTATCGCTGGCGCTGGGCCGATTGGTGCGCAGCCCGCTCTATCACGAGATGCGAGTGCCCGAATTCGAGTTCAATGCCGTAGACGGTTCAACGATTCTGGCTCATGACGGCGAAGTCAGCACCGAATGCACCGATGCCAGCTTCAAGGTCCGATACCGAGTTCTTCCCGTGTTTCGTCCGCTGCCGTGACGCTCACCCAGGGTGGAAGTAACGCCAGACAGACGGCGAAATAGGCGTAGCCCAAGGCCCATCCGGCGATGATGTCGGAGGGGTGGTGCACGTTGAGTACGACGCGACCGATGCCGATCGTGACGACGATCAAGGCGCCCAATGCAACGAGCCACCAGCGCAGCGGTGGCCGCACGAAGGGCCAGGCGACCGCCAAGAGCGCCAGCACGCCGACCATGACGCCGAGTGCGTGACCGGATGGGAACGACAATGAATATGCGAAGACCAGCGCCGTCGGCGGCCGTGGGCGGTCGGCGAGGTTTTTCGTGAGCTCGATGATGGGTCCCGACAGCCCCACGGTGAGCATGACGAAGCCCAACAGTCGCCAATTGCGGCGCCGCAGCGCGACGATGACCACGACAAGACCAGCCAACCGAAACGCATTGGGCCCCAGCATGGTACAGAACACATCCCACGCCGTCACCCAAGCCGGATGCATGGAGCCGTAGCGGTAGGCGGGGTCGAGAGCCGCGGAATCCATGGCCGTCAACCAGGGCCACCCCGAGGCGAAGCCGACCCACAGCAATGCGTATATCGCGAAGGCGGCCACGGCGCTCGCCAGGAGCCCACGCGTCCTGGAAGTCATATAGATAGCTGTACCAGCCCTGCCGGGTAGCCGTTAGGGTGGCTGGCCATGGCCGGACTTTTCCGCAAACTTTTCCGCATCGGCAAGCTGCCTGCCGACATGCGTGCCGGGGTCGACTCGGAGGGTGTCATCTACGTCGGCGAGTACCTCGGCGTCGTCCTGCGCTTCACCGGCCAAGTTCCCGGTCGGAAGTCGGTGGGGCTGGTCCGCGGATACGGCGGGGCGCTGGCGTTGACGAACACGCGGGTGCTCGCGACGGTCTCCGCTGTTCCAGGCAAAGGCGGACGCGCAGTAGATCAGCCGTGGAACGCGCCCCAGTCAGGCGCTGTGATGGGCACGCTGTCGGAGTCCGGCCTGGTGCTGGAGGTCGCGGACCTGTCTCAGGTCGATCCGGAGTTCTCCGGGACTCTGTCGCTGACCTTCAAGGCTGAGTTGCCCGCCGATATATTGTGCCGAGTCCCGTCGCGGACGCTGGCGTTCGATGTCCCACCGAAGTTCGTCTACAGCGTGCTCGGCATCCCCCGCGGCTGAGCTACGGTGCCTTTATGGCGGTGTTTCTGCGCAAGCTGTTGCGCATCGGCGGGCTGCCCGCTGAACTGCGGGCCGAAGTAGAGGCCGAGGGGATCATCTATTTCGCCGAGTACGTCCCGGTGACCCGAAGATTCAGTGGCAAGATCCCCGGCAAGCGCGCCCATGGCAATGTGGCGAGCTATGTCGGTTCGTTGGTACTCACCAATCGGCGGGTCCTCGGCACGCTGTCTACGGTGCCGAAGCTGGCGGGCCGCACCATCGACCAGCCTTGGAGCGCACCACAATCGGGCACGGTGACCGCCGACCTCACCGAGGCGGGTCTGCATCTCGAGGTCAACATCGCCGCGGTGGACCCGCGGTGCGAAGGTGAACTCTCGCTCCAGTACAAGACGGACATTCCGCCCGACGTCCTGGCGCGCTTACCTCAACGGTCGCTGGCCTTCGACGTCCCACCCGAGTACGTATTCCGCGCGGTCGGAGTGCCCTACCACCCCTAGAAAGCGGGGGCCGCGGACCACAAGGCTTGCGCTCAGAATGGTGCTGGGTCGTTCTTGCTTGGGGGTCGTGGCCGGGTGGGGAAATAGCCGTCGTCGCAAGCGCTTTCGGGATGCTCCTGCCGATGATTGCGCATCAGTTCGAGGGCTTCGGCGTGGATGAGGGCCTGGTTGGATCGGCGTTCGTCGGTGATGGCTTGGGTGCGGTTCTGGCGGCGGGTCTGGGTGCGCCGCGGCATGGCCAGTGTGCGGGCGGCCGGGTCGGTGGTGGCGGTCGAGGGCGTGACGGTGACCGGTGCGGTGGGTCGGCACAGGGTGGGGAACAGGATTCGACTACCGGGATAGGTGGTGTAGGTCTGGCCGTCCGGTGAGGTCCACTGCACGGTGCCGTCGGGGAACTGTTGGTCCTGCCAGTCCCAGAATGTTTTGAGCAGGTGGTGTCAGCGATTGTCTAACCAACACTCTGAGCCGGAGGCCAGTTCGCCATGACCA
>Ga0315336_1002798_pt1 | contig 25345 bp, 22 predicted proteins | sample ASW5metaG_FD_204512 | JGI IMG/M metagenome (GOLD analysis project Ga0315336, IMG submission 204512) | Ammonia-oxidizing marine archaeal communities from Monterey Bay, California, United States - ASW #5 | ecosystem: Environmental > Aquatic > Marine > Intertidal zone | place: USA: California... | reverse complement strand
GCCTTGGTTCTGGCGCAAATAGGGGGTTGGCTATCGTGCAGGTTTATTCCGCCGCCGCGAGCAGGACTAAGTCCCATGAAACCAACTATATAGCGCCCGTCCGCGGAAAGGTGTCGCGAAATCGGGTACACACTCCGTTTCTGCAACCTGGAGCGGTGCAGACCGCCATCGGCCGAGTCGCAGACCGCCGCAGGGCAGCGCACTGGACGAAAAAACTTGTCTGATGGACGGATCGGTTGTTCCCGCCACCTAAGTTTTCGAGGTAGAATCGGACCGGCATGGTTGGCCAAACCATCTCGCATTACAAGATCACCGAAAAGCTCGGTGAAGGTGGGATGGGTGTCGTCTACAAGGCCGAAGGCACGTACCTCAGGCGGGCTATCCGCGATCCCGGCAATCCCCAGGACTGGGAAGCGACGTCAAGGAAGAGCGCGTCGCACCGCTTCCCTATAACGAAAGCATGTCGTACCGCCAGTACCGTAGCGCCGACGGCAGTTGGAAAGGATGGTGACGAGAATCTCTGGAATCGCGCTAGCTGAATCGCCGCGCCCGCCAGCCCGGTTCCGTACTCGCCGAGGTCGACCTCGCCCGACATGCGGTCCCCGGAGGCCCGCCCCGTGAAGCGATACGGTAATGACGTGCCTTCGTATCGTGCCGAGCTCTTCACAAACCCGGGCGGATGTGCATTCGCCTCGGTCCCCATCGCCGAGATCCGCCTGCGCCTTCTCCGCCAGCTTTCTCAACCGAGCCACGACCTCCGGGTGCTTGTCGGCTACGTTCGTCGTCTCGCCGATGTCTGCCTTCAAGTCGTAGAGCTCGGTGACCGGCACGTTCACGCGTCTTCCGCCTTCCCGCCCGGTCCGTTGTACAAAGAGCTTCCAGCGAGAGTCCCGTACGGCGTTGAAGTGGCGCATGAAGTAGTAGTAATACGAGTCGCGCGGCCGGTTCCGTCCAACAATGTACCGCCTAGGGCGTCTCCCAACCCCATCACCCGAACAGAACCATTTCAGATAAGGCACGTGGGCGGGCGCTGAGCAGAAAGTTTGTGACATCGTTGTTATCACCAGTAGCCGTGCGGCTGTGTGATCTGCTCAGGCTGGGTGCGGATAAGGTTTTTCGAATCATCTCGCATTGTGGTTTGGGCGGACGGTTCCGAAGCCGGGCCCTCCGCCGCACTTCCTCAAGCGTCTGCCAGCAAAGGCAAGGGGATGCCGTAGCGCTGGAGCACGTTGGTCTGAGGGTCGATCGGTAGCACACGTTCGTTCTTGGGATCTAGAACGAAGCGGTTGCACGGGACTCCATCAAGAAAACTCGATGGCAGCTGAAGTTTGACATCGTAGATGGGCATGCATCTCACGATGTACACGGATCTGTTCACCTTGTTGTGTGAAGCCCAGGGTTCCGTACTGTGGAAGTGCCGGTTGGAGAAGAGGGTGACTTCGCCCGCCCGTGCGTCAACGGGACTTAGATCTTCGCTCTTGGCCCGTGAGTATATAATTTGCCGTGAGCTGTTTTGCCAGACCCAGCGCCATAAATTCGTCCAGAACCGTCGGTAGCACATCCGAAGCGAGATAGCAGGTCCGGGAGTAAAAGTTGCGTTGGCTGAAGCGCCGGTGGATCAGGGACGGGAAATGTCGTGCGACGATCGGCCGCAAGCCGAGGGTCATCCAGTTTCGGATCCTTTGCCCCGAATGTGCGCCGTACAGTCCCTCTCCCACTCTGCCGTCAGCATGGAGTCGGAAGGAACTCACAGGCGAGCCCTTGGTCCGAGGAGATCGGATCAGCTCACGCACCGCGTCCAAGGTTGTCGGCGACAGCGTTATCCCTGGCTTGACGAATCCCTTCCCTCTGAACTCCTCCCAGGCGTCTGCGTTGAAGATGTTGTCCATGCTGTCTGAGAACGGCGGAGAGAAACTAGACCACAGAGCGGCGATTCTAAGCCGCGTGAGGGCGGAGAGAAACTAGACCGCTCGAGTGGTCCAGCGAACATTCCTGAGGTGTTTGTGGGACACGGAAGGGATGTATCGCGTGGAGTTATACGCTCAAGTACGGCGCAGTGTGATCGTTGAGGGGCTGAGTGAGCGCGAGGCCGTCAAGAGGTTCGGTTTGGCGCGGGAGACGGTGCGCAAGATGTTGCGCTACCGGATATGAGCCATAGCGCCATCGCGAGAGCACTTGAGTTGTGCCGCTCAAACTGACCCTCTACCCGAAAAATAGCCGACCCGTCTGGGTCGCGACGGTCGGCTACCGAACAACAAACCAGGGGTTGTGCAGATCCGGCTTGTTGTAAACCAGTTCCTCATCCGAGCCGTGCCGGATCACCTTCCGCCCCGCCGCGCTAACGATTGCATGGCCCGCGCCGGTATCCCATTCCATCGTCGGACCAAAGCGCGGATACACATCCGCCACGCCCTCCGCCACAAGACAAATCTTCAGTGAACTCCCCATCGCCTTGAACTCGACATGGCCGTGCTCGCGGCGCTGCTCCTCGATAAAAGCGTCCATCTCGGGCGAGGGATGCGAAAGACTCCCCGCAATCACCACGCCCTGGCATTTCTCGTCGCGCGGGACGGGAAGAGCCATCTTCCGGTCACCCTCCATCTTCCAGGCACCTTCGCCGACAACGCCGTGATAGAGGTGGTCGAGCACCGGCGCATGGATCACTCCTACCGTCGGTCGCCCCTCTTCCACCAGCGCAATGTTCACCGTGAACTGTCCATTGCGCTTCACGAATTCCTTCGTGCCGTCGAGCGGATCGACCAGCCAGAACCGCGTCCATGCGCGGCGCACATCATAGGCGACCTGCTCCGTGCTCTCCTCCGACAAGACAGGCACGTCAGGGTAGCGTTCGCGCAACCGCTGGGCGATCACTCGATGGGAGCGAAGATCCGCTTCCGTCAGCGGCGACTCGTCCCCTTTCTTCTGAACATCGAAGTCGGTGTCGTAGACATCAAGGATCGCCTGCCCCGCCTCACGGGCCGTCTCAACAAGGTAGTGAAGGTCTTCGGTTGTCTTATGCATCGCCCAAAAAAAAGTAGGGCACGGCATGCCGTGCCCGCTCAACTCCTCACATCACCAATCCGCGAATCAGACCACTCGCGCCGTTTTCCGGCGGTGGGTCTTCAGTATTTGCTGAGCATGCTCCACCGCCGATGCCGTCACACTTTCGCCCGACAACATCCGCGCCAACTCAGCGACTCGTTCCGGCTCTGACAATTCGGCAAGCGTCGCAAACGTCTTCTTGCTGTCCTCGCACTTCTCGACAAAGTAGTGCGCGTCGGCAAAGCCGGCCACCTGCGGCAGGTGCGTTACGCAAAGAACCTGATGGCCCCGCGCCAGATCCTGCAATCGCCTTCCGACCGACTCCGCCACCCGCCCGCCGACGCCCGTATCAATCTCGTCGAACACCAGCGTCCGAGGAACCGCGGCAGCCTGCGTCGGTAGCGAAGGCAACAGGCACGTCTTGAGGGCCAGCGTGATCCGCGACAACTCACCACCCGACGCCACGTTCGCCAGCGGGCGAGGCGGCTGCCCCCGATTCGCCGAGATCAAGTAACGAACTTTGTCGATGCCGGACGCCGTCCAGGCCGCCCCATCGTTCGGCTCGAAACCCACTTCAAAGACGGCCTTCTCCATCGCCAGCGAAGCCAGTTCTTTCTCGACCAGTTTGCTGAGTCTTTTCCCCGCTTGCTCTCGTTTCTTTGAAAGCGCGGCGGCAAGCACTTCATAGCCTTTTCCGAGTTTCGCCTTCTCGGCTTCGGTCTGCTCGATCTGTTCGTCGTTCGATTCAAGATCAGCGAGACGCCCCTCGATCTCCTCGCCATACGCGATCACTTCGGGCAACGTCGGACCATACTTGCGGCTGAGCCGCTCAATCAGGGCAAGCCGGTCCTCAATCTCCCCGAGACATTTGGGGTTGGGATCCAGCCGCTCCAGATAAGCCCGGATCTCGAGCGCCACATCATCCACCGACGCCCGTGCGCTCTCCAACGGCTCTCCCCAGGCGGCGGCAGTCGTATCGAACCCGGAGAGCACTTCCACGTCCCGCCGTGCCGCGGCGAGCTGCGCCGTCACCGAGTGCGTGGAATCGTAGAGCGCGTCATAGGCACCGGCCGCACTTTCACGCACGCGCTCGATATTGCTCAACACGTCGCGTTCGCGCGTGAGAGATTCCTGCTCCCTGGCGTCCAGTTTCGCTTCGGCAATCTCGCGATGCTGAAAACGATAGTGATCCAGCATCCGCAACCGCTCTTGTTCGTTGCCGCGCAGTTCACGAAGGCGTTCGTCGGCGGCGCGCCATTCCCGATAGACTCCCGCGACTTCGGCGACTTGCGGGGCCGTCTCCGCGAATGCATCGAGCATGTCGAGTTGCGACCTCGCCGAGAACAATCGCTGTTGCTCATGCTGTCCGTGGATATCGGCCAGCACTCCCGCAAGCTCGCGTAGGACACCGAGAGTAACGACGTGCCCATTCACATACGCCCGCGACTTCCCGCTGTCGAGAATCTCTCGCTCGACAATCAGCTCGCCGTCCTCCGGCTCGATCCCCGCATCGGACAACGCCTCGTTCCAGCCCTCGCCGGTATCCGCCTCGAACACGCCCGCGACACGAGCCCTGCGCTTGCCGGCCCGAATCACGTCGCTCGAAGCCCGCGCACCCAGCAGCAGCGACAGCGCATCGACGATGATCGACTTGCCGCTGCCCGTCTCGCCCGTCAGCAGGTTCAGTCCCCGGTGAAACCGCACACGCAGCTTTTCCACGACAGCGTAGTTCTCAACATTGAGTTCAAGCAGCATGGGCGGATAGAGTGAGATTCAATCGAGATCCGCGCGGCGGCGAATCGAACGTGCTACAAAAAACTGAAACCGCCAGGCGGCGGCCGCACGTCCAACGACCAACGTCCGTAGTTTAGTATGTGTTACATTTTGGGTGTTGAGTCGCCTAAAAACGGCTCCGAGACGTTCCCTGATTAGCCGCGGGCACTGAGGAGACCGGTCCAAGCTCCTCTTGGTACGGATCGGTTGTGCCGGTGGCGACAGGCGAGCAGAGAGTCTGCCGCTAAGGTTTTCTTTAGGACGACTGAATCGTCCGAGGAGACGTCTTGATACGACCAACTTTTGCCCTCCTACTTCAAGCTGTAGATCCTTCCCAGACGAGCGAGTTACCCGAGGACGCCGAGGCGATCCAGGCCGCCATGGATGCGGCCTCGGTCGGCGAAAGCAGCTTTCTCGACCTTGTTCTCGAAGGCTCGCCGCTCTCGATGGCCGTGCTGGCGATTCTGCTGGCCTTCTCGGTCCTTTCCTGGGCCATCGCCTTTTCGAAATACAGTCTACTGAAAACTTCGCGGCACAACGATGTGTCGTTCCTGAAGACGTTTCGGCGTGTCGGCCAACTCGCCGAGATGAACGCCGCGAGCGAACAGTACCGCCCCGCGCCGCTCGTCACCGTCTTCGAGTTCGGCTACGAAGAGGTGGCGCGGCAAGTCAACCAGCTCGGGCGACTCAAGAACAACGGCGCGCTCGAACGCTGCCTGCAACTCGGCATCAACGAAGAGGTCACGCACCTGCAAAAGAACATGGGCTGGCTTGCGACCACCGCGTCTGCTACGCCGTTCATCGGACTCTTCGGAACCGTCTGGGGCATCCTTCAGGCATTCCGGGGACTGGGCGAAGCCGGCGGAGCCACCCTCCGCGCCGTCGCGCCCGGCATCGCCGAGGCATTGATCGCCACGGCATTCGGCCTATTCGCCGCTATCCCGGCGCTGATCTTCTTCAACCTGTTCTCGCAGCGCATCCGCGAGATCCGGGCACGCATGGAGGACTTCGGCCTCGAGTTCTTTAACCTCGCTGAGCGCAACTACGGAGAAACTGATGGCGTTTTCGAACCGGAACGGGCAGGAAGAGTCAATAGCTGACATCAACATCACGCCATTCGTGGACGTGGTGTTGGTGCTGCTGATCATCTTCATGATTACCGCCGGCGTGGTGGAGTTCGGCCTTGAAATCGACGTGCCCAAGACCCGTGAGGTCGCCAGCACGAGCAAGGACTTCGATTTCGTCAACATCACCTCCGACGGCCAACTCTATCTGAATACTGAGCCCGTCAGCGTCTACGACATTGTGCCGCGCATCAAAGAGCGCCAAGGCGATGACGGCGTCGGCGTCTATGTGCGAGCGCACAAGGAGACGCCGTGGGAAGTCGTCGCTCAGATCGTCGCCGAATGCGGCGCCGGTAAAGTCGTAGTGAATATGGTCACCAAACCTCTGGAGCGAAATCCGCCCAGGAAACGATGAGTACTCGCGTCGACCCTCTGGAGCAAGCCGAACCCCTAAGCAAACCGCTCATGGTTTCGGTCACATGCCACGTGGCGCTCTTCGTGACCACACTGGTTTGGTCGATGTTTAACGTGCCGTTCTCGCTGGGCGATCCCAGCGGCAACCCGGGCGGCGCCGTCGTCGTAAATCCCGTCAACGGCATTCCTCTGCCGCAAACCCGCACCGAGAGAGAGAACCCGGTCGCGAATCCCGTTCAGCACAACGTCCCGTCCATTCCCGAACCGCCCCAACCCAGGGCCGAACCGGAACCGGCCGTGCCCGAACTCGACGCGGTTCCCATCGAAGCGGAACGCAAACGCCGCAAGGCCCCAGCCGGGAATCAGCAGAAGTATCAGGAGCCGCTCAAAGAGAATCAGGTCGCTTCGTCGACCGGGGCGGCAGTCAGCTCGCCGATCTACACCGGCCAGAAGAAGGAAAGCAGCAGCGGTGGCGTAGGCTTCGGCCAAGGCAGCCCGTTTGGCGCCCGGTTCGGCTGGTACTCCGAAGCGCTGCAGCGCCGCCTCGCCCAAGAATGGCGCAAGTCCCTCGGGCAATCTCGAGGCGCTAGTTCCAAACCAGTCGTGATGTCATTTTCGATCCTGAGCAACGGGACGATTCGCGACATTCGTGTTGGCAGAACAAGCGGAAACCGCTCGCTGGATACGTCCGCGTTTCGAGCGGTTACCAATACGAATCCTTTTCAACCGCTCCCGCGGGGGCTACCGAAGCGTTCCATCCGAGTCGAAATGTGGTTTCAAGTGCGATGAGACAAACAATCTTCCGATCAACCCTTCTTCTTCTTTCCTCACTCCTGTCGGTCTTGACACTGTCGGGACAACGAGCCGACCTCGAAGGCGTCATTACCGAAGACATGCAGGCCCCGCGTATCGCCGTGGCCGACATGCCCGGACCGCTCGACCTTTCCGGCGAGGTCGCCGCGTTCAACAACACGTTGTGGAACGACCTCGAGAGTTCCGCACAGTTCCAGATGGTCTCGAAGAGCTTCTATCCCCGAACGGCGCCGCGGCGTCCCGAGGACCTCAAGTCGGCCGATCAACGCATGCCCGACGACAAGGGTGCGCAAGGGTTCTGGCTGCGCGGTTGGTCCGACCCTCCGGTCACCGCGCGATACCTTACCTTCGGCTCGCTCGCCGCCAGCGGCGACCGCTTGGTTCTTTCCGGCTATCTCTATGACGCCGCAGCCGGGGAAGTCCGCAATGCGCATATCTTTGGGAAGCGTTACTTCTCAACGCCTGACGTGGCCGGAGCGCGCCAGCTTGCGCACGAGTTTGCCCGCGACGTTCTACAGAACCTCGGCCTCGGGATGGGTCTCGCCGGCTCGCGCATCTATTTCATCTCCGACCGCACCGGCGCCAAAGAAGTTTGGACGATGGACTACGACGGGAAGAACCAGCAGCAAATCACCCGCTACGACAGTATCAGCATCCATCCGGCTGTGTCGCCTGATGGTTCCCGCATCGCCTTCACGACTTACGTGGAAGGACTGCCGGCCATTTACATCCACTCGCTCGAAACGAATCGCCGATTGACCTTCTACAACCAGAAAGCCTCGATGAACGCCACCCCGAACTTTCATCCCAACGGCCAACAGATCGCCTTCGCATCGTCCGCAACGGGACACTCGCAGATCTACACCGCGGACCTCGACGGACGCAACTTTCGCCGCATCTCGTACACCCGCGCTCTGGAAATTGACCCCGCGATCAATCCCAAGACAGGCACACAGATCGCCTTCACCTCCGGTCGTACCGGCATTCCACAGGTCTACGTCATGGACAAGGACGGAGCCAACATCCGGATGCTGTCGCTGGGCGGCGGCGACGCGGCGCAGCCCGCCTGGGATCCGCAAGGCGAGAACATCACCTTCGCGTGGACGCGCGGTTTCGAACCCGGCAACTACAACATCTTCGTGATGAATGTGGCCACGCAGAAACTCGTGCAGCTCACCTACGGCGCGGGCCGCAACGAGAATCCGTACTTCTCGCCGAGCGGCACGCACATCGTGTTCTCTTCCAACCGATTGGGCGATACCCAGATCTGGACGATGCGCGCCGACGGTTCGAACTTGAAGCGCCTCACATCGCGCGGCCTCAACGAGATGCCGGCGTGGGGCGTCCGCTAGCCTGCATGTTTCGCCACGTAGCGAGGCGAAGTACGCAAGAGGGCTGTCAGGACGAGGCGCGAGCCGCTTGGCGCGCGGAGGTGTAGTTGACGGTTCAGTGAGCACGGTAAGCAAGCGCAACGATGTCATGGCGGTTCTATGACGTGCTTCGACCGTCAGGTGGTGAGATAGGCAGGCTAACGCGGACGCTTTGTCGCTGGTTGAGCAGGCGCCTACTTGCAATTGCCTTCGAACCTGCTATCATCTCCTTCTGCACCGGCTCGCGCCGGTATATGCTTTAACATCTTGGAGGAGGCGTAGGGAGTTCTCATGCTACAGAAGCGTCAAATCGCGCTGATCATTCTCAGCGTATTTTTAGCAATCTTCGCGGTCGGCTGTAAGAAGGAGCCACCACCACCACCACCGCCGCCACCGCCAGTGGCTGAACCGCCCGCACCGGCTAAGCCGACGGTAACGTTGTCAGCGGAACCGAGTTCGATCGAACGCGGCAAGTCGGCGACCCTCAAGTGGTCTTCGACCAACGCCACCAGCGCCTCGATCAATCAGGGCATCGGAGCTGTTCGTACCAGCGGCAGCCGAGAAGTGTTCCCGACTCAAACCACGACCTACATGATTACGGCTAAAGGTCAGGGGGGAGAAGGCAGCGCCTCAGCGACGGTAACCGTGCGGCCGCCACCACCACCACCACCGCCGCCGCCGGCTAAACCCGGCTTTAGCGACGCACTCAGTGCCGCCGTTAAGGATGCCTACTTTGACTACGACAAGAGCGACATTCGTCCCGATGCGGAATCAGTGCTACGGTCGAACGCAAGCGCGCTCAAGCGGCTGTTCGGTGACTACCCGAGCGATCGTGTCGTCGTTGAAGGTCATTGCGACGAGCGGGGCACCAGCGAGTACAACCTCGCTCTCGGTGATCGCCGTTCCACCACCGCACGCGACTTTCTCATGAACCAGGGCGTTCCCGCCGGCAAGCTGACCACCATCAGCTACGGTGAAGAGCGGCCGCAGTGTTCTTCGTCGGACGAGAGTTGTTGGCAGCGCAATCGGCGCGCCCACTTCGCCTCGGCTCGATAGACTGCACGTTCACAAAGTCCAACGGGGCGTGCCCCGAGGAAATTCTCTTCCTCGGAGCACGCCCCCTTCTTTTTTCCGGTGAGGTAAACTGGGGCCATACTGCCGGTGTGGAACCTACGCTGGTTCCGTCACGTCTCTGTCTGTGGTGGGAGGTGGAGTGAAGAGTCAAAGGAGATTTGTTTTGTCAGCTTCACAGCGACTCATTAGGTCGGTCGTCTATCTAGGCCTCGCGGCCTTGATGGGCACGGGTTCTCTGTCTGCCGCGTCGAGAGAGATGCTCACCTTGCAGCGTGAGCTGTCGATGGTGCTCCTTGAGGTGCGCCAACTCAAGAGTCAGCACGGCGAACGCATGGCTGTGCTCGAGGAACTCGCTAAGCAAAACCTAGAAGTCTCGAACCGAATGAATCAGGCCATGGCCGTGCTCGAACGGCAAGTCGCCAAGCAGAGCGAAGCGCTGGAGCAGCCGGTCAACTCGATGAGTACGCGCGTCGAGAACATGTCGAACGACTTTCGCGACCTGCGCACCGCCGTCGAAGCAATCAATACGCGCGTGGCTCGCGTCCAGCAGGAAATCGAAGACATCAAGACCCACCTCACGACGCTGCCGCCACCCTCCTTTGAAGGCGAAGGGGCAGCCCCCGAGGGCAACGGTCTATCGTCCGCCGGCACGCTGTTCGACGCCGCGCTCGGCGACTTCCACCGCGGCAACTACGAATTGTCGAAAGTGCAGTTCGGCAATTATCTGCGAGACTATAGCCGATCGCTACGGGCCGTCGAAGCCCAGTACTACCTCGGCGCGATCGCCTATTCGGAGCAGGACTACCCAGAAGCCATTCGCAACTTCGATCTCGTCATGGAGCGTTATCAGGTCGCTACGATTACGCCCGACGCCCAGTACAAGAAGGCGCTCTCGCTGATGAAACTCAATCGCTTGGATGAAGCCGGCTCCGAGCTTCGCAGTCTCGTCGAGCAGTTTCCCAACAGCACCGTCGCTCCGAATGCCGCGGCGCAACTGGAAGAGCTACAGGGCGTCTCCGAGAAACCTTCGCCCACGCGCCGCTCGGCTCTCACCAACTAGCAAGCTCTTCTTGGGATCGGAATTGTAGGGGGCACAGCATGCTGTGCCCGTGACGACGATACGAGGAAGCAGGCGCGAACTCCGATTGGATTTCCACACGAGATCCTGCGAAACCCGGTAGAGTTAGCCCGCGCTGGTCGCAATCTGCTCGAGCAAGACCGGCTCCAGTCCCCGCCGCACAACACCCAGCTCCTGCGCGGCGCCACGACTCAGATCAATCACCCGCCGGTCCATGTACGGTCCGCGGTCATTGATCCGAACAACGACTGACCGCCCCGTCCGCAAACTCGTAACCCGAACAATCGTGCCCATGGGCAAACTCTTGTGGGCAGCCGTCAACTTCCGCATCCGGAAGATCTCGCCGTTCGCCGTCAGCCGCCCTTCGTGGAAGCCGCCATACCAGCTCGCCTGGCCGATCTCGACCTCGGGCGCCTTCGGTGGCGGACACACCTCGAGCCCGGCCTGTCCAATCAATCCTGGCAGCCACAAGAGCATGCCTATTCTCAGTAGCCAAGTGCTCATAGAAAACACTCCGGTCCTGCTAACCTTTACGAACTCAGATTTTTAAGGGAAGGAAAGAGAAACAAATGAACCTCGGCTGAGCCTCTGTCAGCCGTCTGTTCTCAAACTGCTCTCTGACTGCCTCTATTGTAGCACCACCATTAAGAGGTGCATGTCTTGGCGGGCCATATGTTGTCACTTCAAGAGTGACATTCAGCTCATGAGCTTCTTCGCTCCCACCACAACATTCGGTATTGCCTCCCGGCTCTAGCCGAAATCTGAGTTGCCCTTCGGCTCACAACCCGCCAACCTAAGAGGATAACATCCTCTTCCCGAGGGCCGCCCAAGCGCGGTGAACCACAGGAGTATCTGATCTCGATGTCTGAACCCACCCCGACCGGGGCCGCGAAACCGTTCTTCTCCCGTCTGCCGGCAGCTTTGCAGATCGGCCTCATCCTCGGCGTATCGATTGCCGCTTTCGACGTGTCCAGCGTGATTCTGTTCGAAAAACCGAATGGGATGAGAAGTTTGCTTGCGGTGGCACTTCACACAGCCGGCTCGATGGCCGCTGTGTGGGTCATCTACTTCGGGGCATGGCTCCTGACCGCCGGGCCGGCGATTCTGCTGCTGCGGCGGCCGGCATTCGCCGCCTCCATCGGTGTCGCAGGTTTGATCACGCCCATACTCATTCTGCGGGCGATCGGTATTCCCGCCGTGACCGTCTCGCTGTTCGGCAACCCCTACCGGGCGACCCTGTGGTTGGCCCTGAGCGCAACGGTTGGGTTTTTCGCCTATAGTGCCACACGGTTGCTAGACGCACACGCCAAGAAGCAGGAGCGGTTCCACAGCATTGCCCTAGCCCTTCCTTTGGTAACAACCGAACTGTTGTTGCTCTGTTGGCTGCGGATGTATGAGATGCCCGGAGGACTCAGTTGGGGCACGACGGCAGCCTATCTCGTCGCGCTGGCGCTGATGGGCCTCACGGCGGGCATGATGGCAACGCAAGCAGGCCGGCGGCACGGCCATCTTGGGGGGATCGGCGTCGCGGCATTTCTTCTCATCGTGCTCGCCGGATATCGTTCGTGGACCGAGCCGGATATCCGCAAACACGCCTCGACGTTCAGTGAGCCGCACAAGATCCCGCGCATCATTCTGATTACCGTCGACACACTGCGGCGCGACGTACTCAAGACCTACTCACCCGAGAGCGACATCGGTGAAAACATCGACGCCCTCGCACGGGATTCGGTGCGATTCGAGCGCGCCTACACCTCAGCACCTTGGACACCACCGTCGGTCGCCTCGATCATGACCGGCCTATCGCCGCAAGTCCATGGGGTCAACCGCAGGCACCCCGGTTTCCCGCAGCTTCCGCCCACCATCGCCGACGTGCTGCTCGAAGAGGGCTACGTGACGGCCGGATTCGGCGCCAATGGGCTGCTGTCGCGCCAGAGCGTCCTCAAGCGCGGCTTTCAGGAATACCAATTCCCGCTCGGCGTACCAGGGCGCTCCCTCGGACGCGAGGCTCTCACAATGATCGTGGGCAAAGATGTCATGGGCGGGCAACAGATGACCGAGTCCATTACGGCGATGGCGGAAAGATGGGTGCTAGCCAATCAGGAGCAGGACTTCTTCCTCTGGATGCACTACATGGACCCCCACGAGCCCTACGTGCCGCCCCGCGAATTCGTCCTCAACCCCGAGCGCGCACCCTCCAACGCTATAGGCTGGAACTTCAGCCGATGGGACCTGCGGTCAGGAAAAACGATGTTCAACAAGCGGCAAAAGGGCTGGGCGCGCGAACTCTATCAAAGCGAGGTGCGCTATGTCGACGACCGCATCGGCCGCCTGCTCGGGACGATCAAGTCACTGGGCCTCTACGACGACGCGCTGATCATCTTCACAACCGACCACGGCGAGGAATTTTGGGATCACGAGAACGTCGATCACGGCCATAGCCTCTACAACGAACTCATCTCCACGCCGCTGTTCGTCAAGTTGCCGGCATCGATGACTCCGCAACGCACGACGGTCCGGGCCGGCGTCCCAAACGCGAGCGTGATGCCCACCGTTCTCGAGCTGTGCGGCATCGCCTTCGAACCGGAACAGTTCTCCACCAAATCGCTCGTCCCTCTGTGGACATCGCCCGACGAGCCCGAAGACAACCGCGGTGCGTTCAGTTCGAAGCTCGTTTACTACGACGAGCGCGTATCGGTGGTTCATCAAGGATGGAAGTACATCCAGTTCGTCGATCGCCCGAAAGAGGAACTCTACAATCTCAACGAAGACCCGGAAGAGCAGGTCAACCTAGCAGCGTTCTCGACAGAGCGCCGGGATGAACTCCGCGTCATGCTCAAGACGCATCAAGAGCAAAGCGCGGAATTGGCGCAACGTTACCGCATGGGACAGTTCATGAGCCTTGAAGAACAAGAGACTGTCCGCCAAGAACTAAAGTCGTTGGGATACATCCAGTAGCGTCCCCTAGCAGTCCGGAGCACTCGGTTCCGTGCTGTTCAGTTCGCCCGTCGCCGGATCGAACGACAGCGCCCGGCCGTCATTCGTCGTGACCCGAAACACGTACCCATTCCCGTCCTGCCGTTCGTAGCCCAGCACCTCTTCAATCACGGTGTAGTGAGAAACACTGCGACTCACGTTGTCCGGGGTGCCCGCAATGTCGAGCGTTGAGTACTCCGTCAACAGTTCCCCCTTGAAATAGAAGCCGAGGGCCAGGTGGTCGCTACTTGCCGCATGCCACCGAGCCCAGGGTCCGAACCGCACAACGGAAACGCCGGTCGGCGTCTTGTTGTCCGAGACATTGCAGGCAATGTGGATCCGCTGACTAAACCAATCGAAGCTGTGCAACGGGACATCCTGCCCCTTCGCAACGCGAAGAACGTGAGTCGTTCCTTCGCTGCCGTAGTACGTCTGCGGCACGGACTTCGCGTAGCAGCGTCCATAGGAGCTGACAACGACGTGTGGTACATCGACGCCTCTTGGTCCGCCGGCGCGGGAACGACCGCTACCAGCACCGGCCACAGCACGATGGCCGCGGCCTGGGTTGCGGCGCGGCGCCTCTCCCCTAAAAGCCTCATGTCAATGAAGACGATGAGACGGCGGCGATCGCGCAGTCGATTGTTTCTACGAAAGGATTTTCGGGAACAGACCCAGGCGGGTTAGCTTAACCAGCTCTCCGGGCGTCCCATGCCCTCAGGCAGGGTAGTATCGGCATTGCCCAGGGTCTCGCTCAACTGCTCGACCGTCAGGTCTTCGGCTGTCCGCAGATCCGCGCCGGTCAGGTCGGCGCCTTCCAGATCCACACCGATCAAGCGCGCCCCCACGAGGTTGGCCCCGGAAAGGTTAGCGTCGCGAAGGTCCGCCCCTGACAAGTTCGCCATCACGAGATTCGCCTTGGTGAGTATCGTGGCGTTCAGGTTCGCCATGCGCAGGTCGGCGCTGGCGAGATCCGCGCTGGCGAGATCCGGCGCGACTTCGCGATTCTTCTCGCGCCAAGTGTTCCACTCGTCAACGTCCTTCTTGAGGTAACCAAGCTGCTCGGTGTTCGCCATGCTCAAACTCTTCCTTCGACTCCACTCCGGTCTCGGGCGCCGTGCTTCCCCTAGCGGAGAAGACCGCACATCCCATTGTGTGCTCAGCGCCCCGAACCAGCAACCATTCGCGTACAACTTTTATTAATTTGTTGGAAAATAACGTTCGCGCAAGCTCTTACTGCCCGGCGGCGTCCCAAAACTGATCACGACCACCGCAACCAGCGAAACCAGCATCGACCACACAAACGGGTCGAAGCCCCCGAAGCTTTTCGTGCCAAACGCTACGTACTGCAACAGAAAAGAACCGAAGCCGCCAATGATGCCCGCCAGGCAGCCCGCCTTGTTCATGCGCGGCCAGTAGATCCCCAGCAATGTCGGGAAGAAGAACGTCGCCGCCAGTCCGGTCCCCGCGAACACCACGATGAATTGCAGGAAGTCCGGTGGATCAAGAGCGAAGAGCAAAGCAAGCCCCGCGACCCCAAATGTCGCCAAGGTGGTGAGGCCGCGCGCGCGCTTCTCACTCAATGGTTCGGGCAGATTGCGCTCGTAAAGGTCGCGTACCAGCGCGCTGCTGGTGACGAGCAAGAACGAACTGATCGTCGACATGATCGCCGCCATCGGGGCCGCCAACACAAAACCCGCTATGACCGGTGGCACGACCGCCAGAATCGTTGCTGCCGTCGCATGATCCGGTGCGTCCAACTCCGGCACCAGCAGGCGGCCCATGATGCCAATCCCGATCACGCACGGATAGAGCAGCGCGATGTAGATCCCGATTAGGAAGCAGGCGCGTTTGAGCGCCTTCGTATCCCGGCAGGCAAGAAACCGCGTAATGGTCGACGGCTGAGCCGGACCTGCCAAAGCCCATACGAAGAAGAACGAGATTGCCGTCGGAACCGGCAGGAACTCCTGCGGTCCCGGAGTCGTCAGAAGCTCCGGCGACTGCGCTTGGAGCCCGTCGTAGATCGCCTGCAATCCCCCCAACTTCTGGATCGCGAAGAACGCCGTCACCAACACACCGATGAGCATCACGACGGCTTGGAACGCATCCGTCCACGCGACGGCGCGGAATCCACCGTAGGCCGTATAGATGCTGACCGTCAGAGCGAACCCCACAACGCCCCAGTGGTATGGGACACCCAGAACCGCCTCGATCACTCGTGCTCCCGCGACGTACTGCGCCACCAGATACGCGATGTACAAAATGATGATCGTGACGCCCGACACTGTCCCGATCGCCTGACTCTCGAAGCGGTCTCGCAATAGGTCCGGAAACGTGAGAGCGCCGGTGCGCCGACCCAGTTCCGCGACGCGCTTGCCGAACAGGCCGAACCCCGTCGTGGCGACCACCATGTACGAACAGATCCACAGCATCACCGACCAGCCGAAGGTGTGTCCCAGTGCCGGCGAACCGATGAACGTGCCTCCGCTGGCGGCGGTCGCGATCCATGTCAGCCCCAGCACCCACGGACCAATCGAGCGGCCCGCGACGAAGAAGTCCTCCATGAAGCCGGTCTTCGACGACTTGCGATGAGCAAGATAGGCGAAGTAAAACGTCGCGGCCAGATACAGCGCGAATGCGAACCAGACCTGTGTGTTAGCGGCGTACATGGACGACTACGCTGCGCCCCCCGCTGACGGTGGTTCCTCCGGCTCATCGTCATCGCGAATGTAGATGAGCGAATACCAGATGTTCGTTACGAGGCAGGCCAGCCAGGGAACGAAAATGCCCCAAAGAGCCCAGTTCGGCACCCCGCCGATGGAATACACCGGCTGACTATAGCTCAGCGCGGCGCACGTCCCAACCACCCAAATGCAGGCAACAACCGTGATGACGCCGGCGACGATCGCTTCGCGCCGGCTACTGCGATAAGAGTGTTCCATGGGCAGGGCTGAAAAGAGAAGCAGAGATGATAGCACGAGCAGCCGACTCTCCACGTTGGTTGCAGCACTAGGTGGAAAAGCGTCTCGAAGCCGCCACCACCCGCCAACCATCCTTCGAGCCGAGCTGCGAGACCAACGAGCAGTGCGAGATCCCAGCCCATCTCAAACCTGAAGTTTGCCTTTACGCAGGCCTATTCATAAAACCAATCAACCGGAATCCGCGCCACGTGCAATCCGTCGCGCCGGTGATAACTCACAATCGCGAAACCATCAACGAACAACAAACTCGGATAACCGTAATCATCCTCCCGGCTGCCCGCAATCACTCGCTGATTCGTCCACGTCGCACCCTCATCCTTCGAGATCACCGAGACAAACGGCGTCCGCCAGCGATTCACGCCATCCGAGCAGCGCAGTAACAGCAAGTCCCCCGTCGACGGGAGGCGCTTCACATTCAACGCGGAAGAGTTCGGCGGCAGCGAGAGATTCTTGAGGTGCTCGCCGGCCGACCATGACTCGCCCTGGTCGTCCGAGTACGACCGCACCACATACCCGCTATACGTGCGGCAAAGCATCATCAAACGGCCATCCTCGAGTTCAACGACGTGTGGCTCCTGCGCCTCCACCGGCAGCACACTCACGATGTTCTTGCTCTTGTGCCAACTCAAACCGTTGTCGTCGGAATAGAACGTGTAGCTGACATAGCCGCGGTGATCGCCGCCCTCCTCGCGGAACTCCATCTCGAGCGGAGCGATGATCCGTCCGCTTGAAAGTTGAATCAACTTGTCGTTGTGAACAAGGTTGTATCCGGGGAAAGGAGTGAAGTTGAACTGTTCACTCCAGGTCTTGCCGTCATCCCGCGAGCGCCGATAGTAGTTGTGGGCATAGCGAGGCGCGGCGCCAGGCGTGTAGATATAGGTCGCGAACAAATCACCGTTGGCAAGCCGCAGAAAGCCCGGCGCCCCGAGAGTAGCGCCCGCGCTCTCAGTAGGCTTGGCGAACAACACGAACTCCGGGCCCCAGGTCTTCCCTTGATCCTCGGAATGGCGGCCCCAGATTGTACCCTCCGGTTCGTACGATGTGTAGGACAGCAGTAACCGGCCGTCCATCAGCAACTCGATGTCACCCGGCATTCCCCGATAGCCATAGCGGCGCTTCGGCACCTGCACCACATGAGCCGTTTCGAAGCCAATCTCCGGTGTAGGTTGCGCTCCAGCGGTTGACAGCAGCAAGGCGAAACACGCGAGTAAGACCAACGTACGGATCGACATGAGTAAATTGTACGCCCCCAGCCGGCCCTCAGCAAAGACGCGCTCTTGATACAATCTCCCCCACGATGACCCTAGCCGCGGAATCGAAACGTAAACCCAAGTTCACTCGAGCAGCCAACGGACTGCTACTCGCCGCCGCATTGCTGGTCGGACTCTCATCTCTCCCAGCACAAACGCCAAGCCCACTCACCGACGACTCAATCCGTTCCTTCCGCGTACGCTTCGGATTCACCGACTCCGAACCGCGTTCATGGGATGGAAAACTCTCCGTCGATCGCGGCGAAGTCATCAATCTGCACAACTGGAATCCGCGCCCCGGCGAGAGCATCGACGGCAAGACCGGCTGGACCCTAGCCACCCGCCCGGGTCTCAACTACCCCCGCCGCGTCTACCAATGGGAAGATCCACGCGGCACCGAAGAGTACCTCGACATTCCCGGAATCGTCGTCGACGTGCGAACCACCTCTAGCACGCGCGTCCGCTTCACGACCGCCAACGGCGACTTCGAAGTCTGGCCGACAGAGTTGCAAGTCGGACATCCCATGCGACTTCTTGCTGGGGCCATCGTCGTCGATCTCGTCGCGCCGGCCGAGCGCCTCTCATCCGACCAGGTCGACAGCGATTTTCCGACCGTCCTCGCCGGCAATGACGGCGAACTGTGGACCGCATGGGTCACCTACAGCGACGGCAGCAACCGCGTCCAGGCCCGCCACTTCGACGGTGAAACTTGGCAGTCACCCGAAACCATCAGCGGCAACCCTGGCGACGTATTCCTCGTTAAGATGGGCCGCGACAAACACAACCGGCCGTGGATCATCTGGTCCGAGCAAGTCGACGGCAATTTCGACCTCTACGGCCGCTACCGCGACGGCAGCCGGTGGTCGAGCGTCGAGCGATTGACCAACGCGCCACAGCCCGATATCCAACACGCCCTCACAACCGACGCCAACGGAAACCTGTGGCTCGCTTGGCAAGGCTTCCGCAACGGCAAGTCCGACATCTTCGTCCGCGGCTACGACGGCGAAACCTGGTCTCCCGAGCAAAAGGTTTCCACATCCCCGGCCAACGACTGGAAGCCCGCCATCACAGCAGACAGCTCAGGCGCCGTCTACGTCGCGTGGGACACCTACGACCAAGCCAACTATGACGTCGTCATGCGCCGCTGGTCAGGCACCGCCTGGGGAGAAACCATCGCGCTCGCCAATACGCCGAAATTCGAAGCCCACGTCACCCTGGCCTGCGACAACGAAGACCGCGTCTGGGCCGCCTGGAACGAGAGCGGCTTCCAGTGGGGCAAAGACTCCGGCTTCCTCATCTACAAAGAAGCCACGCGGCTCTATCAATGGCGCTCGCTCGGCGTCGGCGTCTACTCCGGCGGACGTCTCCAACACCCCACCACCGACATCAATACGGCTCTGCCCGCCGAACTCCAGGGTTACAACGACCTCCCCGCCCTACAGCGCGACGGCCAAGGCCGCATGTGGCTCTTCTTCCGTCACCGCCTGCTGCGCGCCCGCGATACGCCCGACTTCACTCCGGCCCATCGCGCTGCCTGGCAGATCTACGGCACCACCTACGTCGGCGACTCCTGGACCGAGTCGCTGCATCTACCCTTCAGCCGCGGACGCCAGGACATGCGTTGGGGCGTTTCCCAGGCAGGCGACGGCGCGATGTTCGCCGCCTGGCCCACTGACAATCGTGACGCCGAGCAGTTCGTCTTCGATCGCACCGACGTCTATGCAGCGAAGCTCCCGGCGGCAGCCGGAGCCGCCAGGCCTCCCGTCCTCGTCGAACACAAAGACCGCCGCTACGACACCTATGCCGCGCACCCCAACGAAGAGTTCGACGTCGAGCGGATTCGCGACTACACCATCGAGTCCGGCGGCAAGACCTATCGCATCTATCGCGGCGACACCCACCGCCACACCGAGTTCTCCGACGACGGCTACAACGACGGTTCGCTTTTTGAAACCTACCGCTATGCGCTCGACGCTGCCTCGCTCGACTTCCTCGGCGTCAGCGAACACAACTCCGGCAGTGGCCAGGACAACGAATACATCAACTGGCTTCTTCCGCAAATCGCCGACCTGTTCCACCTGCCGGGAACCTTCGCACCGATCTATACCTATGAGCGTAGCCTCAGCTACCCAAACGGACACCGCAATATTCTCGTTGGCAAGCGCGGCATCCCCACTCTGCCGATTCCACGCGCGGAACGCCGCGGCGAAGTCGGCGCCGAGAAGCTTTACGAATATCTAAGGAAGTACGACGCGATCGCGATTTCGCATACCTCCGCCACCGGCATGGGGACCGACTGGCGCGACAACGACCCCGAGCTCGAACCGCTCGTCGAGATCTATCAGGGCGATCGCGTCTCAGCCGAATACGAAGGTGCTCCGCGCGCCGCCACATCCGAGAAACCCTACAACCAACAGGGTGGCCTCCGTCCGGCAGGCTACGTCTGGAACGCCTGGGCCAAGGGCCATAAGCTCGGCGTGCAGGCCAGCTCCGACCACATCTCGACCCACGTCTCCTACGCCTGCACCATCGCCGAAGACTTCAGCCGCGACGGCCTACTCGACGCCATGCGCAAGCGTCACTCCTACGGCGCGACCGACAACATCATCCTCGACTACCGCCTGCAAACCGGCGACAAAGAATACCTCCAAGGCGACATCGTCGAAGTCGACGGCGTGTTCAAGCTGTGGATCAACGTCATCGGAACCTCGCGCATCGAGCAGATCGACATCATCAAGAACAACACCTTCATCCACACGCGCCAGAACCTCGAAGCGGCCGTCAACTTCACGTTCGTCGACAACGAGGTGACGCCCGGCGAGAGCTACTATTACGTGCGCGTACAGCAGAAGAATCAGGAAATGGCGTGGTCTTCGCCCATCTGGGCGCGAACCCGCTGAAACCGCCATGTGCCATCCTAAGAGTTGATCCCCGCCGTCGCTGCCCGCTGATCGACCCACACCGCTGACGCGAAACCGCGCCCACCACACTCATCGGCGCTGAGGCTGTGTTGCCTCAAGGCAGAGCCGCGCGGGGGCCACCGCTACCGGACCAGCTTGCACAAGCTCGTCCGGGAAACGCCTACAACATGGCCTCGTTTCCTCAGCTCCTTCGCCAAAACCGCAACTACCGCCACACCTGGCTCGGTCAGGTGGTCAGCGAAGTCGGGGACCATTTCAACACCATCGCCGTGTTCGCCCTGGCGCTCGAGAACACACATTCCGGCCTCGCCGTGAGCGCAGTCATGATCTGCCGCGCCATTCCGATGATCATGGCCGGCCCCATCGCCGGCGTATTGCTCGACCGCTGGGACCGCAAGAAAATCATGCTCGTCAGCGATTCGACGCGGGCGATCGTCGCCGCCGGTTTCATCTTCGCGGTGGACCCGGCGAATACCTGGCTGCTCTATCCCCTGAGCGCCCTACTGTGGTTCGCCGCGCCCTTCTTCACCAGCGGACGCACCGCCATGCTGCCCACCATCACTACGAAGGACGAACTGCAAACGGCCAACTCACTCACGCAGACCACGCGCTACTTCGCCGTCACCGCCGGGACCTTCCTCGGAGGGGTCAGCGTCGCCGCTTGGGGTTACGAGTGGGCGTTCGGGATGAACGCGCTGTCGTTCGCCTTCTCGGCGCTGATGATCTCGCGGCTGCAGCTCAAGAAAGGCCACTTCCGCCCCGAACGCTCGGCGCTCACCGAAAACGATGTGGTGCGGCCCTGGCACGAGTACAAGGAAGGCCTACGCTATCTCAAGGGGACGCCGCTCTTTCTTGCCATCGCGATGGGGCATGTCGGCTGGGCGACCGGCGGCGGTGCGGCGCAGATCCTTTTTGGACTCTTCGGGGACCAGGTCTTCAACCGCGGCGCGGCGGGCATCGGCATCATCTGGAGCAGCGCCGGCGTCGGGCTCCTCATTGGCGCGGCCATCACGTACGCGTTCGTCAACAAGCTCCCGTTCGAGAAGTACAAGACCGTCGTCGTGATCGCCTACATCATCCACGGGATATCCTACATCCTGTTCAGTCAGATGGAGGAGTTCTGGCTGGCGTTGGTGTTCATCGCCATCTCGCGGGCATCGAGTGCGGTCTTTGTCATCTCGAATCTCGGACAGCTTCTCCGCCACATCAACGACGAGTTTCGCGGACGTGTCTTCTCAACCATCGAATCGATGACCTGGGCCATGATGATCCTGTCACTGACGGCGGCCGGAGTCGCATCGGAATTCGTCAGCCCCCGGACGATCGGCGCGGTCGCGGGCTTCTGCAGCTCACTCACCGCCCTCGGCTGGGCCTGGGCCCACTGGACCAACCGCCTCCCCGAACCCGCCCTGGAAGGCGTCGACCCCCGAGAAGTAGAAGTCCACCGCGAACCCCGCACATAGCTTGTCTCGGGCCTCCAGTGGGCCACTCAGAGCCGCGGGCGTGAGCCCGCGTTGACCAACCCGAGCAGGTCCATTGCGATTCCCAAAGGAAGCATCTCTACTCACCAGAAGTCTCTTCCGGAGAGCGGTGAGCCTCCGTAGGAAATCCAGCCGGAGTCCCCAGCGTCACCCGGTGCCCGTCGGGGTCAACCACATAAAAGTCGCGCATCCCATACTCCTGATTGCTAGGTTCCGTAGCCGTCTCGATCCCTTGATCCACAATCGCCCTATAGACGGCATCCACATCGGGACACGCACAAAAAACTCCGCGGCCGTCGTCCCCCCGCCCTGGTGCTCGCTCACGTGCAGGACCAGCGGCGACCTCGAAATCTGCATGTAGAGCGGGAACCCGTCCGCAAAGCGATGCTCCCAGTCCACCCTAAAGCCCATGGCCTCACGGTAGAACTTGGCGCTGACCTGCGCGTCCTTGACGCGAAGGATGGGAGCCCACGACGACCATTCCTCAGCCATTGGCGCTCCTAACGATCATCCGATTCTACCTCTCTGCAAACCGTGACCCGTCGGGCCACAAGACCGCCATACCGCACTTGGAAAATGTAGGGGCACGGCATGCCGTGCCCGCGACCCTGCGCCCTGCCACTAGTGAGGTAACACGAGCCTCGAGTAGCCGCCAAATACGAGGCATGCTCTATCGTAGGGCCAATGAGGGACGACGATACGCCAGATTTCACGCAGCCCGAACCTCAAGCCGTGTTCACACGGCTTACCCCGCCCCACAACCGCCAGCCCGTTTCAACGGGCTTACCGGCCCGAACCAACCCAACAACCGGCTTCAGCCGCCAATCCCCAAAACGAAGTGTTCGAAACCAATCGCGAGCCCACGACTCCAACCGAGACGGGAACCGGGTCCTCCGTTCTCAGGCCCCACCGCCCCAGAACCGTCCACTCGAACCCAATCCAACCCTTGGCGAGCTTTGCGGTACGTAGCGTCTTGGCGAGAAACGCCTTCCCCCCACAACCCCAGTCACAACCACTTCAACCCAATCCCATCAATCACTTAGCTCCCAAGCCGCCCAAAAAACTTGACGTCGCATGATAGGTTCAAACCAAGGCCGGTAAGGATTGTTCACCGTAACGACTTTGCCCGTGCCTGGCCAGGACTGAGCAAGTTGCCATGCGCTCGTGAGGGATCCCCCGCGGACTCGACTCGCAGCGTCGATCAAGACAAGGGTGTATCGGGGGCGGTACGCCCAAAGTGTCAAGATCGCGCCAAAGGTCCACCGCTCAACTTTCACCTTCGGCTCTGTTGAGGTGAAACCACTGAGGACGAACCAGCAGAGCCAAACTGAGGCGCCTCAGTTTGCGCGGGCGTCCCGCCTGGCAGGGCCGACAATCCGTGTCGGCCGAAACTCCCCAGCCCGACACAACCCGAAGAAACCAACGAACCCAAGCCCCGAAGGGGTGGCCAGAAAGTAGCCCGCGGTGGAGCCAAAGGCGGAACCGTGGGTAAACCGAAACAATTGAATGAACCCCGCAGGGGTGACAGAACCCCAGCCCTCAAAATTTCACCAGGTGACAAAACCTGCCACTCTCCACCGACAGACACCCAAAACGGATCGAACAGACCCAATCCGCACCAGCCCGAAATCCGGACAAATCCGGGCATGAACCTGCGGTATCTTAGTGAGCCTCTACGCTCAGGCCCGCCAAGCCTTCCAAGTCGCCCGACCGTACTCGCCGAGGCCAAGTTCGCCGCTCATCTCGTTGCCGCTGAGCGTCCCTTCAAAGAAGTAGCGCATGTTGGCGGCTTCGTACTTGCCGCGGCTGTCGAACTCGACCTTGTCGCCATCAATCTCGCCCTTGACCGTGCCATTCGCGAGGCGGGCGCGGTGGAGTCCGGTGATGGTGTTGCCCTTGTTCTGCAGGTACATCGTGTGGCGCACGGTGCGGCCGGAGTAGGCAACATCAACGTTCCAGTGGCCGTCGAGACTGCCGGCGGGAGCGGCGAGTTGGCGCGGCGGTTTCTTGCCGGGTGCGTTCTTGAGGACTTCATAGAGCCGCTCGGCGACGACCTTGTAATCCTCGGGCCACATCGCCATGGGCCGGATGAGGAAGTGATTCGTGTCGGCCATCTTCGGATCGAGTTCCTTCGGATACGCCGGGCTCATGATGCGCGGTTCACCGTTGAGCAATAGTTCGCCGATCTCCCGCGCAACGTAACCGATCTTGTCCTGGTCCCACTCGACTTTCATCTCGGGATAGTAGCCGGGGCGTGGTGCATCGAAGATCTCCGTCTTCACCCCCTGCACCTGGGTGATGCGGTCGCTAATGTGGCGGTACCAGAACTTGTATTGGTTGTGCTCCTCGTCCAGGTTGCGCTTTGTGACCAGATACTCGACCGCCGCCAGCGTGCCGATGATCTCCTCTTTGCTGACCTTCAGCGGACGCGCGAACGTGTGATGGGGAGCGCTCGACCAGAAGGCGATGTCGGTGAGGTCTTTGCGTCCGAGCAGCAGGCCGGCGCTCTGCGGTCCCTTAAGGCTCTTGCCGCCGCTATAGACGACGAGGTCCGCGCCGCGTGACAGCAGAGGATCGGGCTTCATCGGGAGTTCGTTGGCGGCGTCGATTAGCAGCGGCACGCCATGATCGTGAGCCGCCTTGGCGAAAGCTTCGAGAGGGATGCGGCTGCCGTCGAGTTGAATCGCCGCGCCCGCGAAGGCCATGCAGGTCTGTGGCCCGAAGGCTTTCTTGAGATCGTCGACGGTCGCGACGTTGACCATCTTCGCGCCGGTCATGCGGATGGCGTGGTCGTAGATCGAGCTGGTTTCCCGGAACGCGACCACTTCATCCTTGAGCCCGTCAGTATTGGGGACCTGCTGCAATGCTTCGACATCGCCGCCGCACATACAGGCCAGCGTGGCGCTCGTCAGACATCCCGCCGCGCCTGAGCCGATGAACGCGCCGGGCACTTCGAGTAGTTCCGCGATGCGCGGAGAGACCTTTTGCAGCAACTCTTCGAGGTTGACGTGATAGTACGACGCCTCTTGAATGGCGTCGGACACCTCGGGCAGCAATGTGGCGCCGCCGTTGATCGTCCGCGTCGAGGTGAGGTTGATGAAGGGCTTGACG
>Ga0315336_1002797_pt1 | contig 25373 bp, 25 predicted proteins | sample ASW5metaG_FD_204512 | JGI IMG/M metagenome (GOLD analysis project Ga0315336, IMG submission 204512) | Ammonia-oxidizing marine archaeal communities from Monterey Bay, California, United States - ASW #5 | ecosystem: Environmental > Aquatic > Marine > Intertidal zone | place: USA: California... | reverse complement strand
GAAGCATCATCAAAACTACAAGAGCAATCTTTATCTGCTATATCGCCAAAAAGAAGTATAGAAAATATTGATGTTTATACGGGAGGAAACGCAACTATTTCAGGTAATACAAATATTATTAAATTATCATCAAATGAAAGTGCTTTTGGTCCAAGTAAAAAAATAAAGTCATTATCGGAGATCAAAACCCTTAATCGTTATCCAGAGATCAGCGGAGTTACCTTAAGAGAAGAAATAGCAAGAATTCATAATTTAAATAAAGAACAAATTATTCTTGGATGTGGATCAGATGAAACATTACTATTTGCCGCTTTAGCTTTTTGTCAGTCAGGAGACGAAATAATACACGCAGAACATGGGTTTGAAATGTATCCTATTATTACAAAAGTTGTGGGTGCTGTGTCCAAGTTAGCAACTGAAGAAAATTATAAAATAAGTGTGCAGTCTATTTGTGATCAGATTACGGATGCAACTAAAGTTATTTATATTGCAAATCCCAATAATCCAACAGGCACCTATTTGAATAATAAAGAAATTCTTGATTTATTATCAAAAATTGCACCACATATCATTGTCGTCTTAGATGGAGCTTATGCAGAATATGTTATGCAGGAAGATTTTGACGTTGGCTTTTCTTTAGTAAAAGCACATGAGAATGTCATTTTAACTCGCACTTTTTCCAAGGTATATGGTTTAGCAGGAATTCGATTAGGTTGGTGCTATACAAGTTTAAAAGTTGCTTCTATTATAAGTCGTGTTAAAGGCCCTTTTAACACAAACACTCTAGCACAAAATATGGCCATGATAGCATTACGTGATCAAGTTCATATTAAAATGGTGGTTGAAGAGAATAAAAAAAATAAAAGCTGGTTTGAAATGGAGTTACAAAAATTAGGAATTAAAACATTACCAACTTTTACTAATTTTAGTTTCATTGAATCAACACAAGCAGAAGCAGCAAAAATAGCGGAAAAACTTCTTGAAAATGGCATTATCGTTAGACAGCTTCATAGTTATAAGTTGTCTCATTGTCTCCGTATTAGTATTGGAACTCTACAAGAGATGAAAGCCACTATTCTTGCATTGCGGGACCTACAATGAAAAATCTATCTTTCAATTCTATCTTGATTATTGGTGTTGGTTTGATAGGCTCATCTTTAGCAAGAGCAATAAAAGAATATAAACTTGCAAATAATATTTGTGGTCTCGATACAAGTAAAGAAAATTTAAAAAAATGTTATGAATTAAATATTTTATCTAAAGGCTACGATACATTAGATAAATTCACTGAACAGTTTGATTTAATTATTATCTGTTCACCTCTCAGTACGTATAAGGAAGTTTTTTCCTCATTAAACACATACATCACTCAAAATACACTTGTTACTGATGTGGGATCAACAAAAATGAGTGTAATTAAAGATTTTAATGAAGTAGTAACTAATGATCTTCTTCATTTTTTGCCCAGTCATCCTATAGCAGGCTTAGAAAAAAGTGGTCCTGAGTTCGGTTTTACTAAACTGTTCAAAGATCGTTTTTGTATTATTACTCCGATGAAAGCTAATACAGAATCAGTAGATAGTATTAAACAATTTTGGACTGCTATTGGTATGCGAATTCAAACGATGGAAGCGGAACATCATGATAAGATATTAGCGATGACATCACATATACCTCAGTTGATTGCTTATTCTATTGTTTCTACAGCAACAGAATTAGAAACACATTTAAAAGATGAAGTGATAAAATATTCTGCAGCAGGCTTTAGGGATTTTACACGTTTAGCAGGAAGTGATCCTATTATGTGGCGTGATGTCTATTCTAAAAATAAAGAAGCTGTTCTAGAAATGTTAGGTCTTTTTACGAAGGACCTTTCAATTCTTAAAAAAGCTATTCTCAATGAAGATTTAGATTTTTTAGAAAATACATTTAAGTCAACTCGTCAAATACGAAATATTATTGAAGAGTTGGGTCAAGCAGGAACATTTGATCCAACTGAATCTGAAAAATCTAAATAATTTTGTTAGTTGCATCTTCTATTGTTGTTTGTACTTTTTTTAATACTACTATGCGTTCTAGATTAGCAGGAAGAGACTTCATGATTTGTATAATTATATGCCCAGGTTTTTTAATAAATGTATGCTTAGGCCAACAATAACCCGAGTTTACTGCTACAGGGAGTATTGGAGTTTGTATTTCTTTATATATCCCAACAAAGCCTGATTTATAATCCGGATCTGCCCCAGGTTTTTTTCGTGTTCCTTCGGGAAATATAATAATTGAAAAGCCATCAGATACTCTTCGTTTTGATTTTTTGAGTACAGCTCTCATAGTTGTTGCACCACCCGCACGATCAATAGAAATCATATTTATTTTTTTTAAATACTGACCAAAGATTGGTATCCAAAATAATTGTTTTTTATGAATGAAAAGAGACTTAGGGATATAGTAGAATAATGCAAATGTTTCAAAAGCTGATTGATGTTTAGAGACAACAAGAACAGAATGGGCAGGAATATGCTCCAAGCCTCTTATCTCATGGGTAATATTACAAACATTTTTCAGTAGAAAAAAAATCCCCTTGATCCACAATCGAACAGATTGCCTTAAATACATAGACGATAAAAATAAATAAGGTATACAAACTATACCCAAAAAAAGGGTCCATGTGCTTAAGAGGAGATAAAAAAGTATTGATCTAACATACATAAGATAAATTATTGTTTTATATAATATCCTGCTTCATCTATATATACATTATGTTGATACAATGTTCTTCCTGTAATTCAAAATACCTTGTTAATTCTGCTGATTTGAAACCTGATGGTAGAACAGTCCAATGTGTAAACTGCGATAATAAATGGTATCAAGAATCAATTATTGAGAAAAAAGAAAATTTCTTTTCCTCTGTTCCATCATCCAAAACACATAGTTCATTACAGCCAGAAATAGATACACCCGTCATTAATTTACCTTCTACTTATGTTAATGAACAAAAACCTAGTCTGATTAATTCAATTTTTGTTGTTGTAATATTATTCTTTGGAGTAGCAGGTATTTGGCTTTTTAAAAACTATGGAACAAATTTATTTGTTTTTATAGTTTTTTATGTTCAAGAATTTTTTTTTAATCTTAAACTTATAACAAGTGATTTAGCTAAAATTATTCATCAAATTATTAACTAATTTTTTAACCAGTGGGGAATAATATCTTTTTTTATAATTTCTGAAATATGTTCTTCTTTGTGAATCAATGCATATTCTTTTCCATGGACTAATATTTCAGCTGGTAATCCTCTTGAGTTATAATTTGATGCCATTACGGCCCCATAGGCTCCTGTATCACATATAGCTATATAATTTCCTGCCTGTTGTTTTGGAAGAATTACGTTTTTTGCAATAATGTCTGAACTTTCACATACTGGGCCAGCAATTGTATAAAGCAATTTACTATTAATCTGCCCTTTGAGAACCTGAATTTTATGCAAAGCTTGGTAAAGTGCTGGTCGCAAGATTGTTTGCATTCCTGCATCAGTAATTAAATATTGAATGCCACCATTTTCTTTAGTTGTTAAAATTTTGGTAATTAAGATTCCAGCTTTTGCGACTAAGTACCTCCCAGGTTCAAAGGAAATGTTATAAGGAGTATCGTCAAACATTTTTTTAACAAGTGCTCCCACTTCCTGAAGGTCAATTTCTTTTTCATTACCGTAATTCACTCCAAAACCACCCCCTAAATCAAGGTGTTCAATTTGCAAATCATGAGACAAAACTTTTGCAGAAGCTTCTTTCATTGTTATAAATATTTTTTTAAAAATATCTATTTTACATAATTGACTGCCAGCATGACAACTAATACCTCTTAATTTGATATGATTTGATGCTTTTATTGATTCACAAACTTCTGCAAGGCAATCTATAGAAATACCAAATTTATCCGATTTCCTCCCCGTCGAAATTTTGTCAAGAGATTGAACATCAATATTAGGATTCAATCGAATACCAATATTAACTATTTTATTTAATGATTGCCCTATATGATTTATTAAAGTCAGTTCCTCCATTGATTCAATATTTATTTGGCGAATATTACTATGAATAGCATATTGAATATCTTTTTTTGATTTACCAACACCCTCGAATATAATTTTTTTTGGAGGTATACCAACCCTTAAAGCTCTTTCTAACTCTCCAGATGAAACCACATCAGCACCAGTTCCCAATGATTTCATTAAAGATAAAATTCCTTGATTTGAGTTTGCTTTAATAGAAAAAAAAATTTCTGATTTAAGTGCTTCCTTTAATTTGTTAAACGAATCAGTAATAACTTCCTGTGAATAAATGTAAAAAGGTGTAGCTTGTGTTGATATAATATCATTAAGACTTACACCTTCAATAAATGGTTTATTTTCTTTAAAAATAATAGTCATTAGTCTGTTTGCAAAATAACAGATTCTTGTCGTTGTTTTTCCTTTTCTAGTTTTTCAAGGCAGACCTTATCACAAGGATAGGTAATTATAGATTTATCTAGTTTGTCCTCAGGCAAACTTAATGGCCCAACTTTTCCACAAGCACTAAGCATAGTAGCTAATAGTATTGACAATAAAATTTGTTTATCCATCATAAATATTTTTTTATAGCATATTGGATTGATTTGTTCACAGTTTCTGGAGCTGTGCCACCCAAACTGGATTTACTTTTCATGCTATTTAATGGCGATAATACTTGAAAAATATCACTGGTAATATCATTATCAAATTTTTGTAATTCTTTTAACGACATATTTGATAAATATTTTTTTTTCGAACTCGCATATCTTACTATTTTTCCTGTGATTTGATAGGCTTCTCTAAAGGGATAATGTAATTTTTTAACCAACCAGTCTGCTAAATCTGTAGAAGTAGCATAAGACTGATCAATAGCTTGAAGCATTGTATTTTTATTAAATTTAATTTTGTTCATTAATTCTGTCATAACTTGCAAGCTTAATAAAATATTATCATATGTATTAAATGTTAATCTTTTATCGTCTTGTAGATCTTTACTATAAGAAAGAGGCAATCCTTTTAATAGCGTTAAAATATTATTAAGATTACTAATGACACTAGATGCATTTGCTCTTACAAGTTCAGCACCATCAGGATTTTTCTTTTGTGGCATAATCGAACTTCCAGTAGATAATTCATCAGGAAGTTCAACAAAATTAAAATGCTGACTTGACCATAAAATTATTTCTTCAGCTAGTCGTGATAAATGTATACCAGCTAAGGATAAAGCGAAAATAAATTCAACAGCAAAATCTCTATCAGACACACTATCAATTGAATTCGTTGTTGGTTTGGAAAACCCTAATAGTCGTGTTGTCATTTTTCTATCTATGGGAAAAGATGTGCCAGCCAAAGCTCCAGAGCCCAATGGATTTTCATTTAGACGTTTTATACAATCACTAATACGACCTCTATTTCGACCCATCATTTCCACATAAGCTAAACAATGATGAGCTAGAGAAACTGGTTGAGCTATTTGTAAATGAGTATAACCAGGCATCACAGTTCTAGTATTTTTCTTTGCAATTTTTACTAAAGCTTTTTGTAAATTTTTTATTTCATCATCAATTATTTGAGAATATTTTTTTATCCATAATTTAAAATCAGTAACAACTTGATCATTTCGTGAACGCCCAGTATGAAGTTTGCCAGCTATAGAACCAATTTTATTATGTAACAATGCTTCCACATTCATATGAATATCTTCAAACTTAGAATCTAATTGTATTTTATTATTTTTAATATCTCTTAAAATCTGATTAAGTCCACTAATTATTTTTTTGCCATCTTTAGGAGAGATTATTTTTGTTTTAATAAGCATTTTACAATGTACAATCGAAGCATCAATGTCTTCTTGAAATAGACGAGCGTCAACATCAATAGAGCTACTGATCCTCTCAAGTAATTTTGATGGAGCTTTTTTTAAAAGCAAATTTCGTGCAGGACTTTTTTTCATTGCGGTGCGCCTATTAAGAGATATTTAAATGAATTTCCACCCCAATACTTAAATAATTTACATACGATCATTTTTTCTTATATAAGCTTGTTTTTTTAGGCAAATAAGTGGATATCAAAAAGGTTGTCATTATTGGATCAGGCACCATGGGAAGCGGAATTGCTGCCCAAGTGGCCAATGCAGGAATACCTGTTTCATTACTAGATTTGCCCTCTAATAAGGGTTCTAGAAATCAAATAGCAGAAAATGCTAAAGAAAGAATTTTAAAATCACACCCACCGCTTCTAATAGAAAAAAATAAAATAAATTTAATTTTAGCAGGCAACATAGAAGATAATTTTAATTTAATTGGAGATGCTGATTGGGTTGTTGAAGCTGTTGTTGAGCGCATAGATATAAAAAAATATATTTATAAAAAAATAGAGAATATTCGAAAACCAGATTCTATTATTTCATCCAATACATCAACTATTCCTCTTAAAGTTTTATCAAACGATATGTCTGAAGAAATGAAAAAGAATTTTTGCATTACTCACTTTTTTAATCCGGTGCGTTACATGGGACTTTTAGAGATTATAACAGAGACAATTAATGATAAAGAAAAAATCAATTTACTCAAATCTTTTTGTGATGAAAAACTTGGCAAGGGTGTAATTCTTTGTAAAGACACGCCTGGTTTTTTAGGAAACCGTGTTGGTGTCTACGCTATGCAAGTTGCAATGACGGAAGCTTTTAAAATGGGACTAACGATTGAAGAAGCAGATGCAGTATTTGGACGCCCAATGGGTATTCCAAAGACAGGTGTTTTTGGTTTATATGATTTAATTGGCTTAGATCTGATGGCCGATGTTCTCAAAAGTTTTATAAAAGAACTGCCCCAAGATGACCCTTTTCATGAAGTAGCGCAAGAAAATCCTCTAGTAACTAAATTAATAAATGAAGGTTATACCGGTAGAAAAGGTAAGGGCGGTTTTTACCGCATGAACAAAGAAGGAGAAAAAAAAGTTTTAGAATCTATTAATTTAAAAACTGGAGAATATTTACCAAGTAATAAAGTTGATTTAGCAACTGGAGACAAATTAAACTTTTATAAACTTATTAATAGAGAAGATAAATTTGGTAAATATGCATGGTTAGTTTTATCTAAAATTATTTTATATGCTTCATCTTTGATTCCTAAAGTTACGGATAAACACAATAATATTGATGAAGCCATGAGATTGGGATTTAATTGGACTATTGGTCCTTTTGAAATATTAGATCGAATTAAAATAGAAAATTTTGCTGAAAAAGATCAAAGTCTAAAACTTAATCGTTTTTTAGATGATTTGTATTTAAATCAAAGAGATTGGTATGGAGGAAAACAATTATATTTAAATGATGATTTAATAACACTAAGAAGAAGAAACTTTACTAATCATTACGACCAAGAAAAATATTCATATTATAGTAGTCTTTCAGCATATATTTTTTCAAATGCTCAAGGTTACAATATTGTAGAATTTACTACTAAAGCCAATACTTTGGATACTTCATCTATGAAAGCCTTATCAAAAGCGGCTGATAAAAATTTAATTATTATAAATGATGCTCTTCAATTTTCAGCTGGAGTAAATTTAAATTATGTTATGGAATATGCAAAAAATAATGAATGGAGAAAAATTCAAAAGTTTATTTTTGACTTTCAACAAACTTGTAAAAAATTAAAATACAGTCAGTTTCCAGTTATTTCTGCTCCATCTGGATTAGCTATTGGGGGTGGATTTGAGGTAGTTTGTCAAAGCGATTATGTTGTTTCACATACGAATGTTGTCTTAGGATTGGTCGAAACTTTAGTAGGATTAATTCCTGCAGGGGGGGGATGTAAAGAAATGCTGTGGCGTTGGATGCAATCTGAAGAATCAAAAAATGATCCTGAATTTGCCCCTTTGAAGGTTTTTGATTTAATCGGCTATGCTAAGACTGCTAATTCTCCCTATCAAGCTGTTCCTTACAAATTTTTATTGGATAAAGATAAAGTTGTTATCAATAGGGATAGATTATTACATGAGTCAGAAAAATTATTAGAAGAAATTAGCAAGGATTACAAGCCACCAGAAAAGCCTGTTTTTAAATTACCTGGGAGTAGTGTAAGAGATAAGATGCATAACATATTGGAAAACTTATCTAAGGAAAAAAAGATATTTGATCACGGTAAGGAAGTTGGCAAACAATTGGCGTTTGTTTTAAGTGGGGGAAATACAACAATTGATAATGAGTTAAGCGAAGATGATTTGTATGCTTTAGAACTAGAAGCATTTATGAACCTAATTCAAATGCCAAAAACACAAGAACGCATTAAATATACTTTGGAAACTGGGAAACCGTTAGTAAATTAAAAGTTTTTCTTGTAATGATAATATTGATTTTTTTGCGAGGAAGAATTGAGTAACTTTAATCAAGGTTTAGATAAAAATTCATCGAATTTTATTTCTCTTTCGCCCATTACATTTTTAGAAAGAGTAAAAGATGTCTTTCCTAATTATGAGGCATTGGTCTATGGGGATAGAAAATACACATGGAAGCAAGTATATGAACGTTCAACTCAGTTTGCTAGTTCATTAGAAAAACAAGGAATTGGATTAGGCGATACTGTTTCTGTTTTAGCAGCAAATACTCCAGAATTATTTGAGGCTCATTATTTTGTTCCAATGACGGGGGCAGTTATTAATACAATTAATATACGTTTAGATCCTCATACCATCGCTTATATTTTAGACCATAGTGATGCTAAACTTTTTATTATGGATACTCAATTTTCCCAAACTATAAAAAAAGCACTAGAACTAGTTTCAAAAAAAATTCCAATTATTGATATTGTGGATGATCAAGCGCAGTTAAAAGAAGGCGAAGGCGAGAGACTTGGTCAGTGGACGTATGAAGAATTTTTAGAATTAGGAGATAAAAATTATCAATGGAAAAGACCCAAAGATGAGTGGCAAGCAATATCTCTTAGTTATACTTCAGGCACAACAGGACAGCCCAAAGGCGTTGTCTACCATCATCGCGGTTCCTATTTAATGTCAATGGGAAGTGTTGTAGCTTGGAATATGCCCAATAATCTTAGTTATTTGTATACTGTACCAATGTTTCATTGCAATGGATGGGGTTATCCATGGACCTTGGCACTGCTTCATGCAAAAGTTATTTTTTGCAGATATATTGTTGCTAAAGATATTTTTAATTTAATTGAACAACATAATATCACTCACTTTGGCGGAGCACCTATTGTGTTAAACTTAATTGCCAATGCAAAAGACGAAGATAAAAAAATTTTAAAAAATATAGTATATGCCATGACTGCAGGAGCCCCACCTTCTAGTGCAATTTTGGAAAAAATAGAAAAATTAGGTTTTGAAGTTATGCATGTATATGGTTTGACTGAAACATATGGACATATATTACATTGTGCATGGAATTCATCATGGAATGAATTATCTCACGATAAAAAGGCAGAAATTAAAGCACAGCAAGGAGTACGCTATCCGCATACAGAAGAAGTGGCAGTTCTTGATCCTAAGACATACGAACATGTTTCTATGGATGGAGAAACAATGGGTGAAATAATGATCCGAGGCAATACTGTTATGAAAGGATATTATAAAAACAAAGAAGCAACAGAAGAAATAATGAAATGCGGATGGTTTCACTCAGGTGATTTAGCAGTTGTTCATCCAAACGGTTATATTCAAGTCAAGGACCGGTCTAAAGATATTATTATATCCGGAGGGGAAAATATTTCTTCTGTTGAAGTTGAAAATATTATTGCCAAGCATGAAGCAGTATCATTAGTTGCAGTTGTAGCGAAATCAGATGAAAAATGGGGAGAAACTCTTTGTGCATTTATAGAGTTAATTGAAGGAAAAGAAGCTACAGAAGAAGGTATCATTAATTATTGTAAGGAAAATATGGCTGGCTTTAAGAGACCAAAATATGTTATCTTTGGTGAATTGCCAAAGACATCAACTGGAAAAATTAAAAAGTTTGAATTAAGAAAAAAAGCAAAGGAAATATAATGGATCCTAAAACCTATAAATTTGATACATTAAGCTTACACGGAGGACATCAACCAGATAAAAATTTTGGATCGCGGGCTGTTCCTATCTATCAAACAACGTCTTATGTTTTTCAAGATACTGACCATGCAGCAGCTTTATTTAATTTGGAGCAAGGGGGCCATATTTATAGCCGTATATCCAACCCAACAGTTGCTGTTTTAGAAGAAAGAGTAGCTGCATTGGAAGGCGGTACAGGAGCAGTTGCTACTGCTTCAGGACAGAGTTCTGTTTTTCTTACTATAATGACTTTGGTTAATTCGGGAGATCATATTGTGTCTTCATCACAGTTATACGGTGGCACTGTTAACTTATTACGTTTAACACTCCTCCGATTTGGTATTGAAACCACTTTTGTAAAGCCAAGAGATACTGAAGGATTTAAAAAAGCTATTAAGCCAAATACAAAACTTGTGTTTGGAGAAATAATAGGAAACCCAGGTTTAGAAATAATGGATGTTCCTGAAGTAGCAACAATAGCGCATGATGCCGGAGTTCCACTGGTAATCGATGCAACATTTAATACACCATATCTTTGTAGACCTTTTGATTTCGGTGCAGATATAGTGATTCATTCTTTAACTAAATGGATGTGTGGGCACGGAACATCGATGGGTGGTATTTTGGTTGAAGGAGGAAAATTTGATTGGACACAAAATAATAAATTTCTAACAATGACCGAACCATACCCCGGATATCATGGTTTATCTTTTGCTGAGGAATTTGGGCCTATGGCATTTGCGATGCGTGCCAGAGCAGAAGGAATGCGTGATTTTGGACCGTGCATGAGCCCAACTAATGCTTTTAACATTCTGCAAGGAATAGAAACTTTGTCAGTAAGAATGGATAAACACTTATTTAATACAAAAAAAATGTTAGAATATCTTTCAAATCATGAAGGAGTAGAATGGGTTGCGCATCCAGATTTATCTGATCACCCTGATCATAAGGTTGCTAAAAAAATTCTACCTAAAGGAGCTGGTTCAATAATCGCTTTTGGAGTTAAAGGAGGACGAGCAGCTGGAGAATCTTTTATTAATGCAGTTAAACTAGCTTCTAATCTTGCTAACGTTGGTGATTCAAAAACATTAGTGATTCATCCTGCTTCAACTACTCATTCGCAAATGGATTCAGAAACAATGAAATTAGCTGGACTATCAGAAGATATGATTCGTTTTTCTGTTGGTATTGAAAATATAGAAGACATTATTAGTGATTTTGATAATGGATTTAGAGCAGCAAAAAAACCACGTTTAGTAACTAATCAGTGAAATTTAAAGTCAATTATAAAGAAGTTTTTGCTTCTGCGGGCGGTCAGTCTTTTGACAAAAATAAACCAGTTATAATATTTGTACATGGCAGTGGACTAAGCCATGTTACATGGGTTCTACAAACTCGTTATTTTGCTTTTCATGGTTATAGTGTTTTAGCAATTGATTTGCCTGGTCATGGTTATTCAGAAGGTCCGTCCCTAACTTCCATGGAAGAAATGGGTGATTGGATTGCGGAAGTTATAGATGTATCAGGAATAAAGGAAGCTAGTTTAGTAGGACATTCACAAGGTTGCCTTATAGCTATGGAGACGGCTTCACGATACCCTGAAAAAGTTAAATGTTTGAGTTTAATGGGAGGAGGAGGAGCTATTCCTATGAATCCGGAATTATTAAACTTAGCAGAGAATGGCGAAGCTAAAGCTGTTGACTTAATGATGGATTGGGCACATGGACCAGCTGGTCATTTTGGTGGTCACCCTGTGCCAGGATTACACCATATAAATATTGGAGGTACCATTGTTCATAATGGATCTGTAAAAGATGCTTTAGGTGTAGATTTTAGAGCATGTGATAATTATAAAAATGGTTTTGAAGCAGCCAAAAAAATTAAATGTCCAACTTTAAATATTCTTGGTGAATTTGACAGGATGATTCCTGTTACAGAAGGAAAAAAACTTGCAGATAGCATAGTAGATTCTAAAGTGGTTATTATTCCTGAATGTGGACATATGATCTTATTAGAAAAAGCTGATCAAGCTCTTGCTATTTTAAAAAAATTTATCAAAGCTAACCATCCCACTAAATAATTAAAACTGAATAGTTAATTCAAGAAGTATATTTAAGAATTAGTGCTATCAGTAGGAGGTTTGTCAGGTCTTGTTAGTTTCTCGAGTTTACGCATCTCTTCCATTTGATCTTGCTGTTCTTTTTCAAGACGCTTTTGTTTTCTGGCTTCTACTTTCATCTTAAGCTTCAGTTGCTTTTCCATTTTACGGTCCCCTGCCTTAGATTTATGATTAAAGTGTATACCCATATGAACTCCACATTTGTCTTATACTAAAATTTTTTTTTTTTTCTAGTTATACTGAAAAAATGCTTAGTTTCTGGCAAGCCATATGATGATAATAAAGGCGAAAATATCTATAGCTTGATATAATATGCGAAGATGTATGAATTAATACCTTTAAGTTTTATTGAATTTACCATTTATACCCGCAATAATAACTTTCATAACAATAACATCTAAAGTCCTAATATAATTTTTGTGATTATAAAGAGCCATAAATCTACAATGTCTGATATAGTACATTGGTAAAACTATACTAACTTTCAATGTTACAAATTAATGAATAATAACGAAATACTAGAAGGCTCGTTATTTTCTCCACATGTGCAACCTAAAAAATTATTCTTTATACTCCATGGATATGGAGATAACGCTGATAATTTTATTCATGTTGCAGCTACTCTTAATTTGCATGAATGGGAGGCAAATTATATTGCCTTGAATGCACCATCCCCTGTTCCAAATTATCCAGCAGGTAGACAGTGGTTTAATTTATATCCAAATGGTATTTATATTAGTGAAGCAGGCAAAGAAGAAATTTCTATTATTCGCAGTGAAGTTCAGAGCACCGTTAAACTAATTAAACAAACAATTATAATTACCAAAAATAAATTTAAATTATCTTTTCGTGATTGTTTTATTATTGGTTTTTCACAGGGTGGAATAATGACTTTTGAGTTAGGCAATAATCTACAACATCAACTAGGAGGTCTTGCTATAATATCAGGTCGAATAATGGAAAATAAATTAATAACCAATAATCATTTACTCAATACACCTTTTTTTATTTCTCACGGCAATCAAGATGATGTGTTGCCAGTGAAAAACTTTTATGATTCATGTGAGTTTTTAGAAACAAATCACTTCACATATGAAAAGTATTTACTAAGTGGAGACGCACACACTATTTCTCCCCAAGCAATAGATTTATTGCAAAAATTTATAAAAAAAAACCTATGATGTAATCGAATTATCATATTATAATAATAACTATTTAATTATGACCTGGAAAAGTAGAAGTTAATATGGGCGTTCTTGGAAATCCTGCATTGGTACTAAACGCGGATTTTCGACCACTTAGCTATTACCCTCTTTCTCTGTGTTCATGGCAGAATACTGTGAAATCTGTTTTTCTGGATCGTGTCTTAATTATTAAAAGTTATGATCAAGAAGTACATTCTTCTACTATACAATTTCGTTTACCAAGTGTTGTTGCCTTAAAAAATTATGTTATGCCACAAAGAAAACCAGCATTTACAAGATTTAATGTTTTTTTAAGAGATAATTTTATCTGCCAATATTGTTATACAAAATTTTTAGCTAATGAATTGACATTTGATCATATTGTACCTCGCTGTTTGAATGGTAAAACTACTTGGAATAACGTTGTGTCCGCTTGTATGCAATGTAATTTTAAAAAAGGACGACGCTTGTTAAAATACACTGATATGAAATTGCTTAAAGAGCCCAGTCGTCCAAGTTCAATTCAATTACAAAATAATGGGCGTAATTTTTCGCCAAATTTTTTGCATGAAAGTTGGAGAGATTATTTATACTGGGATACAGAACTACAAAACTAAATTTTTTTAGATACTGCAATAGCTGTCTTGCAGCCAAGCTCTATAACCTTACTTAATATAAAATAACCTGGCGCATTTTTTGCATCATTAGCTATACCAATATCATGATGCTCTAGCTCTTCTTTCTCAAATTTTTTAATAGTTGACTTTAATTTTTTTTGATCGTTCTTTAATAAAGTAGATTGTTTTTTATAATGCTCCCCAATGACTTTCTCAACAGCAACTGTGCAAGCCATTGCGGTTTTTTCTCCGCCCAAAGCTGTTAATGCCCCTAAAGTATATCCCATTATATTCCATAATGGAAGCAGAGCGGTGGGACGTACACGGTATTCAAGAAGCAAATGATTAAATGTTTCAATATGCTTTTGTTCTTGGTCTGCCATGTGCTGAATCATTTTACCAATCTTTGACTTTTTTCCAAAAACCGCAATTTGTCCATCATAAATACGCGTTGCTCCAAACTCTCCAGCATGATCCACTCTAATAATTTCTTCAAGAATGTTTGGATCAGTTATGGATTCCTCATATGATTTAGAAGATTTTGTTGATCTATTACTTTTTTTCTGAGTCATGAATATATTGTATTAAAAATGTAGTATGAAAAATAATAATAAAAATGATAAAAATAGCATTAATTGTTGCAGCTGATAAACTTAATATTGTCCAAGTTATCTCATTGCAATTAATAACCGCTTGGTTAATTATTTGATCTTTAAGGGTTATAATTGAATTGGTTTGATTCAGTATACCCGAACAACTAGTAGGTCCAGGCAGAATCTTTTGCTCAATTCCAACGTGCCAAATAGAGTAAAAAAGGCCGTAAAGTAGCGACCCAAGAACTGGGATATAAAACCATAAATCCTGACGTTTACGAAAAAAATATAAAAATACAATTAAGCCTATCATAAAATAATAAGAATAACGTTGTTTAAGGCACATTTTACAGGGTTCCAAATCAAATACATGCTCAGCTACCAAAGCACTTCCTATTGCAATCAAGGAACAAAAAAATATTATACCCATCCAATTCTTTTTGAGCAGTATCATAAATATTTAATCATTATAAAACCTCCAAGTAATAGAATAACAAATAATGTTGCTAGAAGATTAAAATATTTATCTATTATATTTGTTATTGCATTACCAAATACCTTTAAAAGGAACGCTAGAAGATAAAATCGTAAACCTCTAGCTATTATAGCTACCCCAATAAATAAAAAAATATTTAATCCGAAAAAGCCACTGGCAATGGTAATGAATTTAAAAGGAAAAGGTGTAAAACCCCCAGTTAAAACAATCAAAACTCCAAAGTCGTTATAATATTGTTCAAATAAATCGAATTGATCATTTAATGAATAATAATTTACTATTAAAACTCCAAGACTAGAATAAAAAAAATATCCAATACAATAACCTGCTATACCTCCTAAAACAGAACTAATTGTGCATATAAAAGCAAACCACCAAGCTTGGAGTCTTTTGGCGATAATCATGGGTATTAGAATAATATCAGGAGGAAATGGAAAAAAAGAGCTCTCCACAAAAGCAATGATTGCTAGCAACCAAGGTGCTCGTGGATGATGAGATTTTAGCAATGTCCAATCATATAATTTACGAAGATAATTCATCACTATAATTTGGTAGGGGACGGGAGATTTGAACTCCCACGCATTGCTGCATATGATTTTGAGTCATACATGTCTACCATTCCATCAGTCCCCCATAAATAATAAAGTTAAGAGAGGAATAATTTATTAGAAATATCAACTATTGTCTCAAATTTTTTCTATAATTATAATCTTCTTTAAATATAAAAAAAGCAATGCCCAAAATCAAGCCAATAAATATAAAGATTGGAAAAATAATTAGATATTTAAAATTGTTTTTAGAATTGTAAATTAAAGTCTTATGTTTCATTAATCTTCCTACTTTTATTATATTTTTATTTATATTACTTTTCGAATTTTTTAATTCTAGTGATGTTTTATCTAGCTTCTTAAATTGTTCATCTAATTCAGCCAATTCTTGATCAAGCAAATCATACTGTGTATTTAATTCAGATAGTTCTCGGTTCATTAAATTATTTTCATGATTTTTTATTCTATCTACAATAAATTGATTTTCCACTATTGCATTTTTTTTACTAAGTATAGTCAAGGTAAGATTAAACTCTACCGTACTGCTTTTTTCTTTTATTTTTTGTGAATAAGATTCTAAAAAAACAACATTTTCTTTAGCAATCTCAATTTTATTCATTCTGTCGAATACTTCTTCTTCTTTTGCCTTTTGTTCTACTCTAAGTTTTCTTTGTTTTACTTTTATTGTTTCTAGTTTATTTTTGACTTCTTTTTTTTGTATATTGATGTTATTCTTTTCATTATTAATATTTTCATGTTGAATTTTTTTTTGCATTTTATTAATTTTTTCAGAAACGATTTCTGTTGTATAATTTATATAAGAAGTTGAAGCAGCTAACGTATTTTCAAGATTATATATAAAATTTAATATTTGATTGTTGTTGACTGTAAATTTAATAGCATTTTCTTGTGTTAATGTTTTATCCAAATTTGAATTGTTGTTACTCCATTTTTCATAATTATAAGATGAAGACAATCTTATGTTTAAAATATCTATTAGCTCTTTAATTGTGTAGGATTCATCATCTTCTATAAGAATATTAGCCGATGCTTTTTGATCTACTAGAATAGTTTTATTTGTAAGATAATGGAATAATCCATAACTTATTGCAAGAGAAATTAAGGATATTAAAATTAACCACCCTTTATATTTTAAACATAAAAAAACTAATTCAAGTAAATCGAATTCTTTAGTTTGAATATCATTTTTTTTAACTTCCATCTTAATATATTATTAAAGTTGTTATTATTAAATTCTAATTAATTAGTAAATTTAATAGTCCTACTCTTTATAAGTTTATTTGATTGATTTTTTGTATCTCAACTTAAACTATTACGCAACTTTTTTTGTTTTTTGTTAGTATTTTTTAATTTTATACCAGTCACATAAGGGGAAGCAAACGAAGTAGATGTTCCTGAATAAACCACGCCACTCCCCTTTTATTTCTAATGCAATTTGTATAGATTGTTAGGAATATGTTTATTAAAAAAAACAAGTTATAATTTTGAAGATTTTGGTAATGTTATATTTATTTGATAATTAGGATTTTTCGATTGTTTTATAATCGCAGGTATAATTTCTTTGTAAGCATCCCATAACCCTATTTTAGAGGGAGGAATTTGATCTTTAATTAAAACATGTAGTTTTGATAAATTATATGAAGGCACGGTTGGAAACATGTGATGTTCTATATGATATTCCATATGCCAATAAAGAAAACTAAAAACAGGATTTAAATAAACATCTCTTGTGCTTAAACGATGGTCCTTACAATTATTTAATAGACCGGCGTGCTGTGTAATTCCAAAAATTTCAAATAATGAATTACCATAATGTGCTGGTAACAAAATATACAAAATCGGTAACCAACTTTTATAGAAAATAGCCGCAAAAATTACTAATAACCAAATACTAACATGAATACGGGCAATTACACGACACTTCCCTCTTTGTTTTTCAGGAATGCATTCTTTCATAACATCAGTTGTTATGCCCAATGCATGCTTGAGTGTTTCAAACTGTTGAAAACGATGTAAGAAAAAGAGCTTTCCAAAAGGTAGAATATGAATAACAATAAATAGAAGATCAGTGGGTTTTGTTACTTGAATTTCATAATCATAAGGATCTTTAGTAGAAAGGGTGTAACTATGGTGATGGAAATGACTCCATCGCCAACGAGTGGGTTCAAAATTATTCATAAAACTTCCAATTTGATAAAAAATATCATTGAGCAAGTTTGTCTTAAAAGCTGTTCGGTGCCCTGTTTCATGCCATATTGGGTTACTACATGCATAAATGTTACCATAAATTAAAAACCATAATATACTCCACCATGTTCCCCATGAATAATATGCAAGATATCCAAAGATAAACAAAGATAGAAAATAAATGCATATATGTTTGGAGCCTTGCCAATTTGATTTTTCGCAAAGTTTGGAAAAAGTCGCTCTATCAACTTTACATCGATGCCATTTATTTAAGTTAATATCCATTGATTAATGTTAAAAATTATAATGAATTTAAATTTTTTCTAACAAAAGTTCAAGTAAGTATAAATTTGTTTTCAAAAAAATAACAATCTATAAATGTGATTTAGCATGCTCTTTGATTTTTTTGAGCATTGAATAAACGCCATTTCGCCTACCAGGTGTTAATAAAATCTTTAAGTCTAAAGTTTTTAATACATCAAAATTAGTTTCTTCAATCTCAGCAGGTGATTTTCCGCCATAAATGTCACATAATATTGTTACCATCCCTTTAGAAATGAACGCATCAGAGTCAGAATGAAAATATATCATGTTGTTCTTAAAATATGGAACCAGCCATACTTGAGCTTGGCATCCAGAAACTTTAAATGAGTCTTGACGATATTCTTCAGGAAATGGTTTGGCCTTCTTACCTTGATCGAGAAGAAATTTATATTTATCCATAGTATCATCAAAACTATCTAAGCTAGCTTTATAATAATTAATTTTTTCTGCTATGGTCATTGGTTAATATAGCCTCTTAATATCTCAGCTGATTCTTCAGGCAAAACATCCATTATAAATACACCCCCCATTGATTCAGAACCAGCTAAAATTTTTGGTTTATCACTAAAACGAAATGGTGGATAAAACTCAACATGAAAATGAAAATTTTTATCATTTAAATCGGGGGCCGCATGTAAACCCATTAAATATGGGCATTTTTTTTGCAAAAATGCATCATATCCTTTTACAACTTTTTGAAGACATGTTGCAAAAGATACAATTTCCTTGTCATTAAACTGCCAAGGCCCAGATTTTCTCATTTTTGGTATAATCCATATTTCATATGCATATCTTGCAAAAGGGGGTACGGCAGCAATCATATAATCATCCTTATAAACAAAATATTTTTCCTCCAAACTATTCATCATTGATAAAATAAAATTTTCTTGCTTAAATGCTTTAACTTCCTTTTCAATTACAGGGGGAATAAACGGATAGCAATAAATTTGCCCATGAGGATGATGAAGCGTTACGCCACATTCTTCCCCCCTGTTTTCAAAAGGCATTACATAAGAAATATCTTTTCTTGGCAATAAATTTGTATAGCGATCAATCCACGTTTCCGTTAATAAAGTAATGCGTTCAAGAGGCATCTCTGCAACAGTATCTAGGTGGCCTGCAGAATAGACAATTACTTCACAATGTCCGGAAGAGGGCTTTGTTTGCAAGCCTTTCACATGCAGTTCTTGTGAATGTGAATTGAAACTTGACCAACGATTGGGAAAAACAGCAATCTCAAAGTTATGAAAAGGGATTTCTGTTGGAAAATTCAAGTTTCCACCCGGGCAAAAAGGACAATATTCTTCTGGTGGAAAAGATGTCCTTTCCGTTCTTCCTGCAGAATAGGTTACCCATTCTTGTCTGGAGGGATTCCAACGTAGATGGGGCGTTGAGGCAGGCATTACTTCCAATTCTACAGTGTTTTTTTCTGTATGCGGTTTGTGACCATACAAAAGAAGGTCACGTCCATCATTGCGTTTAAATATGCGTTTATGCATTTTCATTTTCCATTAATTTTCTTTCCCATTCGATTGCTGTTTTAATAATAAAAGATAAATCATTATGCTTTGGTTTCCAGTCTAACAATTGATGGAGTTTTGATACATTGGATACAAGCATAGCGGCGTCTCCTGCACGACGGTCTCCCATTTCAATCGGTATGGGTTTATTATTGACGGTATTCACAATTTCCAGAACATCTTTTACGGAAAATCCCCTGCCATACCCACAATTTAAAATGGTGGATTGTTGATTTGTAATCAAATGCTCTGCTGCCTTTACATGTATATCCGCCAGATCAGAGACATGAATATAATCTCTTATAGCCGTCCCATCAGGCGTTAAATAATTATTCCCGAAGATAATAACCTTTTCTCTTTTCCCAACAGCTGCTTCACTTGCAATTTTAATAAGGTGTGTGGGGTTTTTACTTATCAAACCACTTCGCATGAAAGGATCTGCACCCGCAACATTAAAATATCGCAAAATAAAATAATTAAGTGTTTTGTTGTTTTGCAAGTATTCTTCTGTTTGAATTTTTGATTTCCCATAAGGATTAAGAGGTTTCAACATGGTTGTTTCTGTGATGGGATCTCTATCTAGGGGATTACCGTAAGCTGCCGCGGTTGAAGAGAAAATAATATTTGTAAGATTATTTTGAACACATGTATCAAATAATATTTTGGCATTTTCAGTATTGTTATCAAAATATTTTTTTGGATTACGAACCGATTCCTCAATTTGAACAAAGCCCGCAAAGTGCATTAGTGCATCAAACTTTTCTTTTTGAATTAGAGCGCCAACAGTTGCAGTATCATTAATGTTACATTTCACAAAACTTGCATTGGAAGGAATCAATTTTTTATTTCCTGTGCTTAAGTCATCAATTATGGTGACCTGATGTCCAGCGTCTAACAAAGCCAAAGAAGTATGGCTGCCTATATAGCCTGCCCCTCCAGTTAATAAAATTTTCATAAATTCTTAGTATATAATTTAATTTAAACACAAAGGGTATAAAATACTAACGAACAAAATATATATTCTATTTATTAGAAAAAAATAATTGATAACAATATTAATTTTTTTGATTTAGAAAAATGTTCTTATGGTTGGGCTTTGTACGCTCATCGTAATGATTTAAAAAAAAACTGATCAAATTAGAATTGATACAAGAAAGACTTGAATATTTTACAACATATTTTTATGATTATGTGCTATAAAAAAAAGTATGATATCTTTGTTAGATACCCATCAACACTTAGTTTATCGTGAAAAAGCTTCCTATGGATGGACAAAAGACATACCATCGCTTGCGGAAGGAAATTTTACACTTGATGATTATAAGACTCTTACAGAGGGGTTAGGTATAGGTGGTACACTTTTCATGGAGACAGGGGTTGATGACCCTGATTATCAACAAGAAACTCGATTTGTAAAATCTCTTGCGGAAAATGCTGACAATGGAATGATCGGCCTTATTTCTTCTATCCGTCCCGAAAGCAATGAAGCCTTCGAAACCTGGTTGGACGCAACTATTGAAATGGGTGTAGTAGGATACCGTCGTATTCTTCATGTCATGCCAGATGATACGTCTCAAAGTGATATCTTTAGAAATAATGTCCGTAAAATAGGGGTTGCTGGAAAGACATTTGATATATGTTTTTTGCCAGGACAGCTATCTGTTGCGTGTGAGTTAGCTAAGGCTTGTGAAAATACCAAATTAATACTGAATCACTGCGGTGTACCTGATATCGCCGGCGCCGGCCTTGATCCTTGGAGGCAGGATATAAAAGCGCTAGCTCAAATACCAAATGTAATATGCAAACTTTCCGGTCTAATGGCCTATTGTGCCCCCGGGACTTCTTCTCTTGAAACAATTGAACCATATGTTGATCATGTCTTGAATTGTTTTGGACCGAATAGGATAGTTTGGGGAAGTGATTGGCCGGTTGTTAATTTGGCAAAAGGTTTGCCAGAGTGGATTGCTGTAACTCGGAAAATTCTGGGCAAGCTTTCAGCTGATGAGGCTTCTTCTATCGCTTACGGCACTGCACAGACTGTTTATAAAGTTAAAATACAATCATAAAAAAAAATATTACTTAATTACTCTCTAATAATCTTAGCTACTTCAACTATTTTTTTTATTTTTGATCTCACAATATCAATTGGAACATGACCAAATCCACATTCGCTTGTTAGCAATATTCTATCTTTAGTAAAATATTTGAGAGCTGGTTTAATTGCCTTGATAATATCTTCTGTACTTTCAGTATTATCTATTCTTTGATCAATAACGCCTAAAGAAATTTTCCCATCAAAACTCCATTCATTAAAAACATCAAGCATATTATAATGAAGACTGCAGTGTTCTAAATGTATTTCATTAATTTTTAATTTTTTAAATGCTGAAATCATATCAGTATATTTTCCAAAAAAACCTCTTTTGCGATGAGCGTTACCACCACAAACATGTAAATTAAAATTTACACTAGGGAATTGATCTATAATTTCGTTTAAAATATCTGCAGCCCAATCCGTTTCTCTAGTATTTTCTGTCCAAACTGGTTCATCAAATTGGATATAATTACAACCTTCGTTGACAACTTGTTTTAATTCTTCAGTTATTACTTTTGCATATGCTCTTGCTAGAGCGCAATCATCTGGATATAGATCAGTTCTTTCGTTAACACTAAATCTTGCTAACATATGGGGTCCAGTAATTGTTTGTTTAACTAGAATGTCTTTAGGAGCCGTATTACGCGCCTTTTTCCATTTTTTAGCTAATCCTGTATTTAAGTTTTTTATTTCATCTTTTACTACTGCACACTCTATTCCAAAACCCTCTGTTCCATGCGTTTTACTCAAATCAACATCCTTCATGCTTCCACCCACATTAAAATGTTTGTATTTTTTATTTACTGCGTCTACACCTTCTGTTCGGAGTTGATAAAACCAATACATATTTTCTCTATAAGCCTCTCCATCTGTTATAATATCAAGACCAAGTTTTACTTGATCATTCACCGCCCATTCAATCATTTCTAAAGATTCCTCATGGCTTACAGAAGATTTCCTCAAAGTATCTTTTTGCACGTCTTTTCTAGGGTAGCTTCCAGTAACAGTTGTTTGATAGTCCATTTATGCCTTAATTGATGGCAAATTGTTTGCTTTTCTAGCATCATTTATTAATGCTCTAACACCCTCTGCAAAAGATCTCGGATAGAAGTCAATTTCCTTTCTTATTCTTGAGTCATCCTGATCATCAATCAATGGTGTTCTTAAATTTTTTTCATCAAAATAAATTTCCGCATTAGGTAAAATTTTTTTTACAGTCTTATCTAATTCTTCTCCTGTTACTGTTTGTGAACCTGTATTATATGAAGAAAAATTCAATTTGTCCTTTAATGCAAGCCTTACAAGTTGTTCAGCGCAATCATCAACATATATCCAGTTATCTGTACTTTTTTTAGAAAAAGGCAAATGGACAGGTTCCGTAAGTGCAGGTTTTGCAGCAAAATCTTCTGCCCAATTTATTGCCGTGTTTTGCCGACCCAAGCCAAAAACAACTGAAGGACGTGTATAGGCTATGCTACAACCATGCTTTTTTATGTATTTTTCAGCCATGAATTCATTCAATAATTTCATAACGCCATAAGTATAAAAATGTTGATCAATACCGCTATAGTCATTTTCAGTAATTGGTCTTTTGCCGTAGAAAGATTGATTGGCACCGTAAACAGTTTCACTGCTTGCAAAAACTAATCTTCTTATCTTATGTTTAACAATCATTTCAAATATTGAGGTAGTGCCAACAATATTAATTTTGCTTGCCAATAGTGGATTGTTCTCACATATCATTCCTATGCCGTATGCAAGATTTATAACACTATCAAAATGATATTTTTCAAAAATTGATTCAATATTCTCTAAATTAGTTATGTCCAATTTTTCAAATTTTAGTAAATTCAAGTCATGTTCTGCCGCAATATATTTATTTTCCAGTTTGTCTTTATTTTTACCCATATCCAAATCAGCGGCAACAATTTCTAAATTTCTTTTTGCCAATTGGAGAACAACTCTACTACCAATATAACCTGTTGCACCCGTAACTAAAATTGTCATATCTTTATTTTTGCTTTGGACAATTGCAATATGTTGTAATTATTTTAAATAAAAAATTTCATCCATCATTACCCATGAATCATTTTCTTCATTTTCAGGAAATGGATTAAAGCAACTAATCATTAAATTTGTCCATTTTTCAACAACAGGAATTTTTTGCATGTTTGCCATATCTTGATCAAAATTATTCCCCTCATATTCTAGGTAACCAAACATGAAGTCTTCTTTCAAAAATATACTGTAATTTTTTACTTTTATTTTTTTTAATTCACTTAATACTTCAGGCCAGACATCTTGATGATTTTTTAAATAAAAATCTCTTTTATCATCTTTCAATCTTACGGCCATTGCGTATCTTTTTACAGTCATAGGTATTCCTTAAATTTAATATTAATAAAAATGCAAGTAAATACAAGGAATATATCTTTTTTTTTGTGCTTGATTATAAGCATATATTGGTTTTAACTCTCAGATTGATTATTAGAAAAAATCTAATTTAAATCTTTAGGAGGAATTATATGAAAATAATTAAAAATATTTTATTAGTTATTTCTGCACTCTCTCTTTCCCTTGGTGCTTCAGCTGTGGATACAAGTTTTCCAAATGACAAAGTAACTATGTGGGGAGATTATAGTGGAATTACTTTGGATGTTAAACTTATAGGTGGAGCGCCATATGATCCACTTTATCAAGAAATGATACCTGTCTGGGAAGAAAAAACGGGAGGTAAAGTTAAAATCTTATCAAAGAAAAGTCACTTTGAGTTAGATAAAGAAATAAAAGTAGATATTGCAGCGGGCAACATTAGTTATTGTGTTGTTTCTAACCATACTAGTTTTGCAACGCAATATGGTGATATTTATAGAGATCTAAATGGGATTGTTCCTGGCGATTATCTTGCAGAATTTGTACCACTTGTGCTTGACCACTCAACTGTTGAAGGACGTCTTGTTCAACTTCCTCAACACAGTGATGTAAGTAATCTCTGGTATATAAAAAGTATCTATGAGGATGCAGACAATAAGAAAAAATTTAAAGCTGAGTATGGTTATGATTTAGCCCCACCAGAAACGTTGGATCAATGGAAAGAGCAAGCAATCTTTTGGTCTGACCCGCCAAATTTTTATGGAACGCAATACGTTGGTAAAGAAGAGGCTATTACAGGTCGTTTTTATGAGTTAGTAATTGCTGAAGGAGGTGCTTTGTTTGATGATGGATGGCATCCAACTTTTAATGATGCAGCAGGACAAAGTGCCCTTCAATGGTTTGTTGATTTATATAATGCAAAAGCCGTACCTGCAGGAGTATTAAACTATCTATGGGATGAAACTGGTCTTGGATTTGCTAGTGGAACAGTTGCTCTTAATCTTGATTGGGGTGGATGGGGTGCTTATTTTAATAGCGCTGACTCTAAAATTGGTGGAGACGTAGGACTTGTAAGATTTCCTTTGGGATCAGGTGGAAAAAGAGGTGGCTGGTCAGGCTCTCACACCTATTCAATTCTTAACGGTTGTCCAGAAGAAAACCTAGACGCTGCTGCTTCATTAATATGGATACTAACCAATC
>Ga0315336_1002796_pt1 | contig 25376 bp, 22 predicted proteins | sample ASW5metaG_FD_204512 | JGI IMG/M metagenome (GOLD analysis project Ga0315336, IMG submission 204512) | Ammonia-oxidizing marine archaeal communities from Monterey Bay, California, United States - ASW #5 | ecosystem: Environmental > Aquatic > Marine > Intertidal zone | place: USA: California... | reverse complement strand
AGTTGTTCGACACCGGTGTGCATCGAATTGGCGAGCGCTTCGGCGACCGTCGTTGGCGGAGGCGCGCCACCGGGAGCAATACCACCCTCGAGGCTCGCTGCGCTTGCGCCCGCTGCATCGGCGCCGGCCGCTGCATCAGCGCCCGCTCCGATTGCCCCTGCCCCAGTTGCCGCAGCGCCACCCCCTGTTGCCGCAGCGCCACCCATGGCGGCTGCCCCGCCCATTGCCATGCCGCCGCCAACCGCTCCCACACTCATCGCATTTCCCCCGTGTTGTTTGCTAGACCGTGTCTAAGCTCCCAACCGGGTCATGCAAAAATGAGACCCAAAACGTACCCCGTGCGACAACGATGACATAACGTGGGCACCAAACAGGAGTTCGGAATTCGTGGCGCCTGAGTGTACGATGGGTCCGTCCGTTGCAGTTCGTCAACGCTTCGGCCGAATCCCGCCGGAACCCGTTGATTTTTTGCAACGCTCGCGCCGGGTCGAGGAGAACGCGTGGGTCGTTTCGGCTGATGCTGGTCGAGTCCGAGTCATCGAAGCTTGGCTGTAAACTCCAGGTGCAGCAAGGGCCCGTGCTGTGGCGATCGTTGCGGAATCGGATCGAGGCCGAGGTATCCCCGGGCAAAAACAAATTGGATGTGTTGGCCGGTTTCAGACTGTCCCATTCTGCGGTCGAATTACGCGTTTATGGCACCTTGATTTGTGAGATGAGTTTTTGGGATTTCTCGTTCCGTGACAAGCAGTGTCGCGATATCTCGTGGGTCGTATGTCAGAATAGGAAGGTTTTGTGACATCGTTCGTGGTTGCTGCTGATCGTTCAGTCACCCAGAGGGGTAATGTATACGCGGCCGCGTATGGTCTCGACCCCCGCGCGGTTAGACTCACTTCCTACGTGGTCGCCGGTTCCCCATCGCTACACCTCCGCTTCAGCAGAACGCCGGCCACCAGGGCGAGAACGAGGTAGATGGGCAAGTCAGCGAACGGAAACCAGGATGGGTGGGGTATGGACGAGAGGTTCATGATCCCACACGTCGTGAAGAAGACGCCGACGATGAGGGGCGGCACTAGCGAACGTCGTCCAGAGACGACCATCGCTACGAACGCGCCGGCCATGCAGCCGAGCCCGTGGCACGCGATCGCCAGCAAGAACGCGCCCGTGGGTAGCGTGCCGAACCACTCCTTCAGGCGCGCCTGGTTCTCGGGCTCCTGGCTCATGAAGTCGACACCCTCAGGGAGCGGGTAGACGAGGGTAGTCGCCAGGTGCAGGGACATCATGAAGATCATGCCGGCCACAATTCCCAGCACCACACCGATCACGCCAAAGAAGACTCGCTTTGCCATAAATCACGCTCATTCAGTTTGAGGACTACGGAGAACCTCTGCACGCATCATCTGTGCTCAGGCCGCCGCTGGTATTGAATGGATTCTCGTCCGTTCAGCGGTTTCAATCAATGCCTGACGCACGTCGTACATTCGTAGACAGATCCTATCACGAGCAAAAGGCCGCCAACAGAAGCCTGCTTCGTAGTTGCCAAAAACAGCACACGCGGAATCGCTGAGAGGTGTGAACCCACGAATGGGACTGATAGTCCCAACATGGCGTCGCGCGTGACACACGCCAAAAACGACCCTCGTGACACAGACCAGTTGTCCGATACTCCCATGTGTTTTTCGGCACTCGCTCAGCGCCCCGGAAAACGGTCGTACCGAGCAATCTGGCACAGATCTTGAGGTCGTGGCCGAATCAGCCCGATTTGGCGGCGCGTCAACGGAAGGTTTTGTCGGAATGGTTCGGCACAACAGAAGCAAGCCGTTTGCGTCGATCGTCTTTCGACCTTTCGGTCCTTCGGAACGACTAGTGACAACGATGTCTATTCATCGACTGTCTCGCGAGCACTCCCGAAATGTGCGTAGAGGGCGGGAACAACCAACAGGTTGAGAAGCGTCGAGGTTGCCAGACCGCCGAGGATGACGTGGGCCATCGGGTATTCGATTTCGTGCCCCGGCAAGTTCCCATTGATGATCAGTGGGACAAGTGCCAAGGCGGTGGTCAGAGCGGTCATCAGAATCGGGGCGAGGCGTTCTTCGGCTCCCCGCAAAATCAAGTCCTGTCCGAACGGCATGCCTTCCTCTTGTTGAAGATGTCGATAGTGGCCGATGAGCATGATGCCGTTTCGTGCAGCGACACCGAGAACCGTCACGAAGCCGATCAGCGAACCGAGCGAAATCACACCGCCCCCGACAAACGCACCGGCCACGCCACCAATCAGTGCGAAGGGAAGCGTCAGAAATACGAGCAGTGCCAAGCGGAACGATTGAAAATCCACCTGGAGTAACAGAAATATGCCGATCAGTGAGAAGACGGAAAGCAGCAGAAGCCTTTGCCTCGATGCTGCTGCTTCGGCGTACTCGCCGAGAAATTCGGGATGATACCCGTGATCGAACGCAACTTGGCTTTCGACGTTGTTTTCGATCTCTCTGGCGACGCTTCCCAGATCGCGACCGGAGACATTGCACAGCACGTCAATACGGCGGGATGTGTCTTCGCGTTTAATCGAGTTTGGGGTCGGTACGATACTGATATCAGCCACATCTCCCAAGGGAACTTGAGCCCCGGAAGGAGAGTCAATCATCAGATTCCGTAGGGTTTCAACGTCCCGACGAATCTCTTGTTTCCCCCAGACCACGACGTTGAAAATCTTCTGGTCCTCATAGAGTTCGCCGACCTTCGTTCCTTTGACCAGTGTCGTAGAAGCACCGATCACGTCACCCGGCGTGAGGCCAAATTGGGCTGCCGCTTCGGGACGAAACTTGACGACGATCTGAGGGACGAGCACTTGCGGTTCGACTTTGAGGTTGGTCACGCCTTCGACGTCACTCATGACCGCAGCAACATCCTGTGCTTTTTCTCGTAACTCTTCGAGATTCGGGCCGTAGATGCGAACAACGATCGCACCGCTGGCCCCCGTAAGAACCTCTTTGATACGTTCCGTCAGATAGGTAAGCAGGTCTCGATAAAGTCCCGGATAGCCGTCAACCATTTCTTGAACTTCAGCCACCGTCTTGTCGTAATCGACGTCTTCGTCGATGCTGATCCATAGCTCGGTGAAATTCGGTCCGACGACTTCATCGGCGACTTCAGCCCGGCCGATGTGTGCCCCGAAGTTTCGCACTCCGTCGATCGACCGCAATTCTTTGCTGGCCCGAATCGTGATCCGGTTCATCGCGTCGATCCCGATGCCCGGCTTCTCGACCCAATGCATTAGGAAATCCGTCTCTTTGAACTTCGGCAGCAGTTCTTCTCCAAGAAGTGGGATCGAGGAAACCGTGCCGGCCAGAAGCAGCACGACGAACCCCACCACAAGAGCCGGACGCTTCACCAGTGGTGGCAAGATGGCACGGTAGACACGCTTCAGCACGGCAGTCAAAGGAGCATCTTTGCGGTGATGTGCCGCACGAGGCAGAAGAACCAATGCCAGTGCCGGCGTCACCGTGAGTGCCACCACCAGCGATGCAAGAATCGCGAGTACGTAAGATGCAGCCAAAGGTTGAAAGAATGATCCGGCTAACCCGTCGAGGAAAAAGACGGGCACCAAGGTGAGTACGACGATCAGGCTGGCGTAGACGACGGCACTGCGAACTTCGAGCGAAGCATCGAGCACCACGCGAAACGCCGACTGTGGATTCTCGGCTTCTCGATTCAGCTTGAGCCGACGCAGAATGTTTTCCACGTCGATGATGGCGTCGTCGACCACCTCGCCTAACGCAATGATCAGGCCGGCCAGCACCATCGTGTTGATCGTCCCACCTCGGTAGTAGAGGATGAGTGCGGCGGCGATCAGGGAGAGCGGGATGGCAAGCGAACTTATCAATGCGGCCCGCCAGTCGTACAGAAACAGCACGAGCACAGCAATTACGAGCACGCAGCCAATCAATAGGGAGAAGGTCAGATTCTCCAAGGCCCGTTCGATGAATGTCGCCGGCCGAAAGATGGTTGTGTCCACCTCGACCCCGTTCAGGGCGGGTGCCAGCGATTCCATTGCCGCTTCGACGTTCTGTGTGACTTTGAGCGTATTGGCCCACGGTTGTTTCTCGACGATCAACATGATGCCGGGAACATCGTTGATGATGGCGTCCCCGATCGGAGGAGGAGAACCGATCACAACCTCTGCGACATCGCCAATTCTCAATGGTGAGCCGCTTCGGAAAGCGACCACCGTGTCCGCCAGATCAGACGGCTCGGAGATTGCCGAAGCATGGCGAACGGCCAATCGCTGATTGGGTGTGTCGACAAACCCACCGGAACCGACCGCTGTTGCCTTGCGGACGGCCCGTTCCACCATTCCTAAGGTGACATCGTGTGCTTTGAGCCGATCAGGATCGACGAGCACCTGAAACTGGCGATCGTAGTCTCCCCAGATGGCAACATTCGCCACGCCTTGGATCGACATGAGTCGTGGTCGGATGGTCCATTTCGACAGGACCGTGAGGTCCATTTGCGAGAGGGTTTCAGAGGAGAGACCGATTTTCATCGCCCGGCTGAGCGATGACAGCGGCGGCAGGATGACGGGAGGCCGGGCGACTTGTGGCAACCGTGGTGCGGAGAGTGCCAGTCGCTCCTGCACGAGTTGACGGGCAGTCAACAAGTCTGTTCCCTGGTCGAAAATCAACCGCACAGACGACAGCCCCAGGACGGACTTCGACCGCACCGTCTGGACGTACGGGATTCCGTTCAGAGAATTCTCGATCGGGACCGTGATAAGACTCTCGACCTCTTCAGTCGAGATGCCGGGAACTTCCGTCTGAATTTCGACGATGGGAGGAGCAAATTCTGGAAACACGTCCAATGGGATATCGTTCGCAGCCCGCGCACCGATGACGATCAGGGCCGCCGCCAACGCGATTACCAAAACTCTGAATCGTAAGGATGTCGATACCAGCCATGTCATTTAGTGAGCCGTTTGCAAGAATTCCCTACCTATTTGCCTGCTCCGAATTCGGTGCCGAATAATTCAACGGTACCGTCGACAACAATCTCGGTTCCGACTTCTGGACCCGACGCCAGCACCGCCAGGTCGTCGGCCGTGTATCGAACCAGCACACGGCGGCGGCGAAACACTTGGGCATCAACACGTTCGTAGACCCATGCGGTTCCGTGGATGTCGTGTAACACCGCAGCCCAGGGGATGACGAGATTCTCGGATTCGCCCTTCAACGGAAGTGTGACGCCGATCCTTTCTCCGGGGTGCAGGGCACCATCGCGATTTGAGATTTCGTAATACAAATCGACCGTCGAGGAGATTGGATCAGCCGACGGCGGTGCGGCGATCGGCTTCGCCGTCTGTAGACTTGATTCTGCTCCCCCCTTGAGATCGCCAATCTGGGCTTCCGACGTCGTGACAATTTGGTCCAGTTGCCCCACATACACCGGTACTCGTATCCAGACTGTGTCGAGATTGACGACTTCAAACAGAGGAGTCCCGGAAGTGATCGTTTGGCCTCTCGTCGCGGACAAGTTTCTCAGAATTCCTCGCTCCGGGGCGACTACCTGAATCGTGCGAAGTTCGCCCTTCTCGGCATCGAGGGTCAACGAGTCGAGGACCTTCTTCCGTGATTGGGCTGCTTCGAGCTTCTTTTGTGCGATCTCTAAGGCTGCTTTCGCCTCATCAACGGCTCGCCGGCTTCCTGCTTTGTCTTTGAGCAATCGCTCGGCACGTGTCAACGCAATCTGAGCCGCGTCGACTTCGGCCTTCGACTGTTTGACGTCACCGTCGGCAATGATTTGTGCAGAGACAAGCGAAGCCCGTGCATTGGCCATTTGCACGCGTTCGGCTGGAGTGGGAACGTCTCTCTCCGGAGAGAGCAGCGGGACGAGCGAAAAGATCGCTTGACCCGCCTCTACGCTCGTACCCGGCGGCGGTATCTTGCCCTTCTGGGGGATTCCCAAAGTTCCGGGGACCGGAGCCGAGATGATAATCGCGTTGCCGGTCGGGATCACGACTTCGCCACCGAAAGTCCGTCGCCGTCCGATCGCCTTTCGTTCGATCTGTGCTGTCGTGATTCCCAATCGCTCGACGGCTCTTGGCGTCAGCGTAATGCGATAAATATCACTCTCGCTGGGATGCTTCTCGACTTTGGCCGGAGCTTGCTTGGGGCCGTCCTTTTGAGACGTTGAATCCACGCATCCGCTCAGGGAGTAAACGAGGATCAAACCCAGCGTCGTTGTTCTCTTGAGCATCATTCGGGCGATCTTTGGCGTGCTTCAGTGCTGTGTCGTGAGATGATAGCATATTTGCATTCTCAAAGGCGATTTCCAACGACCGAACCACTTGGACCGGCCCGCACTCTAAGGTGTCGTCCTTATGTCCAATTCGTGTTTCGTCTCGCATAGTCGTACCCGGCCTCGGCAGTTCGATGGCCTCTTGTGCCGGCCGTTCGTCTCGGCTGTCGTTTGTGATAAACCGATGGCCGACGCTTCGCTCCAATTCAGCAACCGCTTGGCGTAAGTCGGCCGAGAGCCGTATCTCGCGGGCACGTGCGTCGAGGAATTGACTGGTTGTTTGCAGAACCAGAAAATATGACGTCCCACCGTCGAGGTAATTCTTCCGTGCAAGCCCGACAGCCGTGTCGAGGGTCGGCAGAATCTCATTCTTGACCATTTCGAGGTTGCCACTTGCCTGTCGTGCGGTCGCGTAGGAATTCCGCACGTCGAGCACGACCTGATCTCGGACTGTCACATAACGTCGCATCGCTTGCTGCAATTGTGCTTCAGCAATGGCGATGTTGCCCCGATTGCGATTAAAGATGGGAAGCGTCATCCGCAACGCCGGGCTGGCCTCGAATCCGTCCGAACCTTCGCTGTTTGCATCGATCCCCGGTTCAAACGAGAGACACTGCTTTCGAGCTAAGTCGACTCGCTCGCTCAGTTCCTGGATACTGATCTCGGAAGCTCGCAAATCAGGCCGCATTGCGGTGGCTTCGCCGACCAGATCACTCTCGTTTCTCGCTGGAAGTACCGGTTCGGGCGACTCGACGGCGACGACAGACTCGTCATGCAGTGCAAGCCCCATCAGGACGAGCAGGCGTTGCTGTGCTATCGCAACATCTAGCTCAAATCGAGCCGTGTTAGCCTGGGCACTCAGTTTCTGGACGCGTGAGTCGTTCGCTTCCAGTTCGCTGATGTCGCCAGCGTCCAGTCGCTTTTGAGCAAGCTCGGCAATCTCCTGCCGAATCTCTTCCGCGTCGTTGGCAAGCTGAGCGTTCTGTTGAGCGAAGACGAGGTCCGCATGAGCGAGACGAACGTCCCGAATCACGTCGAGCCCGTTTTGCACCATCTGCTCTGCAACAGTTTCGAGGCCCCTCGCGGCAGCTCTGATTCTGATCGGTCGCAACCACAGGTCGTCCACAAATTGAAAGACGACGAATTCGAGTTGCTTTGGCCCCAGAGGAAACAGCATGATCATTTGCGGATCACGCAATAGACCGGCATTGAACAGTTGTGCCTGAGAGATTCCCAATTGGGACAGCATCTCCTGATAAGCGGCGTTGTTCCAAAGTGCCAACGCGATGGCTTCGTCTTCAGTGACTCCATCGACGATTTCAACACCCGGTGGAATCGCCGTTTCGCCCGGACACGATGGAGTGCCAAGTGGCTGCCCCATGCGTCCGGCGAGTTCCGTCGAGACTTCACATCGTCGACATCGGCTTTGTGTGGCGTGGCATCCAACAAGGGTGCAGGCGAGAACTACTGCAAGCACCAATGCGGCTGACGGCCATATCGACCGTTCAACTTCCATTGGAACCATCTGGTTTCGCCTGACGATCCGCACAACCAGCCCCCCACGTGCACAACGCGATTGCTGTTGGCAATGCGTCCGAAAATGTGCGTACTGCCCCTATCACGGAGTTCCGCACATTGAGCTAATCGGCAGGACTGGTCCACATATTTGAGCGAACCGTCGCGACCCGTATCGGTTGCCCATCTTGCCTCATTTCGGTCTTGTCATGGGCAGTCCCCACTTCGAAATCAGTAGGCGAACGTCACAATGTCCTGGATTCTCATGCGCTTCTTCGGATTCCGAAAAACGACCGTATTCTGATTCTCACCGAACGACGGCCGTGCCGGCGGTACGTAAAGTTGCTCCCAAGACGCTTTGATAGGAAATGTTCGCCTTCACTTTGTCGGGGCACATTCCACCACGACCGGGTTTTGCGACGGGTTCTCGTGCGGCGTCATGAATCGTTCGCATCCTTCATCCAGCCGCGTAACATGTCGCGCAACAGGGCCAATTCGCGGAAGAGGTGCTCGCGATTGGGGTTCGCGTGCTCCAGGCACCAAGGGCCGGCGAAATCGGTTGTCGAGCCGACGTCGAAACAGCGCTTAAGGTCGTACAGTTCGTGCTCTCCCTTCGGTCCCAACTTGCGGGCTTTGAAATCGCAGGAGACGGCCAGCGGAAAGGCCGCCGCGAGGCCCTGGTAACGAACGGTGTTGTCTTTCCAGTTACCCGTGTCGGGTGAGACGGCGACGTTGCGATCAACGGCCTTCACCAGCTTCGGCACCGACTCGGGGTCCGATTCCATCCAGCCGAAGTTCTCGACGAGCATCTGGATGTTCCGCTTGGCGGCGTAGTCGGCCAATTCGCGGTAGCTGGCGACGTGAATCGCCATGTCGGGTTTCTGTTTGAGCGGTAGTGGGCGAGCCCATTTCAGACCAAGTCTCGCGGCTGCGTCGATCGACCTCTTGTAGATGGTCAACGCTTTGTTGCGAACGTCTTTGTCGCGGCTATTCATATCGAGACCGCGCTGGTTCAGCTTGAGATTCGTGAGCATGCAGCCTGCCTTGTCGGCGGCGGCGCGGACCTTGTCGAGGTAAGCCGGTTCTTCGGAGGCAAGCGTCGACGTGTTCAGGTCGATGACCCGCATATCGAGTTCGTCTCGGAGAATGCGGGGCAATTCGAGCAGCGTGATTTTGGCGCTGGTGGAGCGAGGCACGATGTGTCCCGACATGGACGAGGTAGTAATACCGACTTGGCCGGCAAGCGGGTTGTTATCGGCCGGCTTCGCATTTTCGCCCGCCAGGCAACGTGGCACGGTGATCGTGGAGGCGGCCGTGGTCTGCAGGAATGCGCGACGGCTGAAATTCATGGCTGACTTTCTAGAAGTCGTCCTGAAACGCTCTGTTGGCTCAAGACCATCCTTGTCTTGAAGTGTCGATTTCGCCCACAACCGGGTTTCAGGATGCGTTCTAATATCGGCCGACGTAACCACCCCGAAACGAAAAACGTTGTGCGACGCACATCCAGCCCCACGTATGCCGCGTTACTTCTTTCTTCGCACGTTCACACATACGATCTCCCGGCCGTCGCGAAGATAAAGCAATCCGGAACAGAGGGCCGGTGCTTGCCGCGTACTGCCGAGAACGGTCGCCCGGCCGATCTCTTTGTACTGTTTCGGTGATGCTTCAGCCACGATGAGTTCGCCCTTCATCGTCGAAATAAACAGCTTTCCGTCGCCGGCGATCAGGTTGCCTTTTCCGAAGCGTGGTTGCCGCCAGGCTCGCTCGCCGGTGGTCGCGTTCACACAGGTCAAATGCGTGACCGGTCCGGCGCTGCCGACGTTGTCGAAGCCGTACAGGTGGCCGTCGATCAGCATCGACGTTTGCCACTCGTTGCGAAGCACGCTCTTGCCACCCTGCGACGACCAGACTTCGGTCGCTCCGAACAGGTCGCCGTCGGGCACAAGCTTCAAGAGCGCGCTGCCGTGATTCTCACCCGAGGAAATGAACACCTGCCCGTTGTGCAACAGCGGCGTGGCGATGTTGCAGTTGAATTCCGTCTCGTACGGGTAACGCCAAAGGACGCTTCCGTTCTGCGGCGCGAGGCCGAGAACCGAGCTGCCCGTGCACGCGACAACCTGCCGCCGACCGCCAACATCGAGCAGCGCCGGCGAGGAATACCCGGCCGCGTCGCCTTCGCCCGATTTCCATGCCAGTTTTCCGGATGCTGTTTCGTATGCCACCACGCTCGCCTTCGGCGCGCCGATGGTCACAATGACCCGCTCGCCGACCACTAACGGCGAACATGCCATACCATAATCCGCCAGCTTGCCGCCATGTTCTTTCAGCGTGTTGTGCGACCAGAGGATTCCTCCGTCGGAGAAGTTGAGTGCGACAAGAATTCCTTCACCGGTGAACGCAAACACTGCGGTGCCCGCAATCGTCGGCGTCGCCCGCGGGCCGTGACCCTGCCCGTTGCGATATTCCGGCGCGACGGGCGTTTTCCATATCGGCTCGCCTGTCTGTGCATCCAAGCAAATAACGTGCTGTTTGCCGCCATTTTGCGTCAGCGTCAATAGCCGACCACGGCTGATCGCCAACCCTGACATGCCGACTCCACCTGTAACTCGCCAAACTTCTTTTGGTCCGTTCGCCGGCCAACTGTCAATTAAATCCGTCTCATCGGAAATTCCGTTTCGGTTCGGCCCGAGATGCTGTGGCCATTCGTGTTCAGCCTGAGCCTCGACGTTGATGGCGAACAATAACAGGCAAAGACATGACAGAGATTTCAACATCGGGATCTCACCAGTCGTTTTTGAATTCGTATGCTTGTTTCGGCGACTCCGCTTTCCGCTTCGTGGCGGTCATTCTAGCAGCTGTCGGACCGCGCTTCTGCTCGCTCACAAAACTTACAAGAAGTAGCGTCAAGACCCTCTGTTGCCAAATCAGACCCCTTGTTTTCCAGGCCGAGATTTGTCCACAACCGGGTTTGACGTGGCTACAGCTCAAACCGTTCGGGCGTGCGAATGACAAAGAACTTTCGAATCGCCGTCTTCACGTGCCAGTGAGTCTTCATACCCAGCGGAAAATGGGCCATGTCTCCGGGACGCAGCGTAAGGGTGTTGTCTGTCCCGTCCTCGGTGATGTCGACTTCGCCTTCGAGCACATGGGCGAATTCGTCCCAACCGAACGTCCACTCGAATTTGCCGGGCTCGCACGACCAAAGTCCGCTGGATACTTTCTTATCCTCGCTTTGAGTCACGACGGTACCTCGGGCGACGGGGTTGCCTTCCTTGATCCACGAGGGTTCGATTGGCATAGCGGGCAAGTCGCCGGCAGGTGTCGATGCGGCTTGAAGTGTCAGCGTGGCCATTTGGTTCTCCTGGACATTTGAGGTTCGAAACGACTTGGCTCGCGATTGGGCAGTTTCTCGAGGCGATAGCGATAGTTCTAACACGGCTCTGCACGGATCGCAATTTGAGCCGACGACCGGCCCTTTCCGGGCCGCTTCCAGATGCGACACAGCACCGGCGGCGGAATTTGCAATTTCGGCGATCCATCAAAACAACGATTTCTAGGAATGATCCGAATTGTGCTGAGCATTACACCTGCGATCTAACGGACCCTGTCCGAAGACCTTGGACAACTTGGCAGCAGTCGGTTTTCTTCTGCGTCCGGCACTTCCTCAGAGCGGAATTCAAAACCTTTTGCACGTGTTGCAGGTCTTGCAGCCGTGTTTTGATGTCTGCAAGTCGCTCTTCGATCAATCCTTGGACGCTCCCGCACGTTGGTGTGCCACCGGAATCGTCAGATAACAGAGCTTTCACGTCGTCCAGCGTGAAACCCGTCGCCTGAGCGGCACGAATGAATCTCAGTTTCCTCAATGATTCGTCGCCGTACAGCCGGTAGTTTCCGTGGCTGCGATCTTCGGGTTCGACAAGCCCGATGCGTTCGTAATACCGTAATGTCGTCGTCGGAATCTCAGCGGCTTTTGCCAATTGGCTGATCGTGTACTGGCCGTCCATTGTCATTCCCAAAGTCTGGTCGAAAGCGAAATTCCCAATTTCTGTGAAATCAGCTTGACATTGCACTTAGGTGCAACCTCGATAATAGATGAAGAACGAGAATTCGACAAGAATCCATCTCAAACAACTGAGAAAGGCATATCGTCCATGACCACGGATACGACGGCAGGGAAGCGGCTTACGTGCCCATCCTGTGAACAGAAAGCAAAACGGGTGAGTGCCGTCACTCTCGGAGCATTACTCGTTGAGGAATGTGCCAGTCAGTTTGCAAAGGACGGCAATTCTCGTTGTGACATCGACGGCTGCAATCCACTCGCTGGGGATACAGGATGGCGGTTCTGTGAGTCTCAAGGCTGTGATGTCGTGTACTTTTCCGAAGAGGGCAACACAACGTTCACAGGCTCGCAACTCAAAGTTCCGGTAGGTGTCAAGGAAACGGAAGGCGAACGACCGCTGTGCTACTGCTTCGGCCATTCCGTCGCCAGCATTAAGGACGAGCTTCGGTCGACAGGACAATCTGTTGCTCTTGAAGACATCCGAGCCAAGATGAAAGACCCTGGATGCCGGTGCGAGATCGAGAATCCATCCGGCTCCTGCTGTCTCGGTAACGTGGCGAAAGGGATTAAGATTGCACAAGAAGAGCTAGGGTTGGTCGGTTCTGACGTTCAGACGCCAACTCCTGCCAAGTCAGCCACTGGCAAGGGCGAGAAGATTGCCAAGATCGGAACCATCGTCTCCGCCATTATGGCGTCGAGTTGTTGTTGGTTGCCCTTGGCTTTGTTGGCTGTCGGGGTTTCTGGTGCCGGGATCGCTTCGACACTGGAAGCTTATCGCCCGACGTTCATGGTGGTCACGTTCGGCTTTCTGGGAGCGGCATTTTACTTCACGTATCGGCCCAAGAACGCTGTTGCCGGTGGGGGGCACGATGGTTGCTCCACCGAAGCAGCCGCCGTGGACGACTGCTGTGAGTCTGCGTCAAAAAGCCGATTCAACATGATGACGCTCAACAAAGCCATGCTGTGGGTGGTGACTGTAATGGCGGTCGCCTTCCTGTTTTTTCCGAGCTACGTCGGAGCGATCATCGGTACCGGCGACAGTATGACGGTTACAGAGAACATGAACCGAGCAGTTGTCAAAGTTGAAGGGATGACCTGTGAAGGCTGTTCGGCCCTCGTTGCCAAGGCAATTCATACCGTGCCGCGTGTTCTAGCCGTAGAAGTTGACTACGAAAAAGGTGAGGCCGTTGTCGGCACAAAACTCGATCAGCCTGTACCAATGCAGGAGATTAGGACTGCTTTGGAGAACGCAGGCTACGATGGAACCTTCGTTGGTGGGCAGACCGGGAACGAAGAGCAAGCCGACGGTACTTCGACGTCAACCATCACGCTGAGTGTTCCAGGCATGACCTGAGCGGTCTGTGCCGCCTCGGTGCAGTCTGCACTGTCCAAGCTTGCCGGTGTCCAGTCCGCGTCAATCGATCTCAAATCCCGTGAGGCTGTGGTGCGGTTTTACTCCCACAGCGTCAAGCCCGAAGACATGGTTAATGCCGTGACGGACAGCGGATTTGAAAGCAGCATCAAGAGTCTACGTAACTGACAGGCTTGTTCTTTTCCGTTACTGTTGGTTGCAACAAAGTGCAGACTTGGGAGCCTTGGCACTGATCCTGTGTAGTCAACTCGTCAGCGTATCTCCGTATCTGAGAATCCGGAAAACGACCGTCTATTCGAGACAGCAGAACACTGCCTGAAATCACGCTGGTCGAGAAACGTAGGCAGGCAGAATGGTCTAGTCGCATGTCGGCCACGCGACCGTCAGAGTTATCCCCATGAGCTGGGTCAAAGACGCTATCACCGCTCTTCGTGCTGGTAAACCTGCAAAGGTGCGTCCGCACGGCGGTTCGATGCGGGGGCGCATCGAGAGTGGCCAGCTGGTGACGATCGTTCCTGTGACACCGGATCACGTGAGCGTTGACGACGTCGTCTTCATCCGCTGGAAGGGAAACTACATACTTCACATTGTCAAGGAAATTGGCGATGAGGGCTTTCTGATTGGCAATAATGTTGGCAAGGCCAATGGTTGGGCATCTCGCGAAGACGTGCTTGGAGTTGTCACAGACGTTTCTAACTAATTCGGCTGAACATCGACGTTTTGTTTCTGGGAGGTTTTCGTTACTGGCACACAGAAACGACCCGAAATACGACGGTTTTGCCCAGCACATGAGCTTCCTGGAGTTTCCACCGGCTCCTTGAAAACGGGGAAGCGACTTTCAACGTCGATCAGCGGTGAGCTGGTGGCAATTCAGAGCCCTGCACTCCGCGAACGAGCGCCGCGGCCCAAATCACGGAAGGGATCCAGCGGCCTTGGGCGATCTCCAGCGGAATTGGTTGGATACATCAAGGACGATTGATACAATCCACGTGATGTGATCGCGTGGCGTCAATTGGCTCACGATGTCTTCGCGACGTGTTAATTGTCGTGTCGCGATGTCTTGCGTGTGGAACGTCGCTGTATCGACTCGATGTGGGCAGCCGCGTGTTGACGGCGGATGACGACGACCGCCTGCATCAGCAAGTCCACGATGATCAACGTTTGCGACGGGGTGCCTTCATGAAGGGAACCGGGTGCAGAAGTTATCAGCGAGGCCATAGCCGCCGGATGTTCTTGGGCGCGGGTATTGGCGGGCTGTCGGTGCCCGCCTTTCTGCGAGCGCCTGTGTTGGCTACCGGCGTGGGGGAGTCGACGTCCGATACAGCCGTCATTCAGTATTGGTTGAATGGTGCGGCCAGTCACTTCGAAACGTACGACCCCAAACCCTACGCGCCCGCCGAAGTGCGAGGCCCGTTTGACCCCATTGCGACCAACGTGCCAGGCTTACAGATCTGCGAGACGTTGCCGATGCACGCCCGCATGATGGACAAGGTAACCGTCATCCGCAGCGTGCATCACGACAACAGCGACCATCAGCACGGCATGCATTGGTGTCAGACTGGTTTCGATGCGAAAGCCAACGGCATCAACCCGTTCAACAAGTCGAGCCATCCGTCGAGCGGCTCGGTAACCGCTTTGATGCGCGGGCCCGTGCGTCCGGGGTTGCCTCCCTACGTGTTGATTGGCTATCCGCTCGATAACCAGGGCAAACATCGGTTTTATCCCCACCGGGCTGCCGACTTGGGCGTGCGGTACAATCCGCTCGAGATTCTCAAAGATCGAACGGGCGACGGCAAAGATCCGGGCAAGGACCAAGACTTTCACGTGCATAGTCTGGCGCCCATCGCCGAATTGACCCGCGACGACCTGATCCACCGGCGCAGTCTGTTGGCTCAGTTCGATGAGATTGGCGGACGACGCGCTGAGGGAAAGACCGGTTCGTGGGACCACTTTCATCGAGCCGCTTTCGATTTGATCACCGGCGACCGAGCCGGCGCCGCCTTCGATCTGGAGAAAGTCGACGCCAAAACCCGCGCGCGTTACGGCCACAACCGTTCCGGACAGACGGCCCTGATGGCGCGGCAGCTGGTAGAGGCTGGCGTGACGTTTGTAACCGTCATCGATCCCGGCGTCGGCTTGAGCAGTTCGGGGTGGGACTTGCACACGAAGCTCGAATGGGGGATGAAAACCGCCTGCCCGCGCATGGATCAGGCCGTCACGACGTTGATCGAGGATCTCTACGAACGCGGCTTGAAGAAAAAAGTGCTGGTGGTCGTTTGGGGTGAATTCGGCCGCACCCCGACGATCAACAAGGACGGCGGCCGCGATCACTGGGCGGGCGTCCAAAGCGTCATGCTCGCCGGCGGCGACTACCGGCACGGCCAAGTGATTGGCTCTTCAACGCCCAAAGGCGAAGTTCCCAAGGATCGGCCGCTCTGGCCCTACGACGTCGTTGCGACCATCTACCACCACCTGGGTATCGACGCCCGTTTCACTCCAGAAACCGCCGCCGGCCGTTCAAAACCGCTGCTGGAAAAGGGCGACGTCATCCGCGAACTGCTATGACGTTCGGGTACGGTGGATTGGCGACAAGAGCCGTTTCGCCGCGTTTCGAGTCGCGCATCGGCAGAAAACGTGTTTCTACGAGGCAGAACCGGGCGCGGTTTCTTGTGAGCTGCTGCAGTAGCCGTGTCTTTTTGGAGACGTTGATAAGAATGCAGAATATCGCGAAGCGCGCGACATCTCTCGCGACCTCCTTGGCCATCGTTTTGTTTTCCTCGTCTGCTGTCGCTGCGGAGAAAACCGAGGGACGGAAGACGTTTCGCTTTGCGATTCAGGAAAAAAAGACGATCCGCAAGGTTCCCACAACACAAGTCGCGATTCGCGTCGACGAGTGGCCCGACCAGACGTTCCTGTTGTGGCTACCGGAGTCGGTCGCCCCGCATTGGGGCAACTGGAAAGCTGGAATGGCCCACCAGGAGTTCACCAAGACCACCGGCGGTGGACTGCTTTGGGAATATGCGACCCGCCCTGATGTGAAGATTGTCGCGAAACTCGTTCCCAGAGCGCATTCACTGCTTTTGGAAGTTCGTGTGCAGAATCTGGCAAACCATGACGCCAAAAACATTGCGGTGCAAAACTGTTTTCACCTCTCGTCTGCGGAGGACTTCGCGTGCACTGATTTCAGCCGAATTCACATCCAAACCGATGGTGGGTGGAAATCTCTCCGGCAATTGGCACCGACGGTCGACATGCCGATGTATTATCGAAGAGAGTTTCTTGAGTCGGGCCGGCGCGATTCATGGGGCGGGGAATTCCGGAAATACAACCAGACAACCCGCGTGGACCATCCGCTGATCGTTTGCACGTCAAAGGATGGAAAGCACGCGGTCGGTACGGCCTCGGAAGATTTCCAATGTGTGTTTCATAATCAACTGCCCTATCTGCGGTGTATCCACAGCCAGCAAGCACCGATCGCGGTTCTCGCCGCACATCGAGAAGCCGCTTTTCGGCAGGTCATCTATTTCGTCGACGGCGGCATTTCAGAATGTGAGAGTGCGTTCCGGAAAGACGTCAAACAGGGCGAGTTTCGACCGCCACATGATTGACGCCGACATGGAACGACTGCGCACGAGAAGTCGTCCTGACGCACGCCGAGAAACCACGCATTGATGATCGAGTATCGATCCCGCTGGCACTGTATGCTATATGCATTGAGGTGACCGAGAACGGTCTGACGGCCGTCGCGCTCAAGCAGTCGAAAGACTCGGCCGAGCTGCATCCGGGCGGCGGAAAGGGACGGAAACCAAACAGAATCTTCGCAAACACTTATCATCCAAGCGTCTTCGCTCGCCCTGCAGAGCCGTCGGATCCAACAAAGGCGGCCCGCACTCAACATCGGAAAAGTCAACACCATGCAAACGGCAAACTGGATTCCAAAGATCGCGTCGGGCTGTGTGGCCGTCGTTGTGGTCGTGTCACAGATGTCGGTAGCGACTGCGGCGGACAACGAGAAGGCCTTTCGCGTGCCGCCGGGCGAACGGCAGCTTTTCCTTGACGATGTCGGCATCTCGAAAGTCGATAATCTCAGACGCACAATGCACCAGCCGGCTAAGCGTGGAGCGGTCATCATACCGGACCAGACGTGGGAGACCACGCTGCAAACGCGCTGTTCGCCGGTTTGGGATGACGAGCGCGGGGTGTACAAAATCTGGATGATCACCTCGACGAACATTCCAGGCTTAGCAGGGACTTCCTACGCGGAAAGCAAGGACGGTCTTCGTTGGACCAAGCCGGTGCTGCGGCAAACGACCATCAAAGGTTCGCTGGAGAACAATTTCATCTCCGTCGTTCACGGCCATGCATGGCCGGAAAACGGCATCGAAAATGTCGTTTACGACCCCGATGAACCCGATCGCCTCCGACGCTTCAAAGGTTTCTATGGAGTATTCAATCGCAAGCCCATGGTCAGCGCCGATGGTATCCGCTGGAGGCTTTTGGACGCGGCCGTGCTCCCCTCGTCGGATGAATCCAATCTCAGCTACGACCGTAAGCAGAAAGCCTTCATCGCGACTTTGAAACGGGGCGGGCCGTTTGGCCGTTCGCATGGGATCTGGACGAGCCAAGATTTCGCGAATTGGAAAGACACCGGCGTGCTTTTCCACGCCGACGAACTTGATCAGAAGCTCGGCCGGGAAAACATCAAGGCCCGCCGGGCCGACAGCAAACTTCAAATCCAGAGGCCTCTGTGGGACATTCGCGACTCATACAAGGGCCATACCGCGGAACACAAAGTGGATGTGTACAACATAGGGCTGTTCCGCTACGAAGGCCTCTACATCGGCACCCCGTCCATGTTCCACTCCAATGACAACCGCTGGAACAAAGACGGCTTCCACCTAATCCAACTCGTGTGCAGCCGAGATCTCAAAACGTTCAAGCGACTTGGCAGCCGCAAGGCGTTTATCGGACCTTCGCCAATTGGCAAGAACGCCTACGATCTGACGCAACTCATTGGACCCAGCGCCCCGGTGATTCGCGGCGACGAGTTGTGGTTCTACTACACGGGAATCCAGTACCGCGCCCAGCCAAAAAACGTCGAACACAACGCGGGTGCGATCTGCTTGGCCGTGCTACGCCGGGATGGGTTCATCTCGCTGGATTCGGATGGCACCGAAGGCACGATCCAGACCGAACCCTTCGAGTCGACCGGTTCCGAACTTTTCGTCAACGTTGACGCACCGAAGGGCGAGCTTCGTGTGGATGTGTTGGACGGAGCCGGCAAGGCCGTCGCCCAGTCAAAGCCGCTCAACGGCGACCTGTTGAGTGAGCAGGTGGCGTGGGCCGAAGGCACGATTGCCAAAATGAAGGGCCAGAATGTGAGCCTGCGCTTCACGCTCCGCGATGGGCAGTTCTATTCTTATTGGCTGGAATGAGCAGCCCCGTCTCTGATCACAATTGTAGCGCTGATGGTTGGCATCGGCGGAGATGCGGCTGCCCAACAACGCTCAGATCGGCAAATGGTACGAGGAAGGTGTCATGAAGTATCGTCAAAACCCTCTGTTGCCAAATCAGACCCCTTGTTTTCCAGGCCGAGATTTGTCCACAACCGGGTTTTGACGTGGCTTCATCTACCTATACGAATTGCGGGAGGACTCGAAAAACTGCCGATTTTTTGATTTGCGCCGAGCCTTGGCTGTGGGCCGTTGTCGCAGATCGCCATACGTTTTCCGACGCCCATTGATCGCCCTAGAAGCTCATGCTTCTTCTAGGAATCCGGCTACTTCGACGACGAAGGCAACCCTGGCCCCGATGTCGAAGCAAGAATGCTGGGCCGCGAGATTTTGCGTCGTGGAGCGTGTAACCTGGGTATCATTACTCCCGGGTTCTCTCCACTCGTGCGTTACCATTCTACAGCAATTGATCCCCAAGCTCAGGCGACTTATGACCATGAACATTTTGGCTCATTTCTTGGCGATGTTGTGCCTCATCTGCGGCTTCGCAAGCCGATCCACGTTCGCCCAGCCGAACCAGGTCATTGATCTCGGCGACCGTCGCGAACTGTTCATCGACGACCATCTCGTGGGCGACATGAAGAATGTCGAGCTTATGGTCCATCAACCGACGCGCGAGGAGATCGCTGTCAATTGCGACAAGCCCTGGGAGGGCAACGGATGCGGATATTACACGGTGCTGCACGATCGCCGGGAAGCCGTCTATCGTATGTACTACCACGCCTGGCAGATCCCCACGGGCATCGAACCCGGGGGACCACTCACCATCGCCTATTTCGAGAGCAAGGATGGTATCAAGTGGGACCGGCCCAGCCTCGGCCTGTGCGAGTTCAACGGCTCGAAAGACAACAACATCATTCTGGACAAGCTCGGTGACGGCGGTCGCTGCCACGATTTCTCACCGTTCATCGATTCCAATCCGGCCGCGAAACCCGGGGGACGGTACAAGGCAACCGGCGCCGGGTTTGACAACCAGAAGGGCATCTGGATCTATCAGTCTCCGGACGGAGTTCACTGGACCCCAATGGCTCCTGGGCCGGTGTTCGACAAGGGAGCCTTCGACACACAAAACATCTCCTTCTGGTCGACCACCGAACAGAAGTATGTCCTTTACTACCGCGTTTTTTCCGACGGCGGTTTCGCGGGCACGCGGCTCATCAACCGAGCCGTGTCGGACGATTTTCTCCACTGGACCGATGAGGGAACGATCGCCTTTCCCGATGGCGAAGGACCGCAGCCGCTTGCCCAGTTCTATGTGAACCAGGTCAAGCCCTACGAGCGAGCGCCCCATATCTACATTGGGTTTCCTGCTCGGTACGTCGACCACGGACTGACGGCTTCGACCCCGTTGCTGCCTGAGTGGAAGCTGCGTGAGCAACGGATGACGGTGACTCCCCGCTATGGAACGGCAGTGACGGACTCGATTTACATCAGCAGTCGCGACGGCCGGAATTTCCGCCAAAGCAACGACGTGTTTTTGCGGCCTGGGCTGCGCACCAAACACAACTGGTCGTATGGAGACAATTACATCGCCTGGCATGTCGTCGAGACGGAATCGACGAAGGACGACGCTCCGCGCGAGCTTTCGCTTTACGCCACGGAATCCTATTTCACCGGCCGCCAATCCCGCTTGCGGCGCTACTCATTAAGAATCGACGGCTTCGCCTCGATCCACGCCAAGCTCCGAAAGGGCGAATTCACGACCAAGCCAATCACCTTTTCGGGGAAGGAACTCTCGCTCAACGTAGCGACGAGCGCCGCAGGCTCGGTCCAGGTCGAGATCCGCTCGCCGGACGGCACACCGCTATCCAGTTTCACGCTTGCGGATTGCGACATCATCTACGGCGACTCACTCGATCGCCGCGTCAGTTGGAAAGGGAACACGAGCGTTGAATCTCTGATCGGTCGTCCCGTGGTGCTGCGGATGGTCATGCGCGAAGCGGACGTTTACTCGCTCGTGTTTGAATGACGAGACATGGCCCTGGCAACGACCGAACCGATCCGCAAGGCGTTTCAATGACTCTCCGATTCTTGACATCGTTGCATCATCGGATCGAATGCTTGACGCGGGCGCGGGAGGCGATTCCCATCTGAGCGGAGGTTTTCGTATCGCGGTTGTGAGACGTGGCATGTTCCAAAACAATTCGGACCGTCCATCTGCGGTCCCAACGCTGTCCTTGTTCACTTACTTGATCACGGTCCTGGCCTGGGAACTTGAGTTGGTCGTCTTGTTGCTCCATGCATTTGCAAACAATAAACTTGATCCACTCGGCCATTCCGCGCTACTCGCGGTTTCGGGTTTCTTGACGCTCTTCGCTTGGCTTAGAGGCAAACAAGACTTCCACAGGCTACGCTGGACGCGCGGCCGAATCCCCATCACGCGCTCTCAAGGCGTGATCATTACACTCTTCATGGTCGCATTCGGGTGCGTGCTCGGGTGGGCTGCTATGAGGCTCGTGGATCCTTGACGCCGTCATCCTCGCCAGAACGTCGTTGTGTAGCGCCCTACAACAGCATTCCCGACGCCTTTTCGGACTTCTGTGGAACGAGTCTTCCAGCAATGATATGATCGGTGCTCACACCGAATATCATGGTCCAGAGACGAAACGGCGCTGCCTCAACTATCGCTTGGGAGAATCATTTATGAATCGCTTCTGCCTCTCGCTGATCATCCTCTGGTCGATTCTCGGGCTGTCGGGCGAAATGTTTGGCGCCGATCAGACCAGGATCGGCAAACAGATCGAGGAATTTTCGCTGCGCGATTACCGGGGCAAGGTCCATTCGCTAAGTGAATATGCCGAGAGCAAAATCCTGGTTGTCGCCTTTCTCGGCAACGACTGCCCGCTGGCGAGGCTGTATGCACCGCGACTGGAGAGTCTCGCGCAGAAACTAAAAGACGATCGCGCCGCCTTTTTGGCAATTAATGCAAACCGTCAGGACGCCCCGACTCGAATCGCTGCCTACGCCCGCAAGCACGGCGTCAGCTTTCCGATCCTCAAGGATCCCGACAATCAGGTCGCCGACGCGTTTGGCGCCGTCCGAACACCGGAGGTCTTTGTTCTGGATGAAAAACGCGTCGTCCGCTATCACGGTCGCATCGACGATCAATACCTCGTCGGTTTAAAGCGGCCCAAGGTCACTCGACGCGATCTGGAAATCGCAATTGAGGAACTTGCCGCCGGCAAGCCGGTCAGCACGCCCGAGACCGAAGCCCTCGGTTGCTTTATCGGACGGGTCGGGAAAACTGAGCCCCACGGCGATATTACTTACTCAAAACACATCGCCGCAATCTTCAACCGGCACTGTGTGGAATGTCATCGCGACCATGAACTCGCGCCGTTTCCGCTGACGACCTACGAAGAATCGGTCGGCTGGGCCGCGACGATTCGCGAAGTGGTCGAAGACGGTCGCATGCCGCCTTGGTTCGCCGACCCGAAGCACGGGCACTTCTCCAACGACATCAGCCTTTCCGCTGAAGAGAAGCGACTCTTGTTCGCATGGATCGACAACGGCTCTCCCCAGGGTGATCCGGCCGATTTGCCGGAGCCTCCGAAGTTTTTCGCAGGCTGGCGGATCAACGAGCCGGACGCCATCTATCAGATGAAAAAACCGTTCACAGTTCCGGCCGACGAGACAGTCGAGTACCAGTACTTCATGGTCGATCCCGGCTTAAAGGAAGATGTGTGGGTCTCTCAAGCCGAAGCCCGTCCCGACAATCATTCCGTTGTTCATCATATGGTGGTCTACGCAGTTCCCGAAGAATACAAGCTGATGGCAACCGCCATCATCGCCAGCCAGCGCCTCGGCGGAAAACTGTTTGGAGGCCGACGGCGAAACCAGCAAAGTCGTGACGGTGACGCGAACGACAAGACGAAGAATGAAAAGGCCAAAACGGACGAGCCGAAGTCCAACGATTCCAAACCGGATGAAGGCCGCAGGCGAAGGGGCCGAGGTAGGGGCAGGGGCAATCCCTTCCGCCAGATGGTCGCGATTTACGCCCCCGGCATGGTCCCCTGGCGATACCCGCAGGGAACCGCCATGAAGGTGAAAAAAGGCTCCGCCTTCGTCATCCAGATGCACTACACACCCAACGGCACCGAGCAAAAGGACCAAAGTTACGTCGGTTTTAAGTTCGCCAAAGCCGAAGAGGTCAAAAAACGAATCCGCTACGGAATGGCGATCAACACCCGCTTCAAAATTCCGCCGCACGACTCCAACTACGAGAACACGGCCAGTCACACGTTCGAGCGCGACACGTTGCTGTTGAATCTCTTCCCGCACATGCACTACCGCGGCAAGGCTTTCCGGTTCGAGGCGATTTACCCCGATCAAACCCGGGAGGTGCTCCTGGATGTGCCGCGGTATGACTTTTACTGGCAGTTGCGCTACGATCTGACCGAGCCGAAACTGCTGCCGAAGGGAACCACGCTGCACTGCACGGCTCACTTCGACAACTCGGAAGAGAACCTGATCAATCCCGATCCGTCACAGGCGGTCGGCTTCGGATTGCAGTCTTGGGAAGAAATGCTCATCGGCTATTACACCGTCGTCCCCGCCGACGAAGACTTGACCCAGACCAGCGAGGACAACACCGGGGAGTAGCGCGGCGATCCGTGGTGATGCTGTGCTTTGAGCATGGACACGGCAGGTCGGCCCTTCTTTGAGCCGCCTGTGGAACAGCCCGGTCGCGCATGAAATAACTCCTGGTCCGCAGGGGCCTGCTTCGATACGCGAGCTTGTCTTGTCAGACAGCTTTGCCAATCAGCGGAGTGGGCGATACTGGACTCGAACCAGTGACCGATTCCTCAGGGGAAAGTGCCTTTTCTAAATTAGGCGCTGCAAAATCCGGTGCAGTCGATGCACCAAATGTCACTTCTGACCCCCAACTGGCCAGCCTTATCGCCGCCTGGCCCGGCCTATCGGATTCCGTAAAGGCCCGTATTTTAGAATTGCTCTGAGTCCAATTGATCACGCAGACGCGCAGCAACACTGTCATCGTGGAATATGGTGTCTCTCCGTGCATTTCTCCACTCAAGAATCCCAACCAAATCACCATCAGAACATCATTTCAGGCACGAATTCAGATAAATTCAAACCCTTCTCTACACAGCGCTTAAATCAGCATACGCAATGAACGGTTCTCGCCTGCGTAATTAGGCTGAAATCACCCCATCCTTTCCGATACGGTTATTTGTTGTTCGTTCCTGCCCCTTTCACACGTGTACTTGCTTAGCGTTTCGAGGCATCTCGTCCTCTGGGGGGTTGCAGGCTCGATCTCTTTCCTGTTCATTCCAACCGGTGCCGACCTTCCGATTGCAGATGGCCCAGCTGCAACGATGTTGCTCGTAAATTGGGTTTGTCTGCGGCCACCAAGAATCCTCTGCACATGTTCCACGCTACCAATGGCGCCTAGCGACAATTCTCAACGCAGTGGCATTCGTCCAAGTTGTCTGCCTGCCACGCGACATACATGTGTTGTGCACACCGAGTCCAACGTGTCAGCGGGTCGAACAGAATGTCGGGTGAATGTCTGATGTTTGCAGGCCAGTGGTTGGTAATTTGGCCTGCCAGCCGGTGGTGATTTTCAGACAACGTCCTCGAAATATGTGTAACTGATCACCCTCCCATTCCTTACTGGCGGTCGGAACACAATTTCGCAACTGGCGACAATTCGATCCTTTCGCGTTCGGGCATTTCGAAACCAAAACACTTTCGTTACACGTGTACCATCATCTGCAACGTCTCGTATTCGGGTTTACCGTTATCCGTTTCCTCTGCCAACCGATACTGGCTATCGAAACTCTGCCGACCTGTGACATTTCCGCAGCAGCTCGCCATCCGATGTTTGCTAGCCAGCAGGATGGTCATCCGCAGCCGGTTGGTACACATATGCATCCGCGACGCGCCGAGTGTGACCGGCTCGAAACCTCCCAATTTGTGAAATGCTCAGGGATTCGATGAGATTCTGGCCAATCGAGGATGCCCGCCTTGGCCAGAGTAACTTGACAAGGGCAAGTTACACCGGAGCATATCGCCGGTTTCTTAGCAATCAGATCATTGTTCGACGTGGTTTCGGTTGCGTCGCAAAAGGATGTATTTCAACCGGCGCGCAGCTTCGGCGGAAGGTATACACACAAAGACCAGTGAACGCTGATCGTGCTCAGCTCGTCTATTGACGACACCTCATTCAGAACGTGATCCGTGATGTCGCGTCTTCACAATACCAGGTTTGATTGGCAGCAGTTGGACGATTGCGGGCTACCCAGCATTCTTCACACGTATGCTTGTTTCTGTTCGAGGACTTTCGTCACACAAACTCCACGCCGCCCGGAATGTCCGTTTCGACTGTAAATGGCGCGGCTGCCGCGAGATTGCTTACCAGACTGTGGCCGTTTCGGCCTACGCTTCTCATCCCGGTGATTACACATAATTTTTCATCACCAGTCACGGCGCTGCTGCCAACAATGGAATGGCGGTCTGGGACGACGGTCCGAAACCACTGCTCGGCGCAAATCAAAAATGGGTCGGGCGTGTTGAAAAAGTCCGCATGTTGGCAAGCTACGCGAGTTGAGTCATGTTTCCCCGACGGTGTGATTGCCAGATAACCAGCCACCAAAGAAACGCCTTCACC